>Ga0209782_1000232_pt1 | contig 22248 bp, 29 predicted proteins | sample WorMetmaBAHAMAS1_FD_187390 | JGI IMG/M metagenome (GOLD analysis project Ga0209782, IMG submission 187390) | Marine gutless worms symbiont microbial communities from Max Planck institute for Marine Microbiology, Germany - Inanidrilus... | ecosystem: Host-associated > Annelida > Digestive system...
CGACAGTATCCGCGAGTTGCGGGAGGAAGTGGCCCGGCGCTACGGCAAGAGGCAGGTGCAGCTTACCCTGTTCCCCAAACCGCCCAAGGACTGACCGGCAGGGCCTGCGTCTTTCGCACGCCAGATCCGTAGAGGCTAGCTAATATATAGGTCCCATTAAAGTGGTCCTCTCCAGGTTAAGCGACCTCAGATTTGAACCCAGAGGAATACAATGAACACAAAGACCAATCCCGGTAACTTTTTCGAGGACTTCCGCGTCGGGATGGAGATTATCCATGCGACGCCGCGCACTATCACGGAGGGAGATGTCGCCCTCTACACGGCACTTTACGGCTCCCGCTTCGCGGTCCAGTCCTCCGGCACCTTCGCCGCGGCCATCGGGCTGCCGCGCGCGCCGGTGGATGACATGCTGTTGCTCCATCTGGTGTTCGGGAAGACGGTGCCGGATATCTCGCTCAACGCCGTCGCTAACCTCGGCTATGCCTCCGGACGCTTCCACGCCCTGGCCTATCCGGGCGACACCATCCGCACTGTCTCCGAGGTGATCGGTCTCAAAGAGAACTCGAACGGCAAGACCGGGACCGTCTATGTGCGATCCGTGGGCACCAAGCAAGGGGACGAGACGGTGCTCGAATATGTCCGTTGGGTGATGGTGCGTAAAAAAGACCTCGGTGCCCCGACCCCCGACCCGGTCGTGCCCGAACTGCCGCAAACGGTCCCCATTGCCGATCTGGTCGTGCCGGAGGGGCTAGATCTCTCCGGTTACGACGCAGATCTGGCCGGAAGCACCTATTTTTGGGACGACTATGAGGAAGGCGAGAAGATTGACCATGTGGACGCCATGACGGTGGAAGAGAGCGAGCACATGACCGCCACCCGGCTTTACCAGAACACTGCCAAGGTGCACTTCAATCAACACACCGAAAAAGATGGCCGCTTCGGCAAGCGTATCGTCTACGGCGGCCACGTCATCAGCTTGGCACGTTCCTTTTCCTTCAACGGCTTGGCCAATGCCTTCAAAATCGTTGCTATCAACGGTGGGCGCCACACAGCCCCCATCTTTGCCGGTGATACAGTCTATGCCTGGTCTCAAGTCCTGAGCAAGGACAAGCTGCCAGACCGCCCAGATCTGGGCGCGCTGCGCCTGCGCCTGGTCGCCGTGAAGGACCAGGACTGCGCCGCATTTCCATACAAGGACGAGGAAGGAAAATATGACCCGGCGGTGGTGCTGGACTTCGACTGCACGGTCCTGATGCCGCGAAAACGACGCTAGCCAGGGCGAGCACATGGGGGAGAGAAAACTATGAATCGGCGTGAATAAGATCCCTCCCTTCGGTTCGGGACAATGGTTCCGCGAGGATTTGCGTGATCCGTAGTTTTCTCTCCCCCCTCGGAGGGTGGTCGCAAAAGTAGCGCAGGCGTCCTCGCCTGCATCGAAAAATGCAGGCGGGGACGCCTGCGCTACGCCCCACGGAGGGGCTTTTGCGATACCCTCCCTTGGTTGCCGGGTTACGGCGCTTCAAACTCGTCTGTAGCTCTCAACGCCGGGGCAAGCGATTAACCCGGCCTACCACTTCAGTCAAAGGTCGGAAAATGAAAGAACTACCTGATCCGGAAACTTACCCGCGTGTACAGGATCCGGATTGTGAGGATACCAGGAAATCTCTTAATAATGAATATCACAGGTGGTGGAGATCACTTTTACCTCATTTGAAACCACTCGCTATAGCTGAACTAAAAGAGAATATTAAGCTCGAAATTGAAAAAATACCGGAGGGCAAACTACTGCAGTTGTGGGAACCCGAGATAAATATACAGCATCCGGTGGGATATGAAGTATACGAGCCTTCCCATATTATAGTAAGAAAGCCTTTAAATGGATCTTACAGTATCAGGATCAAAGCAAAGCTGCATATTGAAAAGGGGCTTCCTTTAAGACCAGGTATTAAAACCGATGGGGTCTTCACCTTCGTAGTACGCGGTTTCCATGTCGCTCAAGAAACTCGGTTCAGACATCTTGATCCGAAAAATATTGAGATTACCCATCTTAATAAACCGACAAATTGATATTGAGGGACATGGATTATCCAGTATGCTGATTGCTGAAATAGGTCAGCTGTTTGTCGACCATTAGCTTAATAATATTATCATGACGCTGACCCGTAAAACAACCTAGGAATTTCCTGCTTTAATAAGTGGGAGCAAAATGTCTTTTAGTAACTTCTCATAAACAAGTAATACATTTTGCCACGAAGATCAATTGGCATCGAAGACGTAGTTCCATTTCCCGAGAGCAGGGTCGTGGCGAATGAATTTGTCTGTGATATCGAGGAATGTCTTAGAACACTTTCGTCCCAGCTCGTAGACGGTATCGAGCAGGCGTGCCATGACCGTGAGCCCGGTTTGGGTCTGGGTGCGCTGTACCGTATCCAGGGCGGTCTGGGACGAATCGAGAATGACACCGCTTAAGCGACGCTCGCATTGTCGGTATGGTAGTCATACACCCTGTGAGGGACCAAGACCACCATAGCGAGATGGCGATAATCATGGTCATAAACGAACTGAACATCGGTGCTGTAACAGGACCCGCGACGATGCAGGTGGCCCAGCCTCTCTTTCTTCTTGGTATCGACACACAACACCGGTACGCCGCGGGCACGGGCTTGGCGGCGCAAAGTGGCGATCAACCGGAACTGCTGGTCGCGTTCATGTGGATCGACGCCACCGGTACCAGCCCGCGCCAGCACCTGCTGCGCCAGCTGCACCGGCTTGAGGTCGGTCCAGCGCACCGCTTCATCGGTCGGGCTGCCGGCACTGTGGGCTTCGAGCACCTCGTCTACCACTTCCTCCAGCCCCGGTTGGCGTTGGGTAACCTGGCGACGACCACCGCCAGAACGGCGGGTGCGCTTGGCACCGCCACTGGGACGCTGTGGGGGGTGGTGATCGTCGTTGCCCATGGCCTCCAACTCGCGGATGAACTTTGCAAGTCTTCGTTTGGCATGTGACCAGAATGATTCAATGCCATTGATACGGCAATTACCGCGGGCAAATACATTCTCGCCATGATGCACTCGGAAATGCCTTTTGTACCCTATGTCCACCAGCCAGTTATCTCCAGCCGTCCGAGTGGATGCTGCTGTCGAGGGCTACCTGGCCCCGGATCGCAGCCTGTAGCTGCTCTTTGGCGGCAGCTGGGACGATCTCGGTGTAGACTTTTCCCTGCCGTTCCAGGATCCCGAAGACAATCGTTTTACCGCCTGCTCCACGACCCTTCTTCCCACGGACACGGCGCGCACCAAAATAGGATTCATCGACTTCAACCTCGCCAGAGAAGGACGATGAAGCGTCACAAACCTGGGCGACTCCAATTCGTAACTTCAAGAGTAGCTGATTAATCGTCGGGCGGCTTACATCACTCAACTCAGCGATTTTCGAGGCCGGTAGATCAAGCGCAAAAGAGCGTATGATCACTCTGAATTTGGCTTCGGAAAGGTGTGAACGCCTAAAACGCCTGTTTTTTCCTTGCATAATGTAACCTTAGCATGCAGGTGAAGATGCTAAAGTTATCTAACCCTCTGATCGCCTAAAGGCGATGGTTTTAACCTTGTCTCGGAACGAATAAATGCGAATCAACGTAGATCGGTCGCAATCGGCCCGTCCTCGTCCAGGGTTCTTGATCCATTTGCGTCGATTTGCGTTCATTTGCGGACAAATCTTCCGGAAAATCCTACCGGCTCAATGTTACCTGCTTGCCGGCAGGCAGGTCGGTGGTTGAGAGCATCTGTAATGTTCCGCCGGATTTATCACGCCATCAACGAGCGCTTCTGCCCGTTCGAGAAGAGTATCCTGACCAATCACTGCAGCTGCAGGCGCGCCAGGCGCTTCTGCATCGCCGAGCGCGAGGGGATCAACTGCAACTCGGACGCGGCCCAGGCCCGGTGCCTAGAGCTGCTCGAGCTGTTGCGCAGCCAGGCCCGCTTTGCCCTGAAAACAAGGGACGAACAGACGGTCCTGCCCCATGCCAAGGCAATGCGGGTCCAGGTCGGCGGCCTGCGCGGACTGCACGCCCTGGTGAGGCCCGACATGCCAGTCCTGGAGACCATCGAGGACATCGACGGCATCATTGAGGCGGCGCTGGATCGCTACCCCACCTTGGCCGCCCTCCCCTATCAGCCCATCATCCGCCAGATCGCCGCCTATCAGGGACGCAAGCGGTCGCGCCGCCTGCGTTGAGCACTAGAGCGTTTCAAGATTGATAGGGAGCATAGATAGGGAGCATAGTCGGAATTCTGGAAGGAGTTGGCGCATTCTTCAGTGTCGAGCTGTTCGAGGCCGTCGGCGATGGTCTGCCAGAGGTCGTCGACGGTTCTGGCAGCGGCTTTGCGCAGGAAGGCTTTGAGCTTGGCGAAGGCCTGTTCGATGGGATTGAGGTTGGGGGAGTAGGGTGGCACAGCGCTCGCCGTCTTGATGGCTTTACGCACGCCCTCGACCTTGTGTCTGGGGCGATTGTCCATGTGGCCCGAGTCTATGGTGGGCGTGAGCGCAATTTTTTTGGGCAACATTTTTGGGCGAGGGGGTATTACGCTCGACTATCGGTCGCGATGAGCGGGTGATCCGCGGGTACATCCGACATCAGGAGGCGGAATCAGCGACTTGAACAACCGAATCTGTGGCGCTGATTGACCGCCTTTAGGCGGTAGCAAATCGTTGGGGTCGCGTTAGCGACCCCGAAAGCCGCTTTGAGCGGCTCACAAACGAAAGCCCACGGCTTTGCCGGGAGATTGTTACTGGCATTGAGGCAAAGCCTCGCCAGGTACCAGGGATGGCAAAACAGTGGAGGAAGTTACCCTTAGGCTGTTTTTTCCAGGAAAGATTTCGCGTAGTCCTGCAAAATACCATAGGCACTGATTTCGTCCAGCCTGACTTTACTTTTATATTGGTGTTCTATTGATCCACAACCATCTTTTACATCAATCGTGGCTTCATACACAAATGTTGCATTTCCTTTCAATAGGATATTCCCCTTCCTATCGGAGACATCGCATTTGACCATTCCCCCCTTGTTGTAGACGGATATCGGCTGGTCGGCTTCTGATATTCCCTGGAGCACTGAAACATATGCGGAGGCGGACATGGCGGTACCACAAGAGTAGGTGACGCCAACCCCCCGTTCATAGGTAACAACGAATATCCTATTTTCGCCGAGTGGCTTGACGAAGCTCACATTGACTCCCTTCGGAAAGAGAGCCAAATGATTGGCTTTGTCTCCGCATTGCGCTACAAAAGCCTCACCGATATCACTGACAATAGTGACAATGTGAGGATTTGGTACACTAATCGCCGTGAATTTGAGATTATTCGATAAATCCTCTATTATTTCATCAATAAGGAACCCGGAATCGATGTTCATCGGCAATGATCCCGGCAGCAACGAAACCGGTCCGATTTCCGCCTCGAAGGTTTCAATTCCTGCAAAGATTTGTTTCCCGCGCCTGACCGGAAGTATGGCCTTCATGGTTTCAACGGTTACCTCCGGTTTCATCAGCCTTTCCGAGCAATACCGCCCAATACAACGGAGACCGTTGCCGCACATCTCGGCTTCGCTCCCATCGGGATTGAACATCCTCATTCTACAATCAGCAGACTCGGCAGGTTGATAAAATAATATTCCGTCGGAACCAACGCCGTCTTCTCTGTCGCATAGAGTCTTGGTTAAATGTGCTCTGGTTCCATCTTGAATAGCGTCGTTCCCTGCGATAGTCTCATCGATCAAGATGAAATCATTGCCCGATCCATGACATTTTAAAATACCCAATTTCATATTAGCCTTTGCCTTTCATAGTCAGGGCTATCCAATGCCTGAAATCGAGGCGTTTATCCATGATCGGCGCAAATTGCACGGCCAACTCAGGCATGGCATAAAGAAAAAATGCACCTCCCGTCTTCAAGACTCGGCAACATTCCAGAATCCACTCCCGACACCACTCAGTGTATTCGAACTTAGAATACCTTGTCTATGTAACCGTTCCTGTAGTCTTTTCCTATATTGAATGGGGGATCGACGAATATGGTATCAATCACTCCGAATCCTATTTTGGTGCGCGCCGTGTCCGTGGGAAGAAGGGTCCTGGAGCAGGCGGTAAAACGATGGACTTCATGCGGCCAAGGCTCTTCAAGCAATCGCCTACGTAAGAGGCCGTCTAAAGACATAAGTTACTAGAAAATCGCCCCACGGTCATTTTATAGGGCGTTTGGTTATTACAGATCTGTCAGAGAAGCAAGCGACTTGATGCGAAATAAACCTGAGCTTCACTCGAAGTTGGCTTGCGTTCGTAATCTTCACTTAACCGATGTGCTCGAACTAGCCAAGCAAAGGTTCTTTCAACCGCCCATCGACGAGGTAACACGTGGAAGCCGGGAAACCCTGTTTGTAACGACCTCGATCAGGCATCCGGATTGGATGCCAGAGCCAACCGGAAAACTCCGGGCCGGAATAACCACTGTCGGCCCAGATTTTTGTGATGGTATGAAGGAATGAGAACAGCTCCGTTATGAGCTGACGAGCCGCTTTCCCATCAAACACGTTGGCTGCGAACACCCGAACAATAATCAGACAACCCATGTATCGACAAGGATATTGCTTTTTCTTCCTTTAACGAGCTTGCCTCCATCGAACCCTGACTCCAGATAGGATTCTTGGTTTTCCTTGGTGCCTTGACTGTCAATGATGGCTGCCGTCGGGTCTGGGTTTCGGCTTTTTTTTCACGTAAATGCTGACGTAGCGCGGTATTGACTTTTTCCAACGTTCGATTGTCCGTCCATTTGTTATAGTAATAGTTAACCAGCCGGTAAGGGGGAAAGTCTGTTGGCAGGTAGCGCCATGGACAACCGGTTTTATTCAGATAAAAAACCGCATTCAGGATTTCGCGAGGATCGGTCGTGCGTGGGCGTCCAGTGGTATAGAGTTCGAACTCATCGCAAATAGGCTGGAGAATCTCCCACTCTTCATCAATGAGGTCGCTCGGGTACCCGATAGGAGATTGAATCTTTTCAGGAGTCATAGTGGAATCCAAAACAGAAGTGCCCACAATTTTTATACCACCAGAAAATCTGATTTTATGATTAAAATCAATAAGTTGGTTTTTAGACGGCCTCTTATCTGCGACACGAACCCTTTGCACGATATAAGGCGGCACGGATGGACTATCGGTATGGCAGTCATACCGTATATAAGCTACAGTATCACTTTGTATTTGTTACAAAATGTCGGCATCAGGTACTTAAGGGTGACGTGGGTCTGAAGGTGAGGGAGCCGATTCGCCAAACCTGTCAAGCGTTTCCTTCCTGCCAGGCGTTTGAGATAGACCCTCTCAAAGGTATCGTGAGCAGAGACCACGTGCATCTGTTTGTCTCGGCTACGATCGATCTGTGTCTGTCGGTGTTCCCGTAGGCCCACTTTCGCACGACCAAGGCGGCGGTCAAAGCGCATACGCTGCTGGATCTGCGCGGTTCCATTCCCACCTTCGTGGCCTTGACCTCTGCCAAGGTTCACGACGTACTGGCGCTGGACTGGATTCCCTTGGAGCCAGGCTCGATCCTGACGAGGGATCGCGCCTACAACGATTTCGATCGGCTCTACCGCATCCATCGGATTCCCGCCTTTTTTCGTGGTGCGGACCAAGAAAAACCTCCGCCACTGCCGGTGCGAAACCTATCGACCGTCGGACAAGGCTGCCGGGGTGTGCGGCGACCAGTTGATTCGGCTGACCGGTACACAAACCGCTGCGACTTACCCGGAGCGGTTGCGCCGCATCAGCTTCGTCAATCAGGTGCGGGACAAACGCTTCGTCTTTCTGACCAAATCATCTGGCCTTGCCGGCTCATCTGGCCTTGCCGGCAGCCACAATCGCCGAGATCTACCGCCAGCGCTGGCAGGTCGAACTGTTCTTCAAGTGGATCAAGCAGCATCTCAAGATCAAGTCCTTCTATGGACAGTCTGCCAATGCCGTAAAAATCCAGATCTGGATTGCCATCCTACCTGTTGATCGCTATCGCCCAGCAAGGAATGGCATTTACCCGAGCTGAGCCTCCACACTTTATTGCACATTTTGGAGGTCAATCTGTTCGAGTAAAGGCATATAAAACAAGTTATTGTGAATGCGCTACAGAAAAACCCGCAACCCCATATTTCCAACCAATTGAATCTATTCGATTTTTAAACCGAACACTAGTAATCCTGGATCAAACCCAGGTGTTGAAAGACGATGCCCTGGCGATGGATGCACGGGTTGCGTCTTTCGCCCACTACCTTGCGTCCTTTATCAGTTTCTCCTGAAATTGCAGGTACGGAGTCGATGGGATAAGTCGGTTTGCCATTCCCGGACGACGACGGGTTCCGGGGTCCCACCCGGAACGACGGTAAAGTGGAAGCCCATCATTCCGGCAGGGATTGCCGGAATCCAGGGGCCAGGGATGGTTAGCTGTGGGAACTCTCACAACATCAATCGAAACCAGATACAAGTACCTTATTTTACCTTAGTATGGAGACTCGACCCAAATGTCAAGTAAACAGCAATATCGCACCGATGGTTCCTTCCGCGCGGACCAGCTGCGTGACAGCGATCCTTACGAGTTCGACAATGGTTATCCCATCGAGTATCTACTCAGCGGGGGGTGGCACGCCAAGGCAAATGTGAGCGGGGGGTTGGCACTGGACACGGATCCGGACGTGGAAGCGACCAGCTTCGATGCCGGATTCACGCCGGACGAGCAAAATCTGCGCGCCCCCGATATTGCCGTGGGCAATGTCCCGGACGCGCCTGGTTGAGTATCCGGGGCGCCGCCGTTGGCGGTCGAGTATGCCGATACCGGTCAGGACGAGCGGGACCTGCAAAAAAGATTCGCACCCTGCTGGGGTGCGGGGACGCGCTACGTCTGGTTCGTGCGCCTGACCAGGCCGCGCCGGGTCAAGGTGTACGAGCCGGACGCGCCCCACTACTCGGCATATCCCGGACAGCAGTTGGAAGCCCCCGGAATTCTCGCTAACCCGGTGCCCGTGGAGGCCCTGTACGACCCGGCCGCGGCCCGAGAGGTGGCCTTGCGCAACCTGCTACAGCATCGCGGATACGCGGACCTCGAGGCCGTTCAAAAAGAAGGAGGGGAAGAGGGCCGGCAAGAAGGGAGGGAAGAAGGCCGGAAAACGGGTCAGCTAGCATTAGTTCTGCACCAGCTCCAACGTGCGATTGTGCAGACCCCGGAAAGTGATAGCCAACGGATTCGCCGGCTCGATGGCGACGGGTTGGTCGCGCTGGCGGAGGCCCTATTGGATTTCCGCGCCAAGAGCGATTTGACCGCTTGGCTGGAACGCCATGTTTAATACTCGTTTCAAGGGAAGACCAGCGACCCTTGACTCGCGGCAGTTTTCGAACCGTAAATGAACGCAGAAAACGCAAATTCGGAATCGATTCAATTGTTACCATCCCAACCCCTTAGCTGCCGGTCGTCGGCAGTGTAGATACTCAGTTCCGATGCAAGTCCAATTTGCGTCCTGCTCCCCAAAAGTTCGCCTCCGGTTCATAAATTAGATTGATCAGGATGCCGTTTCAATCGGGGTGTAGGGATGCCGTTTCAATCGGGGTGTAGAAACGGCTGCTATCGAAGGGTGAACGGGTCTTGAGCATGGCATGGATGGCGAGCCGGAGCTTGCGCATGACGGCACAGAGCGCCTGGAGCGCTTTGAGTCCGCGGACCGCGATGAGGTGGTGGTAGTAGGCGCGGACATTGGGGTCGTGGCTGGTGGCACTGAGAGCAGGCAAGTAGAGGGCGATGCGCAGGTAGTGATTACCGGCCTTGGACAGGCGAGGTTTCTTGTTGACACTGGAGCCGGACTGGTGTTGCCGCGGATCGAGGCCAGCCATGGCAACCCACTGCTTGGCGCTCATGTCATCAGGTAAGACCAACAGTTCGCCGATTGGTAGGATCATGACCTGGTTCCCCGACCCTGAACCCTCGCCGACCGACCTTGTGTCTATGCCCTTAAGTTAAGGCTCATGGCAGCGCTTGTAGTTGGGATGGAAGGGGCGGAGCTTGGCGGGCTTGATCTTTCGCGGGTAAGAGCGGTCCGGTCGGACGGCTTCGACGCTTGTCGCCATCGGCGAGTATTAACGCGGTGAGCAGTTGCCGTGAGGAACTGGAGACGAACAACCGAGCCAGATTATCCTTCCTCTTGGAGAGCGCCTGGGCGAAATTCACCCGGTAGGTGTGCTGACGGTCGCGGTAGAGACGATCGGCGATGGCTTGAGCGACCCAGGAGCGGTATTTCTCACGTTTATAGCCTTCTTCCACGCCCCAGCGCAGGTGGTAGAGGTGTTTGAACCAGGTGCTCGGATAGGTTTGCTCCTCCAGGAGCGAGGTTGCGAGCCCTTCGATTTCGCCGCTTTTGAGCTTCACGCGGATCAAGCGTAGCGGGATGGGATCGGTCGCCAATCCATACGTCTGACAGTGCTGGCGTGCGTGAAGCATGGGGGCGCGTGAATACGCCATTCCCCATGCGGTGCGCCGTCGCTCCGTGTTGGCTCGGATCGACTTGCGGGTGTTGTGCCCGCGGAGCGTGCGCCCGCAATTGAGGCACTTGCGCACCTCCAGGGAGTACGCGGTCACCTGCGGTTTCGGTGACTCGCTGATGTCCGTGCAGAAGGCGCGCTCAATGCGCACCTCACCGAGGTTGGAACTGCCGCAGAACGGGCAGCGATCCCCTTGCAGCGGCACTTGGACTCGGTGCGTGATTTCTTCTTCGGTTGGTAGATCGCGGCGGCTGAACTTACCCTCGCCGGGTTTCCGCCCCGGCTTCTTTGGGTTCGCTTTCTTCCCACCCTTAGAGAAAGGTGCGGCTTGCCGCTTGGAGGAACGTTCTTTCTCTTCGAGGCGGCGCTTGAGCGCAGCGATTTCCGCAGCCAGCCGCGCGTTTTGTTCTCGCAGCTCCATGACAAGTGCGATAAGCATCTTGGATGCTCAGCTCTGACAGTTCCGCTTCGCTCATGTCGGGAAACGATACGCCTGCGGATTCGCCTTTTCAAATCGTTATGCTCAACTCCTCTTGTTGGGGTACATGCTCATACTTCCGATTGATATACTGTTGCAGCCAAGGTTCTGAAATCTCGGTCCCTGTTGAAATTCCAGCGATTGGGATCTTCTCCAAAAGCAACTTGTCTACCATATCCCATAACTGTTGCGGGATTCTTTTATTCTGAGGATTTTCGACAAATTGTCTGCCACAGTCTTTGCACACATATTTTTGTTTCCCATTGTGAACGGATCCATTTTTTGTGGTATGCTTTGGGTTACAGGTTGTATGGCAATGCCCTTAAGTTAAGGCTCATGGCAGCGCTTGTAGTTGGGATGGAAGGGGTGGAGCTTGGCAGGCTTGATCTTTCGCGGGTAAGAGCGGTCCGGTCGGACGGCTTCGACGCTTGTCGCCATCGCGAGTATTAACGCGGTGAGCAGTTGCCGTGAGGAATTGGAGACGAACCACCGAACCAGATTATCCTTTCTCTTGGAGAGCGCCTGGGCGAAATTCACCCGGTAGGTGTGCTGACAGTCGCGGTAGAGACAATCGGCAATGGCTTGAGCGACCTCAGGAAAGGACCCCGTGAGGTTGAGCACGAAGAGCTTGGCGTAGAAATCCTGCTTCACGGCGTGGGCGCTGAGGCAACGGCACCGCCTCACTGTTGCCGCTGGCCACAAAGGCGCTGACCTCGCGGGAGAAAGCCAACGGCATCCGGGCACAGAAGCGACGTTGTTCCTGGTGGTGTAAGGCAAACAGCCAGAAGGCCGGATAGCCGCGGTCATATAAGATCAGATCATTGGCCCGGGTCGCGATGCTCACCAGCAAGCACGCGCTCGCCGACCTGGCGGGGATTCGATCGGCCTCGATCACCAGGCCGTTAAGGACATCATACAGGCGTGAGAAGCGGGCCAGCGGAACTGAGCTTCCTTCAGGTGGCGCACCGAAGGTTGCCATCGCATCGTCGGTGTTCGGCAAACGCGCCGTCGAACCATCGATTGCCAACAGACGCAAGCCATGCCACAGCCGGGGCGTGAAGTCGCGTTCGAAGCCTTCCAGCAATGGTCGGCTGAGGGCCAGCAGGGCGCGGGGGTCGAGCTGCATGCGTGCGTGGCAGAAGGCCGAAGGGGAGACCCCATCGGCCAGCGGTTGGTCGTGGAGTACCCCGAAGAAGCGGTCGAGCTCGTCGCCGATACGCCCTTGCGCAGCTTCAACCGCATGGACACCCGATGGGGCAACGACAACGCGCGTTGGCGGGTGAAAGCTTCGGGGTGGATGCGGGCGAGGTCGGCAAATTCCGCGGAGGACAAGAAATCTTTTAGGGGCAGTATCACTAGTGCTGCTGAGCAGAAATAGTGATACCGCTCGTGGTCAAACCTCGTGGTCAAACGGTGAGGGGCGTGGCTTGATATGTCCAACGGAATGGTTTGGCCATGGTTTCGTTGAAGTAGTTGATGAAATCGCCGATCCTGCCGGCCAGGTCGCTCTTGGATTGGAAGTTGCCGCGACGGACGAGCTGGAGAACCAGATTTCGATCTGGTTGAGCCAAGAAGCGTGTTTGAGTGTGAAATGTGGAACCCCAAGCGGATCGGGCTTGGCTGTCGAGCCACCCGCGCACACCATGGGGTTTGAGGTCGACATCTTTTTAAAATGCGCCCAACCGAGCGCTGCGAAATGGCGGGGACGATGCCGCGTTTGATCGCCTCGGCGGCCAGTTCCCGCTGGGTCCAATGGGTGATGGCCTGCCCGCTGTCGCACGGATCCTCGCAGGCCAAGGCGATGATCGCGCAGGCATCCTCGGCGCTGTAGGTGGCCGGCGTACCGGACAACCTGGCGCTCAATGTTCTGATGGTGGAACAGGCGTTGGAACTGCTCGACCCCCAGCCGGGAGAGCGAGTGCTCGACCTCTTCTGGGGGCTCGGGAATTTTACCCTGCCCATTGCCCGCCGGGCCGCAGAGGTCCTAGGCGTGGAAGGGGACGCGGGACTGGTGAAACGGACGCCCGGTACAACTACATCACGAACGCCCGCTTTGTCGCCGCCGATCTCTACGGTACGCCGGACCACCAGCCCTGGGCTGCGCAAGGGTTTCATAAGGCGCTGCTGGATACGCCCCGCAGCGGCGTACTACTCTACAGGTGCTGGAGCTGCTGCCGGCGCTGGAGATCGAGCGTATCCCTATGTATCCTGCTATCCTGCTATCCTGCGACCCTGGCGCGGGACGCGGACCGCCTGGTAAATGGTCTCAGCTATCGGCTGGCGGCAGGCCGGTGTACTGGATATGTTTCCGCAAACGGCGCACCTGGAGTCGATGGCGGTATTCGAGCGCGGTTGACGCACGGTCGCAGGGGGTAGTACCCCGTTTCACCTTATTTCCCGCTCTCAGCGAGGCGAGAAGCGGTCAGATGCGAGGCGCGCGAGCGCAGGAATAGCGAGCCCTCTTTCCAGCTCACGCAACAACGCAGCTGGCTGCTTCTTGTCGCGCCTGCAGGGAGCCCTCCAACGCGCCCGAGCGTTACCGTGCGTGGCAATCAGAGTGAGGGCATTCCCGGCGTGCGGTGCCTTGCCTGGGCACGTTTGGGAGGGCTCCGGGAGTGAAAAATAAGGTGAAACGGGGTACTAAGCAATGGGCGTGGAGATCGAACGTAAATTTCTGGTCAAAAACGATTCCTGGCGCGACCATGTGGAATCGGAAACGCATCTGGTGCAGGGCTATCTGGTGGACGGAGCCGGGGCCAGGGCCACGGTCCGGGTTCGGGTGGCGGTTGACGCCGCCTTTCTCACTATCAAGGGGACGACATCGGGGATCCAACGCAGCGAGTACGAATATCCGATCCCGCTCGCGGACGCCCAGGCCATGCTGCGGGAGCTAGTGATGCATTCCGTCATCGACAAAACGCGCTATCGGGTCCGGTCCGGTGAACGCCTGTGGGAACTGGATCTGTTCGCCGGGGAAAACGCAGGGTTGGTGATGGCGGAGCTGGAACTCGGCTCCAAGCATGAGACCTTCGAGCTACCGCCATGGGCGGGGAAGGACGTGAGCGAAGACCCGCGCTATTACAATGCCAACCTGGCGCGGAATCCCTATAAATGCTGGTGACCTGGGTCCTGTTGACATTTACGGCTACCGCATTGATTTTACAATCGATCCGAAGCATGGCTGGAAAAGCCAACTTGATGATTCAGAAGCATTTTCGGTATAAATGTCAACACTACTTGGGAACACGAACCACGAATTCACACGAATGAGGGTTCGTGTCCATTCGTGGTTCCATGGCCACTTCCGATGCAGAAGAGAAAACTACGAATCACGCGAATTTCCGCGAATCGATTCGCGAGGATTCGCGTGATTCGTAGCTTCTTCTCCTACTTTGCCGATTCTCCTACTTTGCCGACCGGCAACGCTTAGAGGCTGTCTAAAAAACAACTTATTAATTTTTAATGATAAAAAATCAGATTTTCTGGTGGCAGAATAACTGTGAGCACTTTTATTTCGGATTCCACTATGACTCCTGAAAAGACTCAATCTCCTATCAGGTACCCTGAGCGACCTCATTGATGAAGAGTGGGAAATTCTCCAGCCTATTTTCGCTGGGCTCGAACCCTGTACCACTGGACGCCCACGAACGACCGATCCTCGCGAAATCCTGAATGCGATTTTTTATCTGAATAAAACCAGTTGTCCATGGCGCTACCTGCCAACAGACTTTCCCCCTTACCGGCTGGTTAACTATTACTACAACAAATGGACGGACAATCGAACGTTGGAAAAAATCAATACCGCGCTACGTCAGCATTTACGTGAAAAAAAGTCGAAACCCAGACCCGACGGCAGCCATCATTGACAGTCAAAGCATCAAGGGAACCCCAGAATCCTATCTGGAATCAGGGTTCGAGGGAGGCAAGCTCGTTAAAGGAAGAAAAAGCAATATCCTTGTCGATACATGGGTTATCTAATTATTGTTCTGGTGTTCGCAGCCAACGTGTTTGATGAGAAAGAGGCTCGTCAGCTCATAACGGAGCTGTTCTCATTCCCTCATACCATCACAGAAATCTGGACCGACAGTGGTTATTCCGGCCCGGAGCTTTCCGGTTGGCTCTGGCATCCAATTCGGATGCCTGATCGAGGTCGTTACAAACAGGGTTTCCCGGCTTCCACGTGTTACCTCGTCGATGGGCGGTTGAAAGAACCTTTGCTTGGCTAGTTCGAGCACGTCGATTGAGTAAAGATTACGAACGCAAGCCAACTTCGAGTGAAGCTCAGGTTTATTCGTTCCACTGCAGGGTTGCCGAATCGATTTCTTTGATCACACGTGATCTCTGGCCGGTATGTTAAGATATTCAGTATATTAATAATCTTAGTCTAGATAACTTTAGAGTGGATTTTCTCTCAGCAGAGTTAGTATTCTATCAGAGAGATTTTCTTCTCGGTGATTAAATCTAAACTCACACTCCTTGAGGTGTAAATGAAACGTTTGCCGTGGAACACTATTGAACTTTGCAAGTCTTCGTTTGGCATATGACCAGAATGATTCAATGCCATTGATATGGCAATTACCGCGGGCAAACTCATGCTCACCATGATGCACTCGGAAATGCTTTTTGTAGCCCATGTCCACCAGCCCATTATAGCCTCTCCAGCCGTCCGAGTGGATGATGCTGTCGAGGGCTACCTGGCCCCGGATCGCGGCCTGTGGCTGCTTTTTGGCGGCAGCTGGTTTTTGGCGGCAGCTGGGACGATCTCGGTGTAGACTTTTCCTTGCCGTTCCAGGATCCCGAAGACAATCGTTTTACCGCCTGCTCCACGACCCTTCTTCCCACGGACACGGCGCGCACCAAAATAGGATTCATCGACTTCAACCTCGCCAGAGATGGGCGATGAAGCGTCACAAACCTGGGCGACTCCAATTCGTAACTTCAAGAGTAGCTGATTAATCGTAGGGCGGCTTACACCACTCAACTCGGCGATTTTCGAGGCCGGTAAATCAAGCGCAAAAGAGCGTATAATCACTCTGAATTTGGCTTCAGACAGGTGTGAACGCCTAAAATACCTGTTTTTTACTTGCATAACATAACCTTAGCATGCAGGTGAAGATGCTAAAGTTATCTAGACCCATAAGTTTTAACATCCCTCTCAATGCCGGGTCTGCGTAAGACTCGATCCGACGAGCACACGCGCCGCAACCAGGCGTGCGGCAGCCGGGACGGATGTGCTCCCTCTCGCAACCTACAATCCGAACCAAGATACGATCATGGAGCTGCTCCCTATCTTCCTCGATGTGAAAAACAAACCCTGCCTGGTGGTCGGCGGCGGAGAGACGGCGGTGCGCAAGATAGCCAGCCTCCGACGCGCGGGGGCCGCTGTGCGGGTCGTCTCCCCGGAGCTTGACGAGCACCTCGGCAAGCTGACGTCAGCAGGCGACATCGCACACATCCAACGCCCCTTTGAGGAAGCCGATCTTGCCGGGGTCGTTCTGGCCATCGCGGCCACCGATGACCCGAGCGTCAATCGACGCATTTCCGGCCTCGCCAGGGAGCACGGGATCCCAGTGAACGTGGTGGATCAACCTGCGGCATGCAGCTTCATCATGCCCTCGATCATCGACCGCTCCCCGGTGGTGGTAGCCGTTTCCACTTCCACCGCCTCGCCCGTTCTCGCGCGGCTGTTGCGCTCGCGCCTCGAATCCATGATCCCCGCCGCTTACGGACGCTTGGGGGCACTTTGCGCACGCTATCGTGATGCGGTCAAGGCCCGGTTCACGGACCGCCGCGACCGCCGCCGGTTCTGGGACCGGGTGCTGCAGGGCGCCGTAGCCGAGCGGGTGTTCTCTGGGCAAATGGACGAAGCGGACGCGGCCATGGAACGCGAGCTGGCCGCCGCCGCGCCGGACGGGGCCATGGGTGAGGTCTATCTGGTGGGGGCCGGTCCCGGCGACCCCGACTTGCTTACCTTCCGCGCCCTGCGCCTGATGCAGCAGGCGGATGTAGTGGTGTACGACCGGCTGGTGGCCGAGTCGATCCTGGATCTGGTGCGACGGGACGCCAAACGGATGTTCGTGGGCAAGGAGCGCAACAACCACACCATGCGCCAGCAGGAAATCAACCGCCTGCTCGCAGACTTGGCCAGGGCAGGGCGTCGGGTAGTACGCCTGAAGGGCGGAGATCCCTTCATCTTCGGCCGTGGCGGCGAGGAGATCGACACTCTGGCGGCGCAGCGGATCCCCTTCCAGGTCGTGCCGGGGATCACGGCCGCTGCCGGCTGTGCCGCCTACTCCGGTATTCCCCTCACCCATCGCGACTATGCCCAGTCCGTTACCTTCGTGACCGGACACCTGAAGGACGGCACGACCGACCTCAATTGGCAGCAGCTCGTCCAGCCGAGCCAGACAGTCGTGTTCTACATGGGATTGACAGGGCTTGCGGTCATTGTCGAGCAGCTGACGGACGCCGGCATCTCACCGAAGATGCCCGTCGCCCTGGTACAGCAGGGAACGACCCCCAACCAGCGCGTCTATACCGGCACCCTGTCCACCATCCTCGAGCGGGTAAAACAAAACCCGCCGCAGCCCCCGACACTGATTATCGTCGGCGAAGTCGTGCGCCTGCGAGACAAACTGAACTGGTTCCGGGAGTCCTGGTATGCGGAGCGGGATGCTACCACGCCCATATTCCCCGGAAGCTGACTCAACTACTTTCGGACTCACGCTGTCGCGCAGGTCTGGATTTTTTCTGTATCCAGCCGTCAACCTCAGCTTCAATCCAACCGGATGCCCGCGGGCTAAGCGTCATGGGGCAGAACGGAGTACAGAAATTCGCCGGCATTGATTGAATACGGTGTACAAGTTGTTTTGTTTGTAATCAGCCGGTCGTAGGCTCGAATCCTATCGCCAGCTCCATAAAGACAGAGGGTCGTGAGAAATCGCGGCCCTTTTCTATCCGTTATCCACGCGCTATGAATCGGCCTTTATGGGCCGCGAGTTCCCTGGTCATGGAGTTCATCGTCGGCGACTACTCTCTGCCGTTGGTGTTATCTCCATGGATAATCCGGACGATGTTGATCGTACCTGTTCCTAACGGCGGCAGACCGGTCGATAGGTCGATAGGCTCGGATCCAACTGGTATGTCTGCCGCCGTGACTGGAATTGAGAGGCATTACAGTCATCGGGGGGAAAGCTGTTCAGCCTGGCTAGGGCCTTTACGAAAGGGCTATGGGTGTTGGTGTTCATTTCATCTCGGATACCCTGGGGCCACGGGAAACCTGACCCTTCGGAACCAGACTCGTGAAGCCCAGGGTCCACCAGTGAATGAAGGGGTCGAAGGGGTCATGGTAGTAGCCCGTTCCGAACGGTCCGGGTCTTCTGTACCCCATGGGTTGCTCCTCCTCTTACGTCGGGCTGGGTGTTGCCCGGCAAGATGCTGCCAGCTACCGGATGTGGATACCGGGCACGCCACCGTCCGTGGCGGAGAGGACCTGCCCGCTCAACCCAGGTTGCGGGCCCGCAGGTAGGCCAGCTCCGAGAGGTTGCTCCAGGCCTTCGCTTGGTCGAGAAACTTTCGGTAGGAGGCATACACCTTCCGCGAGAATCCATCTTTCTCTGCGATTTCGGAGACCACTTCCCTGGAAAGCCGGTGCAGCTTGATGAGAACCTCGTCCGGATAGGGACGCATGGCTACGCCGTGCTTCTCGATCAGTGTCCGAAGTGCCACCGGGTTGCGGGCGGTGTATTCGGCCTGCATGTCCTGGTTCACTACTTCGCAGGCGTTGAGCACGATGGATTGCAGATCCGCGGGCAGGGCCTCGAAAGCGGCCTGGTTGATAATGGCCTCCAGCGTGGTGCCGGGCTCGTGGAAGCCGGGATAGTAGTAGTATTTGGCCGCCTTGTAGAGACCGAAGGCGAGGTCGTTGTAAGGCCCTACCCACTCGGTGGCGTCGATGGTGCCGGACTGCAGGGCAGTGAATAACTCACCTCCCGGCAGATTGACCGGCGTGCCGCCGGCGCGTTTGAGCACCTCGCCGCCGAGGCCCGGAATCCGCATTTTGAGTCCCGCCAGGTCCGCAACGCCCCTGATCTCCTTGTTGAACCAGCCCCCCATCTGCACCCCGGTGTTCCCGGCCGGTGCGGGGACCAGACCGAACCGGGCGTAGAGCTCGGTCCAGAACGTCAGACCGCCCCCATAATAGAGCCAGCCGTTCCGCTCCTGGGCTGTCATGCCGAAGGGGACGGTGGAAAAAAACTGGGCGGCCTCATTCTTGCCTTTCCAGTAGTAGGCCGCGCCATGGCCCATCTCGGCCGTGCCCTGGGCGACAGCATCGAAGACCTCGAAGGCGGGTACCAGCTCTTTGGCCCCGTACACCTTCACCCGGATGCGGCCCCCGCTCATCTCGCCGATGAGTGCGGCGAGCCGATTGGCGCCGGTGCCCAGGCCGGGGAAATTCTTCGGCCAAGTGGTGACCATCTTCCACTTATAAGTGGTATCGGCCCGGACGGTCTTGATACCAACGGTGCCGGTGCCGAGCGCCAGGGAGGCAACCCCGGCCTTCTTGAAGAAATCGCGACGTTGCATCTCAATGCTATTAAGTTAACACGTAATCTGCTGTATTTTCTATACTATTTTTTCGTTTTCAACCACCACAAGGAGTCAATGATGGTTCTCAGGCCAAAACCGCTCCACCCCACCGCAACAGAAACCAAGTTAATCGGTCAAGTTTGAAAATATTTATACGCCCCTAAAAGATTTCTTGTCCTCCGCGGATGTTGCCGACCTCGCCCGCATCCACCCCGAAGCTTTCACCTGCCAACGCGCGTTGTCGTTGCCTCATCGGGTGTCCATGCGGTTGAAGCTGCGCAAGGGCAGTATCGGCGACGAGCTCGACCGCTTCTTCGGGGTACTCCACGACCAACCGCTGGCCGATGGGGTCTCCCCTTCGGCCTTCTGCCACGCGCGCATGCAACTCGACCCCCGCGCCCTGCTGGCCCTCAGCCGACCATTGCTGGAAGGTTTCGAACGCGACTTCACCCCCCGGCTGTGGCATGGCTTGCGAAAGAAATAACTCATTATAAAGGTTTATCAAGAAGGATCCAGTATGCGCGGGATTGAACGGACGTTTGGGGTCTCGCGCCGAACAGTGAGTGCTTGGTTAAAAGAACAGGCGAATGACCCACTACCCCTTGAAGAGACGCTACAACCGGTTGATTCCAAAAAGATTCCTGTGCTGGATGGGGATGAGTTGCGGTCCTCTGTCTTTCGTAGCAAAGACAAAGTTTGGGTCTGGATTGCCATGAATGGAGAGAGCCGAGAAATCGTCGCCTCCGCCTGCGGCGATCGCAGCGAAAATACCTGTCGAATACTCTGGGATTGCGTACCATCTGCTTGTATCGCGTATCATCTGCTTGTAAAGAAGCCATCGTTTTCAGTGATTATTGGCGCGCGTATCAAGCCGTCATTCCGACCGAGCAACATCGCCCTGAGGGTAAAGAAACGGGGGAAACAACTCATAATACACCGATATAATACCGAATTATTGCCGATTGTTGGCTAGATATCACTTCAAAAATCACCACTACCCTTTTGCCTACAATTGAGCCACCGTATCTGTGGAGAAGCCCTTACTGAATATGCGCGTCCTTACCGTCCTCGCCTACGGCCTGCTCGCCGCCACCGGTGCAACCCGGAGCCTTGCGGCAGACGACAGCAGGGCCCGGACCCTTCACGATAAACACTGCTTCGCCTGCCACGGCACCGAGATGTACACCGGAAAGAAGCGTAAGGTCGAATCCTTTCCCGCCCTCGAGAGCCAGGTCCGACGTTGTGAGACGGTAGTCGAGGGGCGTTGGTCCAATGAAGAAATTTCCGCAGTAACCCGGTATCTGAACAACCGTTTTTACCACTTCAGACGCTGACCATGCCGCGGCGGCGACTCTCCAAGCACCAGGTCGAGCGCATCCGAAAGCGCCAGGAACGCCGTCGCCAACGCCTCGCCGAGCATGCTTGGCACTTGGTTTCCGACGCCGACGAAACACCGGCTCGGGAAGGTCTGGTGGTAGTCCGCCACGGTGCCAGGCTTGCCGTGGAGGATGCCGACAACCGAATCTACCAGTGCCTGGCCAGGCAAAACATCGGCCACCCGGTGTGCGGGGACCGCGTCATCTGGCAGCCCACGGGGGCGGACCAGGGTGTGGTGTCCGCACTCCTGGACCGGCATACTGTCCTGAGCCGCCCGGATTACAGTGGTCGGGATAAGCCCCTGGCTGCTAACCTGACCCAGCTGGTGATCCTGCTGGCGCCGTACCCGAAACCGAGCGAGTATCTGCTCGACCAGTATCTGGTGGCTGCGGAGCTGATGGGGGTCGGGTCCATGATCCTGTTCAACAAGGTGGATCTGCTCGACACCGAGGCCCTGGCGGAGTTCCAGGTGCGGTTCGTACACTACCGGGACCTCGGTTACCCGTCGGCCTGGATCAGTCTCAAGGACGGTCGCGATCTTGCCCCGTTGGCACGTCGATTCTCCGGCGAAACCAGTATCTTGGTAGGCCAGTCGGGTGCCGGAAAATCGTCCCTGACCAAGGTCCTGCTACCGGACCGACAGGTACAGATCGGGCGCCTGTCCGAGGCCACGGGTCTGGGCCGGCACACCACCTCCGCAGCGACCTGCTACCACTTGCCCCAGGGTGGTCGTCTCATCGACTCGCCGGGGGTGCGCAGCTTTCGCCTCGGGGCCATCGGACGGTCCCGGCTGCAGCTGGGATTTCGAGAATTGGCACCCCTCCTCGGGCAATGCCGGTTCAACGACTGTCGCCACGCCCAGGAGCCGGGATGTGCAGTGAAACAGGCCCTGCTGGAGGGAAGGGTGCACCCGGAGCGCCTGAAGAACTTTCAACACCTCGCGGCGAACCTGACATCCGAGTCGCGGAGGCGCTGAGGATGCGGAAGAGGCGGTGAACCCATGCCCTACCGTTGCAGGAGCTGCAGGAAACATCTCAGCGTGCGTACCGGCACAGTGTTGTCGGAATCCCACCTTTCCCTGCAGAAATGGCTGCTCGCCATCACATGCTCACGAGCGCCCGTAAAGGCATCCCGTCCACCCAGATGGCTCGCGAACTCGGCATCACGCAAAAGTCCGCTTGGTTTCTGGCGCAATGCATCCGCGAGACGTGGTTGAAGGATCGAGACGACAACAGGGGCAAT
>Ga0209782_1000234_pt1 | contig 22172 bp, 10 predicted proteins | sample WorMetmaBAHAMAS1_FD_187390 | JGI IMG/M metagenome (GOLD analysis project Ga0209782, IMG submission 187390) | Marine gutless worms symbiont microbial communities from Max Planck institute for Marine Microbiology, Germany - Inanidrilus... | ecosystem: Host-associated > Annelida > Digestive system...
GGAAATTGCTCAAAAACATGTACGATGTTCATGGCATCCCGTTCCGTGCGAGCCGTTCCAATCCAGTGACAGGATCAATATGGCCTTTGCAAAGCCGAATGTCAAGACCTTAAACTAGGAAATTCCGAAAGATAATGCCGATGCCGCCCACAACGTTGAAGGCACCGAGAACAGACCCCCGGATCTCTCTTGGCGTCAGGTCGATCGTCAGCACCAGGGGCGCGACAAGGCACCCGGCCTGCCCCGCCGCCACGAGCATCACGGGAAGCACGATGGTCCAGCTGAATGGGTTGACGACGAAACTCATGGCCGCAAGCCCGATCCCCGACAGGGCCATCCCCAGGGCGGTCGCCGGGATTCGACCGGCGCTGGTGACGAGTCTGCCCCAGAGCGGCAGTGAGACGAGAACCACGATCCCGGCGAGCCCGATCAGCGCGCCCGCGTGCGCAGCGGCGTCCTCGTGATCGACGCCGACAAGATCCGCGAAATAGATGAACCACATCATCATGAACAGGCCGATGAAAACCATGTCGCTGCGGGCGAAGAACGCCGACGCGAAGGTGAGGCGCATCCGGTCGTCCCCAAGGACGAGATTGCGGACCCGCTTCCATGGAATTCGTTGATCCTGCAAGCGCGGTGCGACGTCGATCAGACACCGGTTTGCCAAAAAGGCCCCAGCCAGGGCCACGCCGACGGTCAGAAGCATGACCGCGAACACCCCGGCGTGCCGAGGAATCTGCATCAGGACCGCGTAGACGAGCGTGCTGCCGAACGCCATCATCAGCGCCGTGTGGGCGATCAGCCGCGGGCGGTCCTCGAACCGCGTGAAATCGCCGGCAAGGGTCGAGATCTGCGGCCAGACGGCGCCGGTCCCCAGCGACATCGTGATTCGCGCCAGATAATAGAACGCCAATCCGCCGACCCCGACCATCGCGCCCAACAGCACGCTGAGCGGCGCCAGCAACGCTCCGGCCGCCGCGACCAGAAAGCCGACGGTGACGATGGGGACGCGTCCAATCCGATCCGAGAGATAGCCGAGGTACAGGATCAGCACCAAATCGAGCGCCTCTGTCACCACCTGGAGGTTGGCGTTGATAACACCCGCGTACTCGAAGGAGACGCCGAGGAACGTTCGCAGGAACAGCGGCTGGACCGCCACGACCATGGTCATGAAGATCATGCAGATGGCGGAAAGCAGATAGAGAGTGTTGCGGTGGCCGTCCTGAATTTCGGGCGCGGTCATGGCTACGCCCCCGATATCACCGCGCGACGGCCGGGCGCGCCGACACCCCGGCGAGAGCGCTGTCCGCACGGGGCTGCCGGCGACGTGGGCGCCGTCTCACGCCCTGCGGCACGCAGGCGCAAGACGACAGCCCGAAAGCCGATCGCGATTGGACCCGTTCGATCTGGCCGGCGCTGCAAAACGAAACCTCCGATACTCACTGGGCCAAGTGTCGCTTCATCCGAGCACGGCCGCCTCCGCGGGCCCGACGCCGGACAAGATTTAGCCCCCTGATCGGGGGCCGGGCAAGGCGTCAAGGACACTGGCTTGCTCAAATTGGCGGGTTTGCCCGCCGGGCTTGCCGTCCGGCGCACGGACCAGGCCGAGGGCCGAGCGCCGTTGACGGTGCCTTTTACGACGGTCGTTTCTCGACAGTTGCCCCCGAAGAACCGACCCTCAACCGCGTCATCCCCGCTGGGAAAAGACGCCCTCTAGATGACCGTCGCGACGGAATGGACGAACGGAATCTTCCACGCCCGGTTCAGCATGACCGAAACGATGCCGATGATCGAAAACACCGCGATCGCCATCGCCGAGACGCTGAACAGCCACTTGCCGACCCCCGGCAAGTGGAGCGCGAACACCGCCAGAACGCCCCACATCCAAATGATCAGGCCCTGCTTGGCATGGAAGTAGACGAACTCGTCGTCCCGATTCCTCAGCAGAGGCACGAAGCACAGAATGCCAAGGTAGCTCATCGCCGCCATCAAGCGGGACCGCACGCCCCCCTGGCTCTTCACCGATGCAATCGCCATTTTGTGTATGTCTCCCGGTTGATCGACAGAGGCCTCAAGCCAAGGCTTCCTGGATGTCGGCGTCGGTTTCCGAGTGGTTGACCTGGCCGGCCTTGCGGCGCCGCATGTAGCCGTAGATGGCCGCGGCGCCGACGACGCCGACGATGATCGCGGCCCAGGCGCCGCCACTGAGACCGAGACCGAGCCCGCTGCCGGCGAGCACCGTACCGCCCGAGGCGCCTCCCGCTGCGGCCGCGCCCTTGCCAGCGACCGCCGACTTGCCGGCACCGGCCGCCGCGGCCTTCGCCGCAGCCGCCTTGGTGGCAGCACCCTTGGCGCCAGCGGCTCCGGCCGCCTTCGCGCCGGCCACCTTCGCGCCGGCCGCCTTTGCTCCTGCCGCTTTCGCGCCAGCCGCTTTCGCACCGGCTCCCTTCGCGCCGGCCCCGGCCTTGGCCGCCATCATCTCGCGCAGGCCTTCCCGCTCGATCTCACCGCGGGCACCCGCCATGCCAGCGCCGGTCAATCCGGCTCCAGCCCCTCCGGCCCCAGCCATGTTCGCGTTCGCCGCAAGGCATGCCGCGCCTGTACCGTTAGCTGCCATTGCCATTCTCCCTGTTGACGTTCACCACATGGACGCCCGCTGTGCTAAGGCCTCCCCGTGCGCGTCGCCGAATCGCCGCCCCGCTAAACCAATCAGGTAACCGCTTCACCGAGGGCCGGATCGAGGTCTACCTCGGTTTCGGCATCGTTGTCCTTCTTTCGCATCCGGCTGTAGAGGTAGTAGCCGCCCGCCGCCAGGGCCGCCGCGAGGATCGCCGGTCCGACGGGTCCGAGCCCCAGCCCCAACCCAAGGCTCAGCCCGCTCGCCGTCCAGATTGTGCCTCCGGATGCCGCGCCCTTGGCCGCGGCGGACGCCCCGGCCGCTCCGGCCGCCGCGATCTTGCCCGCCGCTGCCGCGGTGTTTCCGGCCGCCGCCGTTTTGCCCGCGGCAACCGTCTTGGCGAACAGCGCCTTGCCGCCGGCCGGTGTGCCGCCGGCCAACAGTGATCCGCCGGACATGGCCTTGGTCGCGGCCGCGCTCTTCGTCGCGGCGCCCGAGGCGGGGTGGAGAACCAGCCACTTGTTCGCCACCTGTCCCACGGGGCCTTGGCCGACCGTGTAGGTCTGTCCGGCCAGCGCCTGAACCTGGCCGGTGGGATCGTTGATTCCGAGGATCACGGACCCTTTGCCGGCCGTGCCCGCGCCGACCGCACCGGCGCGCGCCGCCCCCTGGGCCCCGGCCGTCGTCGGGTAGAGCGCCAACCACTTCGACGCCGCGCCGGCACCGGTCATCGACCCCTTGCCGACGGTCACGGTCTTGCCGATCAGCGCCGGCAACTGGCGGCCGCCCTCGACCTTGAGGATGACCGAGCCCTTGGCCGCCGCCGCACCGCTCTTGCCGGTGGAATGGAGAACGAGCCACTTGTTAATGCCGTCGCCAGCCGACGTCACCTCGCCGACCGTGAACGTCTTTCCGATCAACGCTGGAACTTGCGCCGCTTGCTCAGCCCGCAACAGAAACATGCTCGGCACCCCCTAAATGCGATGGCGGCAACGAAACCCCTTTGCCGCACCCCTGACGCCGCGCCATATGTTCATCGACGACACGGCGGCGAAACAAACGTTGTGATCATACACAACGTCCAAGCATAAATAAATACAAGTTTTTGATGAGCGGGGGGACACTAAGTAACGTTAAGTAAAAACAATGATTATCATTCTCATCGACAGCCAAATATCAATAATAGCCATTCTCATTTACAGAACGGCAGGCTCGAAGAGCGGGCGGCAACGATTTCGCGGATTTCCGCAAGGCGCGGCTCGACCAAAAAAGATGATTCCGCCAACAACTCGCAGCCGCCCATCCGAGCCGGGCGGACAAGGCCAGAGACGTCACTGTTTCGGGGCGTTTTCGTCCGCGGCAACGCTCTCGACGATGTGCGACAGACCATGGGTCACGAGGTAAGGCATCTCGAACCGCTTGCCGTCCGCTTCGACCTCGAAGGTGCCGTGGCGGACTTCCTGCTTCCAGGTGATTCGATACCGTGACATCCGACCCGCCGCTGCGGCAAAGCGCAGTTTCACCGACCGCGTGACCGTGCTGTCGAACTCGAGCCCGAGCGACCGCTCGATCTCCCTCTCCGCCTCCGCCCGCAGCGACACCAGGGCCCCGCCGCCGAGTCCCAGGCCGGCAAGCGTGGCCTTGGACCACTGCAGGGAGACCCGGTTCGACGCCGTGCGCGAGAAATGGTGCTCGCTGTACATCGTTACGTTTCCGAATCGATTGTCCATTGGAACCTCTTCGGTTCCGATGACGGTGTATTCCTCGGTGGACACGTGGTCGCCGACAATACGCACCGATGCGGACCGCGAGGACGGGGCACGCCTGCGGACGGGACGCTGACCCTCCGGCGATGCGGATACCTGTTCCCGCAGCAACGCCATCCGTTCCGGGGATTCGGCCAGGCGGCTGTTCAGGACCCTGAAAAAGACGTGCTTGTCTCCGGACGCGTAGGCGTTGACCAGACCCTGGACGAACGCCCGAATGTCGCGTTTCGGCTGGCGTTCCGCTTCCATGAGCCTGACGACGATCCCGGTCGCGGCGACACTGACATCGTTGAGCAGCGCGTCGATCACCCCGATGACTGCGGCGTGACGATCGACCTCGCTGGGCTCACTCTGCTCGACGCGGCGGTGGATCATGCCGACCTTGCCGGCAACGTCGTCGATCGCTCCCTTCAGGGTGACGAGCGCCTGGGCCACCTGGGCCGAGGTCACGCCCCGCGACTCGAGCGCGCCATCGAGGGCCTGGCGGTGCACACTTAGGGTCTCCGCGAGCCCGTCAAGTTTCTCGGCGATCGTTCGGCGGCTGTCGCGGTCCTCATCGACGACCCTGGCGACGGAGCCCGAGAGCACTTCAACGTTGCTACGATGCCGGCGGGTCTCCTCAACCACAGCCGCCAGGCTGGGGTCCTCTCGGGGCGCGACGAAAAAAAACACCGACACGGCGAGGATCGGCATGAGGACGCCAAGGATGTAGCCGGCGATCTCGTGAGGCAGGAGCGAGAACAGGTTGCCCCAGCCGACATACACCGACACGTATATTAAACAAACTACACGTATATTAAACAAACTAACAGCCAGATTGCAGTTGGCGCGCCAACGAGGACGAGAAATCGTCTGTTGTAAAGAATGCTGCTCATCGCGAGTCCTACTTCCGACTCATGACAATGGAGTCCGACTCTGCCGCGCTCTCAAGGCATGACAAGGACTGTCAACGACCCTGTCACTCCGCCCTGTTTCAGTCAAGGCCGGGCGATGCGAGGCGTGCCATGCGGCGGAGTCCCCAGTCTTGGGCGTACGCCATCCTGCACCGGTGCCTTCCGGGGGTGAGGCCCGGGCAGGCCGGACCCAACCGATTCGGCCCGGCGATGCCGCTCGCGCCAGCTGTCGTGCCCCGCCGCACGCGGGTCCGACTTCGCCTTTGATCCCCACGCGCACGGGTGACATAAACACACTCTCTTTTTGGACAATCACCCCACACGACGACCTCTTTTTGGACAATCACCCCACACGACGACCCGCTCGGGGGCCCCTGCGGGTCGTGGGCAATCGACGCTTCAAGGGCGGCTGCCAGCCGGCACGGACGGAAAGTGGAAAGGGACGAGCGATGGATCTCGACTTGGGCCTCGGCGGTCTCGACGTCAACGCGGCACGGCTTGTCCATCTCGAGTGGGAACTCGACCTGGAGGACGTGGTCAAGAACGCGCCGACATCGGTGACGCGGCAAAGCCATGAGACCTGTGACGTCGGCCGCTGGATCTATGGCGTGGCACTCCGCAAGTACGGACGCGGACGGGACGTCTGGGCGCTCAAGGAGGTCCACAAGGAATTCCACGCCGCCGCCGAGGACGTTGTTGCGGCCCGACAGGATGACGACCCGGTACAGGCGGCAACGGCCATGGACTCGGTTCGCCGCTTGAGTCGCGAGATCGTTTTTCTCCTCACGCGGATCGAGCTCGACACGGCGTATCGACGCCAGGCGTCGGGCCTCCTGGGACCCTCGGCGCGAGCCCTGCACGCCGTTACCGGCAGTCGCGCCGCCGCCTTTCCCATGCTCCGCGACGATCACGATGCCGGCGGTTTCTGGTTCTTTCGCCGCCGCAAAAGGCGGCGTGCGGACTTGCTCGACGTCAACATGGCGCGCTTGGCGCATGTGCAGTGGACGCGTGATCTCCAGAATTCCTTCCGCTCGCACCGCAGTGGACCGCCCGTGCAATCGTCGGCGGAGTGCGAGCTTGGAATCTGGATCAGCTCCGTCGCCCGTCGCGACTATCGGGACGTTCCCGAGTTCGCCGAGCTCGATGCGGCGCACAGACGCTTTCACGAGGCTTCGCAGCGAACCATCGCCGCGCTCAGGCGCCACAACTTCCTCGCCGCCGACGACGCCTACGAACAGGTCCTCTCGTTGAGTCGCGAGATCGTCTACCTGCTGACACGCCTCGAGCGGCACCTTGCGAGCACGCGTTCGCTGGCGCGCGGCGTCGGGTCGACGATCTGAGCTGTGCCCGCCGCGTCCGCCGCGATGCCGCCGACGGCGGCCGGCGCGGACTCAGGTGGCGGGTTCGGGTGCGGCAGAGGAAACGCCGCGTCCGGCGTGGGTGGCCTCCCAGTGCTCCGCCGGCACCACCGTGATGTGCACGTGGTCGATATGAGCAACGGCGTGTCGGAATCCGTTTTCGACCATCTGCGCAAGTCGGTAGGGATGCGACGTCGGAAAATCCCCGCTGGTCGTCACGATGAGGTCGATTTCCATCAGTTCGCCGAGCTTTCGCCCGCGCAACTCGACGACGGCCTCGACCCCCTCGACGCCGCGCGCGATGCTCCGGATTCGGTCCAGCACATCCGCCGGGACGGTGACGTCCATCAGTCCGGTGACGCTTTGATAGATGATGGTCGCGCCGATTCGGGCGACGAACAGCGACACCAGAATGGCCGCCAAGTGGTCGGCGACCGGCCACCCCATGGTGGCCAGCAAGATCCCGACGAGCACGGCGATCGACGACAGCGCATCCATGCGGTTGTCGAGCGACGCTGATCGAATGGCCGGGCTGTTGTTTCGGTCGGCCACGCACTTCAGGAAGCGGTGCATGATTTCCGCCGCGACGATCCCGACGATGGCGCCGAGGATCGCCGCCTTGCCGGGCACCTCGACCAGGCCCTCGTTGATGTGGCGCACGTTCTGATACAGAAACAGCAAGGAGCCGCCGAACAGGCTGACGCCAACAAACGCCGAGGACAGATACTGGACCTTGCCGTAGCCGTACGGGAACATCTCGCTGCGCGGCCGGGACGAAATCTTGACGCTGACCAGGGTGATTCCCTTGGTCAGGAAATCGGCGAGGGAGTGGAGGCCATGGGCGTGCATGGCCATGCTGCCGGTGAGGAAGCCGAGCACGCTCTTGAACACGGCCAAGCCCAGGCTAACGAACAAATCGAGCTGCGTCGCCCGAATGCGGCAGTCCTGACAAATCTTCGCAACCATGGTCGACGGGCTTATACGCGATTCCAATCGGTCAGGCCAGGGTCAGCCTCGGTCCGGGATCAAAGCGGTGATTTCAACGAGGGGATGTCTTCAACTCCACCGCGACCTATGTCGCACGCGACGTGTCGGGCCCGAGCGGCCTAGATTACGACGGTGCTTTGCGCGGCGGGCGCGACATTGTCGATTCGCCGTCGGCCGCGCGGCGGCTGAACTCGTCCCAGCGCACCTCGAGCACCTTGGAGAAAGCGTAGCCCAGCCCGGCACCGACAAGGATCGCCGGCACGCCAACGATGACCGCCTTTCCGATACCGGCGAGCAAGCCGGCCTTCATCAGCGGCCCCCCTCGGGCGACGATCGCGGGGATTTCGGCCCCATGCAACACTCCGGCCACGGCGACCTCCTGATCCGTGAAGCGACACAACGCGCCATTGCGCCTCCGAAGAGTGTACTACAAGTTTCGGTTTCGGTCAGTGTGTCGGCGGGTCTCATGCGCGATCGCCAGACGGTCAAGCGCTCGCGGCAAAGAACCGACAAGGTTCCGGACCGATACGGCGACCGGGCGCAGGAGAGAACATGGTCCGGGGATGGGCACTGCCCTCGATAGCGTCTTTCCTCACTGAGCGGCGAAAGAGTAAGTTACTGTTATCGTTGAAACGGTTCGGTCGATCCGGCGCGGACCGGGCGGGGGTATGATCCGAATGGCCGGGGGATTGCGCGGCTATATGGGCGAGCTCGCCAGCTGGCTCGGACTGACGCAGACGGACGGCGGGGCGGCACCGGCGGCGGACCCCGCTGAGGATCGGGCGCGGCGTCCCCGTCCGTCGTCATCGGCGGTCCGTGCCGACGCCGCCGGGTTGCCGACGTCGGCCAAGGCAGACGCGACATTGCGCGACATCGAGGACGGCCTTGCGCGCGCCCTGCGGAACGTTGTACCGGCCGTCGCCGGCCGGGTCCAGGTCGTCAGCTTCGAGAAGTTGCGCCAGGACCTTGCGGACAAATGGGACGCCTTGGCCGAGCGGATATCCCTGGTCATCGAGGGATCCATCGATGTCCACCAGGCTGCTGGCCGAAGCGCCGCCGGCCCGTGCGGCGCATCGCTCGGCCAGCAGGGCGGTCGCGTCCGAGAATGTTTCGGGCAGCTCGGCGAGGCTGCCGCTGACGTCCGTCTCGGGCGAGCTGATGTTGATCGTGCCCGAGACACCGAGCGTCGAAGTCGCCTCGATGACGCTGTTCGGCGATACCAGCAGCGTGCCGGAGACGATGCCAATGTTGCCGCCATTGCCGCCGACCGCGTTTGCCTGGATCCGGGCCCCGTTGAGGACTTGGAAAACAGGGTCGATGTCGATGTCGCCGCCGTTGCCGGCCAGACCGGCGACCGTGGTCGTGATCGCGCCGCCGATCATTTCGATCAGCCGGCCGACTTGGATCGTCACGCGACCGCCGTCCGCATTGGCGGCCTCAGTGACGATCGAACCGCCCAACAGACGCAGGCTGTCCGAGGCGATCACCGTGACGTCCCCCGCGACCTGAGCGCCATCACTGCTGGCCGAGATCTGGGCGCCATTGCTGATTGTGATTCTCGGAGCGTTCACGGTCGCGTTGCCGCCGGCACCCAGTCCGTCCGTCTTCGACCGCACGCCGCTCGGGGAGCCGCCGGACGACGTTCCGGTCATCGAGATCGAGCCGCCGGCCGCGACCGTCACCTGACCGCCGGTGCCCGTACCTTGCGAGTCGGTGCCGATGGACCCGCCCGAAGCAAGTTCGATGCTGCTGGCGTTGACGGTGACCGTCCCGGCGTTGCCGGCACCGAACGTGTTGGATCCGATCTCGGCTCGATCCTCGACGGTCAGCGTGTTGGCCTGAACGGTTACGGTGCCGGCATCACCGGCGGCGCTGGTCGACGTAACGATGGTTCCTCCGGAACCGGTGACCGCAAGCGTGCCAGCGGTGACGGCGACCGTACCGGCGTCACCCGCCTCGACGATCGAACTCCGGACCGACGCCCTATCCACGGTCATCGTCCCTGTGACGTCGATGTCGATCGTTCCGCCGGTCCCGGTCGAACCCGACTCGACGGAACTCGAAACCGACGAATCCGAGCCGGTGATCGTCAGGTTGGCGGCATCCACGTCGATGATTCCGCCATTGCCGGCGCCGAAGGTGTCGGCAAGGAGCGCCGCCCCGTCGTCGATCGAAGCGTCTCCGGTCACCTGCACCGTGACCGACCCGGCGTTGCCCGTGGATCCGGCGAATGACCGGCCGCTCAGCGACGTCGAAAAGCCGGTGCCGGAGTCGGAAAGCGACATCCGGCCGGCCTGAACCGAGATCGACCCGCTCGCCCCGCTTCCCGCGGTGCCGACAAACACCGAACCGCCAGCGGACATCCGGAACAGGTCCGTGGCCGTCACCGTCACGGTGCTGCCCGCGCCGGATGCCGTCGGCGCCGTGCCCGCATTGATGCCCCGAAAATCCGTCGAGCTGTCGCCAGAGATGGTGACGTCTTCGCCGACAATCGTCGTTGAACCGGCATCGCCAGCGAGGATCGCCCGGTTGCGGACCTCCGACGTTCCGGTCATTTCGACGGCACCCGAGGCGCGGATGTCGACGCTCGCCGTCGAGTCCGTTGCACCGAGGTTGTCGGCGGCAATGATTGAGTCGGTGATGACGATCTTGCCGCCACGAATCAACACGGTGCCGCCGCCGGTGCCGCGAACGTCGAGAAGGGCATCCTCGGTGAGATTCACCTGACCACCGGAACTCGGTGTCGCCGACGTATCTCCTGGCACGACGGCCTCGGATCCGCCCACAGCGGCGAGGCTGATGGTTCCGGTCAGCGCCTGAACCTCAGCGCCGAAAATCCCCTCTTTCTCGAAAGTTCAGTGTCCCCGCCGAAATCGACAACGTCTCGCCGCTGTCGACCGCCAGCAGGCTGCCGCTGACCGTGATCGCCGCGGGGTTCGCACTGAGGAAGCCGAACGACTCGGGCGCCGCCGCGGTCAGCGTGCTGCCGGTGCCGCCATTGGTCGCGCGGAAAACGCTGTCGTCTGCAAACCGGACCTCGCTCGCCGTGCTGACGTGAAAAGCCGCAGGCACGTCCAGCGAAGCGTTGACGCCGAACATCACGCCGTTCGGGTTAATGAACCAGAAGTCGGCGCCGGCAACGCTGGACCGCAATGTCCCGTCGATGGTCGATGCGGTGCTTCCGGTGACCCGGCTGATGACGTTAGTGATCCCGCCCGTCGTCGCGGTGAATGTCGCACTTTCGCCGGTGTTGATGTCGAATGTCGTGAAGCTGTGGAAAAGGTTGTTGCCGACGAGACTGCCGTCAGACTCGGGGATGGTGAAGTTGGGCCCTGTCAGCGCTCCCGCCGGACCCACCGTGCCGTCGCGGACGATATCGGCAACCGCCGCGCCGGACTGGGCGGAAACGGCAACCAGCATCGCCAACACCGGTGCCCCAAATGGAAATCCGAGCGCCCTCCCCATCGCTGATGGGTCCTTTTCCGCAGTCGCGAGGTGTGCCGTGAAAACTATAGGTGTGATGTCGGCGGAGGGGCAAGGGCGGCCTGCCAGCGCATCCTTCAAGGCACTAGGCATAGGGGAATTTCAATTTTTTTGATAGTCGCCCTCAAGACTTCAAGAAATCATACGGTATTTGCGCCATCGGTATTGACGACTTGGCACAGCTATCCGAAGATTTGAAATTGCCCGAGGCTCAAGCGTTCGGGAGGGCAAAACGCGGTTCGCGAAGCCACGGACCGCTGTTCGAGGGAGGTGGACCACCGCCGTTCCGGAGACCGCCAAAAGAAGCGGTGCCGGAGGGGAACGGTGTGTGGTGCCCGAGGAGTCCGGGGTCCGTCCGCGGTTGACGATTCCGCCGATCGGTCGCTTCGACCGTCCGGTGGGCGCGGAGTGTGGTGGTCATGGCGGCTCCCTCGGACCCGTTGTTCGCGAACCAGTGGCATCTGAGCAACGCCAGCGGCATTGACCTCAATGTCCTGCCCGTTTGGGATCCGGGCTCCGGCGCGGCGTATACCGGCGCCGGCGTCAGCGTTCTGATCTTCGACGATGCCGTCGAGATCGACCCCCTCGGCGGGCACGTCCACTTCGACCTGGACGACAACTACGCCCAAGATGCCGGCGGTTTTCTTCACCTGACCATCGACGGCGTGACCTATGCGCCGACGCCCATCGACCGCAGTGGCTCCGGCGACTCGCACGGCACCCAGGTCGCCGGGATTCTCGCCGCCGAGCGCAACGGCGAGGGCGGCGTCGGGGTGGCGTACGACGTCACCTTTACGGTCGTGCCGATCCAGCGCTCGGACGCGCCGGCGCCGACGGTGGGGGCGCTGGAGCGCAGCGTCGACTTCGACATCACCAACCACAGCTGGGGCTTCCAAGCCGACTTCGAAGACAACTTCGACGCCGCCGGCTGGTCGGGTTTCGCCGCAGCGTTGGAAACCTCGACCACGGCCGGCCGCGGCGGCCTCGGTACCATCAATGTCACCTCGGCCGGCAACGACCGCCAAACCGGGTCCGATACCAACTACCACAGCTTCGACAACTCGAGGTTCACGGTCTCCGTCGCCGCCGCCGACGAGACCGGCTCGATCGCCCCCTACAGCCGGCCGGGCGCCAACATCCTGGTGAGCGGTCTTTCGGACGACGGATCAGGAAACGGCACCATCACCACGACCGATCTTCTCGGCTCGGACGGCGCGAATTCGCAGGCGAGCCCGGATGGCGACTACACGGACTCGTTCGGCCGCACGTCGGCGGCGGCGCCCCAGGTGAGCGGCATCGTCGCCCTGATGCTGGAAGCCAACCCGAACGTCGGCTGGCGCGACGTGCAGGATATCCTCGCCTACACCGCGCGCCACACCGGCAGCGCCATCGGCGGGCCGGCGGCGGGGCACGAGCTCTATACGTGGGGGTTCAATGGTGCTGCCGACTGGAACCTCGGCGGCCTGCACCACAGCAACGACTACGGCTTCGGCCTCGTCGACGCCCGCGCCGCAGTGCGCCTGGCGGAGAGCTGGACCCTGCAATCGACGACGGCGAACGCGGTCGACGGCGGCACCTTCTCTACGGGCCAGATCCTGGCCGTTCCCGACGGCGGCCAGGCCCAGTTGCAGTTCTCCTATGGCGGCTCGGTACGCATCGAATCGGCCGAAATCACGCTGACCATCGAGCCGTTGGACGACGGCGATCCGCAGACACCGCTCGACCACCAGCCCGGCGACCTGAGTCTCGTTTTGGTCGACCCGTCCGGCACCGAGAGCACGATCTTCAACCGGCCCGGATCCACGCGAGCGGTGATCCGGACGGCGCCGAGACCTTCTTCGGCGGCTCCGAGACCCTGACCTTCACCTTCCGCAGCGAGGCGTTCCGGGGAGGGATCTCACAAGGTACCTGGACGCTCCGCGCCGAGGACCACAACGTCAACCTTCTCCAGTCCGTCATCACCGACATTGCGTTCACCGCCCATGGCGGCCTGCCGCGAGCCGACGATATCTACGTCTTCACTGACGAGTTCGGGACCGCGGCGGCACCCCATGGCGTGGGCGGCCCGGTCACGCTCACCGACACCGATACGGGGATCGAAACGATCAACGCTGCGGCGGTGTCCACTGCCGTCGACATCGACCTGGAATCCGGCCAGACGAGTTCCCTCGCCAGCGGCACCTTCACGATCGACGGCCCGACGGTGATCGAGAATGCCATCGGCGGCGACGGCGACGACACACTCACCGGAAACGCGCAGACCAACGTGCTCTTCGGCATGCGCGGCGATGACATCCTCGAAGGCGACGACGGTGACGACACTCTCGACGGCGGGCCCGGCGCCGACAGCCTGAACGGCGGTGCGGGTGTCGACGTGGCGTCGTATCAAGCCTCGGCCGACGCGATCACTGTCGACCTGCAATCGGGCAGTGGATTCGGCGGCGACGCCGAAGGCGACACGCTCGAAGGCATCGAGAACGCCGCGGGCTCGGAAAACGATGACACGCTCATGGGCTCCATCGGCGCCAACCATCTCCTTGGTGGTGGCGGCGGCGACGTCCTTCGCGGCGATCACGGGTTCTCCTTCATCGTCACCGATTCGACGCTGGTCAACGGCCTCGGCGGACCGACCGGTTTCGGCGAGGCCGTGTTCGACGGCATCGATGACTCCGTATTTGCCGTCAGCCTGGTCACCCCATTCAAGCTGGGCGGCACGACCTATACGGACATCACCATCGACAGCAATGGCCGCATTTTCCTCGGATCGGGTCCTTCGGATTTCTCTGCGACCCAGACAGAATTCCTCGCTTTCCCGCTGATTGCCCCGTTTTGGGCCGATGCCCAACTCACCGGAGCGCCCGGAGCGCCGACCCCGGGAGGCAATTCCACGGGAGCCGACGCGATCTTCATCGACCAGGTGGGTAGCGATGTTACCGTGACCTGGGACGACGTCCGGCGGTTCGGCGACGGCTCAGATACATTCAACGCCTTCCAGGTTCAACTCCTCGACCGCGGTGGCGGTGATTTTGACGTTGTCTTTCGCTACGAGGACATGAACTGGAACACCGCGACCTCCAGCGTTGACAACCTGGCGGGCATATCCGATGGCCAGGGCCAATCGGTCATCATCGCGCAGGAGACCCCGGACGGCGGTGATGACCCGCCTGGTCAACAAACCAGTACCCATCTTGCAACCGGGTCCAATATCGGTGTCGGCGGCGGGTGGGCGTTCCTGGTGCGCGATGGCGCCGTCATCGATCCCAGCGCGCAGCCGCCCGGCGACGACACGCTGACCGGCGGCCTTGGCGACGACGAACTGCTCGGCGGCGCCGGAAGCGACATTCCGGACGGCGGCGGCGACGATACGTTGCGGGGCGGACCCGGAGACGACACGTTCGCCGATGGCGACGGTGGCGACACTTTGGACGGCGGTACCGGTGAGGACACCGCCGACTATCAGAACAACGCCGAGGCCGTCTTGATCGCCCTGGCAGGGGGCAGCGCGATTTCGGGGAGTTCCGACACCGACGTGGTCATCGACGTCGAGCACGTCGTCGGCTCGGCGCACGACGACACCATCTCCGGCCAGGATTTTTTCGCCAACACCCTTGCCGGCGGCGCGGGCACCGACACCCTCGACGGCCTCTCGGGCGACGATTCCCTCGACGGCGGTGCAGGCGATGACACACTGGAGGGCGGCGCCGGCGGCGACAGCCTCAGCGGCGGTGTAGGATCGGACTGGGCCTCCTACACGGGCTCCCTGGCCGGCGTGTCCGTCGATCTCGGCACCAACCAGGCGACGGGCGGCGATGCGGCGAGCGACACCTTCAGCGGGATCGAACACCTCTCCGGTTCCAGCGTCGGCGACACGTTGGCCGGCGACGCCGGCGCCAACTCGATTGTCGGTGGCGGCGGCTTCGACGTTGTAGAAGGCGCCGCTGGAAACGACGTCCTCGACGGCGGGAGCGACGACGACACCCTGACGGGCGGCCAGGGCGACGACTCCCTCGTCGGCGGTGGCGGTGCCGACTTCCTGTACGGCAGTGCCGGCAACGACACGGCGGTGATGGCGGGCGACCTGGGTGAATACACGTTCACGGCCACCGGCCTCCGCGGCCGGACGCGGATCTCAGGTCCCGGCGACGGCACCGACATTGTGGTCAACGTCGAATCGGTCGCCTTTCTCGACGGCCAAGCGGCCCCAACCCGCGTAGTAACGATAGAGCAGCCGGACAACTCCGGATTCCAGATCAACACCTTCGGCCTGAGCCTCGGCGACCAGAACAATCAGGCCGCCGCCACCCTGGAGGACGGCACCACGCTGGTGGTCTGGAGGGGATCGAATCTGGCGGTCTCGACCGAGGACGGTGTTTTCGGACAACTCCTCGACCCCGACGGCGGGCCGCTCAACGGCTCGACCCAGTTCACGATTCTGGACACGATCCCGGCCGCGGGGTCCGACGTCCGGTCGCTGACCGTCGCTCCGTTGAGCGACGCGTCCTTCGGGGACGGTTTCGTCGTCGCCTGGTATCGCCCCCAAGGCATCGGGGTACCGCCCCTCAAGGAGTTCGTCGTTCTCGACGCCGACGGCAACGTCCAGACACCGCTTACCGCCAGCACGACCACCCTCGAAGTGGAAAGCCGCCTGTTTGCCGTCCCCCGCGCAAACGGCGACTTCGTTCTCGGTTGGGACGTGCCCGACGACGACTTCTTCCCTGGTGACATCTACGTCGAGCAGATCAGCGCCGCCGGCATCTTTCAGGGCTTCAACGTCCTGGCAGAAGTGCCGGACCAGTTCTTCCCGGTCGCCGCACCGCTTGAATCCGGCGAGTTCGTCGTCGCATGGGTCGAGGGGACATCGACCATCGGCGCCCGTCGAGTGGACGCCACGCTCAATCCTACCGGTGCCACATCGACCGTCTCGCTGACGTCGACGTTGGTGGGCGTCGAACCGATTTCTGTCGCCGGGCTCGCCGACGGCGGGTTCGTTGTCGTTTGGGACGAGTTCAACGAAAACCGCACCCGAATCGGCGGGCAGCGGTTCGCCAGCGACGGGACTCCCGTCGGCACCACCTTCCTGGTCAACGACGATTTCGGCAACCTCATCGCCAATCAGTCCCACGTAGCGGGGCTCGCCGACGGCGGATTCGTCGTTTCGTGGAGTGATGACCGCGACGGTGGAGCCGACCTGAACGCCTACTTCCAGATGTTCGACGCCGATGGCAACAAGATCGGCGGCAACGTCCTGGCGAACACCCTGCAAAGCGGCAACCAGACCTCGCCCTTCCTCACGGCGATGCCGGACGACGGGTTTCTCGTCACGTGGGTGTTCGACCAGGGTGGAGGGGGCGCCTCGGTGGGCGAGGACGTGGCCGGACAGTTTTTCGACTCCGAAGGCCGCACGGTCGGCTTGGTGAGCGTCATCAGAACGCCGGACTCCGATGTCCTGCGAGGCGGCGACAGCAATGAACGTCTGCTCGGGGAAGGGGGAGACGACTCGCTCGAAGGTGGCGCGGGCGCCGACAGTCTCGAAGGAGGCGACGGCGACGATTATCTGTTCGGCGGCGCGGGCGGCGACTTGCTCTCCGGCGGCGACGGCCTCGATACGGCGGACTTCTCCGATGCCGTTCAGGACATCGTCGCCAACATGGAGACGGGGCAGGTCTTCGACGGCCTGATCGCGTCCGATTTCATCGTCGGCATCGAAGCGCTGATTGGAAGTGGCAACAACGACACCTTCCTGACGGCCAGCGGTTCCGAGACCATCGACGCCGGCCGCGGAATCGACACCATCTTCGCCAGCGAGGGCGACGACTCGCTGATCGGCGGGGGCAGCGTCGACGTGGCCGTCTTCGGCGGAAGCGCCGGAGACTACGCCTTCACCTCCGGATCGTCCGGCACGACCGTTGTCACCGACGGCAACACCGCCGACGGCGACCAGGGCGCCGACGCCCTGAGTGGGATCGAACAGGTCGTCTTCGACGACGCGACAGTCGAGTTGCTGTCGGCCGAAACCCAGGTGACGTCGGCGCCGGCCGGGTCGATCGGCGCCCCGGCGGTCGCCGGACTGTCGGACGGAAGCCGCCTCATCGTTTGGACCGAGGACGACGGGGTATCCGAAGGCGTTTTTGGCCGTCAGTATGACCTCGACAGCACACCGCTCGGCGATGCCTTCAGGATCGATTCCGGCGCCAGCACGAACCCGCGGTCCGTGTCGCTGGCCGACATCGACGGCTTCGGCACCGTCGTCGCGTGGACGGGACACGACGCGGGCGCAGGCGTCGACGCCCCGTTCGCCCGGCTGTTCGATTCCGATTTGAACCCGATCGGAGCGGGCGACATCCGCCTCGATCCCACCGACGACCCCCACGGCGAGCGCACGGTCGTCGCCAATCTTCCGGGCCTGGGCGGGTTCGTTGCCGCATGGAGCCGCGATACCGCCGGCGGCCGGGGGGTCTTTGCGCAACGTTTCGATTCCAGCGGCACGCCGCTGGAGCCTGAGTTCGAGCTTTCCCCGGGGTTTGGGTTTCACGATCTGCCGACGCTGTCCTCTTCCGACGACGGCGGGTTTGCGGCCGCCTGGATCGACGGCATCAACGTCACCGTCGCGTCCTACGATGCCTTTGCGTCCGAGCGCTACACGACAACGGGAGTGGTGACCGCGCCGGGATTCGCGACTTACGCCGCGCCGGCCCTGGGCGTGCTTCCCGACGGCAGCGCCCTCGTCGCGTGGTCCGGCGAAGCCGCCGGAAGCACCGATCTCGACATCATTGGCGCGCGGCTCGATTCCGCCGGCAACGTGTTCGGGATCGTGCAGGACGGGCAGGTCGTCACCAACGTCATCCTTACGCCCCTGGGGGAGATCGAGGGGTTCCAGATGGATCCCGTCTTTACCCCCGTCGGCGGGCATTTCCTCCTCACCTGGCGAACGCTCGGCTCCATTGGCGCCGAGAAACTCGGAGCCCAGCGGATCGCGCCGGATGGACTGTTCCTGGAGCGGAATGGCGGCGAGGTCCGTGCCGACCCCTTCGATGTCGGGGGCATGACCACCTACGGTGCCCAGAACCTCGCGGCGGCGCCGAACCAGGACGACGGCCTCGTCTCCGTGTGGTCGGGCCGGGGCACCGATGGCAACGACGGCGTCTTTTTCCGGGTGTTCGATGACAGTCCTCTTAGCGAGATGGACCAGATCGTGCAGTCGGGCGTCGTCGTTACCGGCGAGGGTGGGAACCTGGATCCCGACGACACGACCGGAGACGACACCCTCGTCGTCGGCGGCGGCGATGACCTGATCGACGGACGCGGCGGCCCCGATGTCCTCGCCGGCGGCGGTGGTGACGACGTCCTCCAGGGAGCGGACGGCCTCGACACCGCGACCTATGCCGGCGACCCGGCGGGCATCGTCTTCGATAGCGCGGCCAACGCGGTCACCGACGGCCTGGGCGGAACCGACACGCTGGTCTCCATCGAAACCGTCGTCGGCTCTGCATTTGCAGATGCTTTCGAGATAACGGATGCCTTTCCGACCCTGGACGGCGGCGACGGCCACGACACCCTCGATTTCTCGACCTTCGACGACCCCGAGGACATCGGTTCCGGCATCTTCGTCGGCGTCAACGCCGACCTGCAGCAGGGGCAGGTCAACAAGGGGCAGATCATCACCTCGTTGTTGGGCCAATTCGCTTCGATCGAAAACGCCCAGGGGTCGCCATACGCCGACATCCTGCGAGGTACCGTCGACGACAACACGCTGACCGGCGGCGGTCACAACGATTTCCTCGCCGGCCGCGTCGGCGACGACACGCTGACCGGCGGTCCCGGGAACGATGTAATGGACGGTGGTTTCGGCACCGACGTCGCCGTGTTCAGCGGTGCCATGGGTGACTATCAGTTTCTGACCAACCGCTACCAGATAAGCATCGACGATCTCGCCCCTGCCGTCGACGGTGACGAAGGCTTCGATCAGGTGCGGGGCGTCCAGACGCTTCGCTTCAAGGACGGCGATCTTCTCGTCGAAACCCGCGAGACGGGCGAGGACCTCGCCGTCAACACGCAGACGGGCAACGACCAATCACAGCCGGCGGTGTCCATCAGTCCCGATCCGGGCTTTTTCTTTGGTGAGTGGGGCGTCGTCTGGCGTGCCGTCAGCGACGATGGTGCTACCACGTCGATCCGTGGCCGGTTCTATGAGTCGGGAAGCGCGCTACCGGTCGGTCCGACGTTCGAGATCGCCAGCGTCGACGCCGCGACCGGCGATCTCGCCAATCCCGGTATCCTCGTCAGGTCGTTCGAAAACAATCTCGTGACCTGGGAAGCGCTCAACCAGGATGGCAGCGGCTGGGGGGTGTTCGGTGGACTGTTCGATGATGCCGGTACGCCCTTGTCCACCCCCGTTCAGATCAATACGTTCACGAACTTCGATCAGCAGAGCCTCGCCGTGTCGCGGCTGTTCACCGGCGACAACGGCGGACACATGCTGGCGGTGTGGGTCTCCGAGGGCCAAGACGGCCCCGCCGGCATCTACGCCCAGAGGATCGGCGGCCTCGGCGAGCTGGTCGACCGGCAGGGCTCCGGGCCGGCTGCCGACGAGTTCCGCATCGACACCGACCTGACGGCGCTCAATTCCGATCCTACCGTGGCGACCCTGGAAGGCTCACGCGTCGCCGTGGCGTGGGAATCGAAAGACATCGCTACTGGCACTCAGACGATCCGGCTTCGCCTGCTCGACCCGGCTCTTGACCCGATCGACGTTCCCTTCGCCGTCGATCCGGATGCCACGGGCAATCAGTCGAACCCGGCGGTGTACGGCGTCATTACCGACGACAGCAACGCGTTCGTCGTCACCTGGGAGGAACTGGGCCGCGATGGCGACGGCAGCGGCATCTTCGCGCGGCGGTTCCAGGTCGTCGAGAACGAGTTCGGCGCACCAACAGGTGCCGTTGCCCTCGGTGACACTTTCCAAATCAATGAAACGAGCGAGGGCGATCAGCAGGCTCCGGCGATCGTCGAGAACTCGAACGGCGGCGGGTTCTTCGTTACGTGGCAATCGCCCGACACCGGCGGTGACAGCGCCAATACAGACATCTTCGTCCGGGCGTTCGATCCCAACGGCAACCCGATCGCCGATGAATTCCGGATCAATGCCCATAACGAAGGCCGTCAGGACGCGCCCGCCATCGGTGCCTTGAACCAGGGAAACGGGTTCTATGTTGCCTGGCAATCTGAGGGTCAGGACGGCGACGGCCTGGGGATCTTCGCCCAGCAGTTCGACGCCGACGGCAATCCGATTGGCCTGACGGTTATCCGCGGGACCGACGCCGACGACACCATTCATGGCGAATCGGGGAACGAGGTTTTTGAGGGCGCCGGCGGCGACGACACGCTGGCCGGGCAGCGCGGTGCGGATACCCTCGACGGCGGCGCGGGCGTGGACACGGTCGACTACGCGCATGATTACCAATTCCTGTTTTTTCCGGTTCTTGTCGACCTGGGGTCCGGTTTCGGCATCGATCCGTTCGGCGAAACAGACACCCTGATCAGCATCGAACGTGCGGTCGGCACCGGGGGTTCCGACACGCTGATCGGCGGCGACGGTGCCGAGATCCTGCGCGGCGGGCCGGGGATCGACACGATCGACGGCGGCGCGGGCACCGACACGGCCGAGTATTCGGGCTCGGTCGGTGACTACGTCATCGCGCCGGACCTGTCTTCGGTCTCCGGTCCGGATGGCACGGACACGCTGATCGGCATCGAGCGGTTGCGGTTCGACGACGGCACATTCTTCCCCGATCCACTGCCCAACGCCGCGCCGGTGCTGGCCGTCGCCGACCTGGTCGGCATCACGGGCGTCGCCGCGCCGGCCGGCGACCTTGCCGAACCGTCCGACCCGGATGGCGATCAAATCAGCGTCTGGTCGTTCCAGGACCAGACGTTCGGCGGCGGCCGTTTCGAGATTTCGGGCCTCGGCGATCCGGTGTTCGAGGACGGCTCGTTCAAGTTCAAGGACGGCGCCGACACGCTCGTCACCGTCACCGGCGGCGTCAACACCGAGACCGCCGACGGTCTCGCCAACGAGCTGGGAACCATCACCGTCGTCGCGGACCGCCTGTCGCACGTGACCTTCGCTCCGGGCAACGCCGGCGACGCGGATACGCTGGCGGTCCAGGTGGAGGACGAACTCGGCCTCGCCAGCCCTTGGGAGACCCTGACGTTTTCCACCGTTTCGGCGACGCTGGCCAACGGATACCTGTCCGAGGTTCTGTCGTCGGGAAACAACCGCGGCAGCGACTTCGGCGCCAGCGTGGCGCTGTCGGCCGACGGCGTCGTCGCCCTGGTTGGCGCCTCCAACAACGATCTGCCCGGCGCGCCCGACCAGGGCGCCGCCTACGTCTATCGATGGGATGGCACGGCTTGGACCGAGACCCAGCTCGCCGCCAGCGACGGAGAGGCGCTCGACCGCTTCGGCAGCGCCGTGGCGTTGTCGGCGGATGGCCAGTTCGCCGTGGTCGGCGCGCCGGACGCCGACCTCGCCGGCGACGACAACCAGGGTGCGGTCTATCTCTACGAATGGGACGGCGCGGCCTGGACAGAGCAGACACTGACGCTCGGCACGCCAACGCCGGGGGCGCACCTCGGCGCCTCGGTCGACATCTCCGACGATGGGTTGCGGGTGCTTGCCGGCGCGCCGGGCGATCTCAGCGCGGGCGATGCCGGCGGCGCGGTTGTCTTCGATATTGCCGGGGGCGGCATCGTCACCGAGACCCTGCTGGACCCCGAAGGCGGCATGGCCGTCACCGGCCGCGGTTTCTCGGTGGCGTTGTCGGCCGACGGCGCCACGGCGCTGGTCGGCGCGGCGCAGGGATCGGCGACGGTCTACGAGACCGACCCGGTGACCGTCCAACTGAACGGCAGCCTTGTCTTAAGAAAGACCCCGGTTCCTGTGCGATACGGGAGCCGCTGCCCGGCACCCCAAATATGCCGGGCAACGGCGGGGGACGGATCGAAACGGCAGTGGTTGTTTGAACCGGTCAGAAGTGGGATCGCCCCCGCCTTTTCGTATGTCCTGAAC
>Ga0209782_1000235_pt1 | contig 22012 bp, 24 predicted proteins | sample WorMetmaBAHAMAS1_FD_187390 | JGI IMG/M metagenome (GOLD analysis project Ga0209782, IMG submission 187390) | Marine gutless worms symbiont microbial communities from Max Planck institute for Marine Microbiology, Germany - Inanidrilus... | ecosystem: Host-associated > Annelida > Digestive system...
GGTGGCGCGCGTTCGGCGCACGCGGATCAGGAAGGTCGGAAAACATCAGCAGCGCTCCTTGTGAATCGCCGCCAGTCGAATCCCTGCCTAATCACAACGCAACCAAAATCCCATATGCGATTCCCCTCTCCCCATGGGGGAGAGGGGCTTATTTGTACCCTTTTCCCCTGGGGGGAGACCTGCCTGCGCGAAGCCGGAGCTTCGCTTCGGCGAAGGCAGGAGGTGGCCCGAAGGGCCGGATGAGGGGGTTACGGACGCCAGATCACCCAGCATAACGAGGTTGCAAAAAACCTTTGCCGGGCTTCACCAAAACGACGACCGATATAAGTCAGATCAGGGGAGTGCGGTACTATGTTGGAGCCTGTCGGATCATCGCCTAAGGGCGGTCGCGTCACTCCAGTCACATGGCAAAACGCGCAGGGGAGAGCAAGCGCATGAGCGACAAAGACACAGATCAGACGCCGACGATTACGCCGGCCGGGAACGGCCCCCTGATCGTGAGCGGGCTGAAGGAATTCCGAAACTCCCGCGGTGAGACCATCAAGGCCAAGGCCAAGATGGCGCTCTGCCGCTGCGGCGCCTCCAAGACCAAGCCGTTTTGCGACGGCACCCACACCAAGATTGGCTTCACCGACGAAAAGTCGCCCGATCGCGTGCCGGACCAGCTGGACACGTACGAAGGCGACGGCATCACGATCCTGGACAATCGCGGTGTCTGTTCCCACTTCGGTGCCTGCACCTCCTGCCTGCCGTCGGTGTGGCTGCAGGGGACCGAACCCTGGATCGATGCCAAGGGCGCGGACAAGCAGGAGATCATCGAGACCATCCGCCAATGCCCCTCGGGCGCCTTGAGTTACATCGAAGACGGTGAAACCAAGAACGCGTTCCACGAGACGCCGGAAATCCAGATCGACCGCAACGGCCCATACCTGGTGCGCGGCGGCGTCGGCCTGGAAGACGTCGCCTTCGGCGACGGCGCGTCGCTCGAGCATTACGCGTTGTGCCGCTGTGGCCAGTCGAAGAACAAGCCCTTCTGCGACGGTAGCCACTGGTACGCCGGCTTCAAGGACGACGAAGCGCTGACCATCGCGGCGGCAAACCGTGCATCCGCAGAGACCGAGGAGGGATGGGTCAATGTGGGCGTGCCGGCCGACTTCGAACCCGGCAAGCCGCACCTGGTTGAGGTCGGCGAGCGCCAGGTTGCCCTGATAAAGCACGACGACAAGTGGCACGCGCTGGACGCGCGCTGTCCCCATCAGGGCGGTCCGCTGGCCGAAGGAACCGTGTGTGAAAACGCCCTGCGCTGCCCATGGCACGGTTTCGATTTCGATCTGCGGACGGGCCAGGGCGTCGGCAACGAATTCGCGGCCGAGGTCATGGACGTGCGCGAGCGGGACGGGGCGATCGAGATCGCCCTTGCCGAGCCGAAGCGGTCCAGCTGGACGGTCAGCCACGTGCTCGCCGAGACCATGGTGAACTGGGGGGTCGATACCGTGTTCGGCATGGTCGGGCACTCCAATCTTGGCATGGCCGAGGCAATCCGCGTGCAGGAGACCCGCGGCAATATGCGGTTCTTCGGTATTCGCCACGAGGGCGCGGCGGCATTCGCATGTTCCGGCTATGCCAAGGTCAGTGGCCGCCCCGCGGCGTGCCTGGCGATCGCCGGGCCGGGCGCGACCAACCTGCTGACCGGTCTATGGGACGCCAAGATGGACCGCGCCCCGGTTCTGGCGCTGACCGGCCAGGTCAACACGTAGGTGATGGGGCCGGGCGCCTTTCAGGAAATCGACCTTTCGTCGGCTTTCGAGGCCGTGTCGACGTTCAGTCAGACGGTGCTCCCCAACAGCAAGCATAGCGAACTGTGCTCGCTGGCGCTGAAGACGGCGCAAGTCGAGCGCAATGTGGCCAACCTCATCCTGCCCGACGAGGTCCAGGTCCTGGACGCTGGCGACGAGGGGCCGGGCAGTCCCGACGGTCGGCTTGCCGGCACCTCGATCATGCCGAGCGGCCGGTCGCTCGACCTTGCGCTCTACCGCATTGCGGCGGCCAGGCGGCCGGTGATCATTGTCGGCTACGGCGCGCGCGACGGCATGGCCGACGTGACCCGGCTTGCCGAGGCGCTGGGGTGCCCGGTGATCACCACCTTCAAGGCCAAGGGGCAGATCGGCGACACCCATCCGCTGGGCGCCGGCGTCCTGGGCCGCAGCGGCACGCCGGTCGCCAGCTGGTTCATGAACGAAGCGGATCTCCTGATCGTGTTCGGCGCCTCGTTCTCCGACCATACCGGCATCACGACGGGCAAGCCGATCATTCAGGTTGACTTCGACCGCATGGCGCTGGGCAAGTTCCACGGCGTCGACGAGCCCATCTGGGGCGACATCGCGCTGACCGCCATGGCATTGCATGACAAGCTGCCGGCTGCGCGGGCATGCACCGATCAGCGGGCGGAGCTGGCCGAACGGTGGGCCGTATGGAGGGATGAAAAGACGCGCCGGGAGGCGGAGGACAACGGTGCGGGCATCAATTCGGCGATCCTGTTCCGTCGCCTGTCCGAGGCGATCCCCGACGATGCGGTGATCGCGGCCGACGTCGGCAACAACACCTACTCGTTCGGCCGCTATTTCGAGTGCGCGGCGCAGACCGTCCTGATGTCAGGCTACCTGGGCTCGATCGGCTTCGGTTTCCCGGCAGCCATGGGTGCGTGGGCTGCGGTTGCGCCCGACCGCAAGGTCGTCTCGATCAGCGGAGACGGCGGTTTTGGGCAATATATGGGCGAGCTCACCACGGCGGTGAAATACGGCATGAACATCACCCATGTGCTGCTCAACAATGGCGAGATCGGCAAGATCTCCAAGGAACAGCGCGACGGCGAGTGGCAGGTCTGGCAGACCGGCCTAAGCAATCCCAACTTCGCCGAGTATGCCACGCTGTGCGGTGCCGTTGGCATTCGCGTTGAAGACGTGGCGGCCCTGCCGGAGGCGCTCGCGGCAGGGCTTGCCGCAGACGGCCCGGCGCTGGTCGAGGTCATGGCCGACCCGCTGCTGTGGTAGGCGACAGCAAAGAACGCAACCCATCAAAAAAAGAGGACGAAGTTCGATGGTCTTGAATGAAATACAGGAAGAAATGTGCACCAACAGCCGGTGGGATTTCTCCGACCTGAAGGCGTTGTTCATCAACTGCACGCTGAAGAAGTCACCGGAGATGTCGCACACCGACGGGCTGATCCGCATCTCGCGGGAGATCCTGGAGAAGAACGGCGTGGCGGTCGATGAAATCCGTGCTGTCGACCACAATATCGCCTACGGCGTCTGGGACGACATGACCAAGCATGGCTGGGAGGCCGACGACTGGCCCGAAATCTTCAAGAAGGTGATGGCCGCCGACATTCTCGTCCTGACCACGCCGATCTGGCTCGGCGAAAAATCGTCGGTCTGCACGAAGGTGATCGAGCGCCTATACGGCAACTCGCACATTCTGAATGAACATGGCCAATACGCCTATTACGGACGGGTCGGCGGCTGCCTCGTCACCGGCAACGAGGACGGCGCCAAGCACTGCTCCATGAACATCCTCTATTCGCTGCAGCATCTGGGCTACGTGGTGCCGCCGCAGGCTGATGCCGGCTGGCTTGGCGAGGCGGGGCCGGGCCCCTCCTACATGGACGAAGGCTCCGGCGGCCCGGAAAACGACTTCACCAACCGGAACACCACCTTCATGACCTGGAACCTGCTGCACATGGCGCGCATGATCAAGGACGCCGGCGGCATTCCGGCGCACGGCAACCAGCGCTCTGAATGGGATGCCGGCTGCCGGTTCGATTTCCCGAACCCGGATTACAGGTGACGGTGGCGTTGGCCGGTTGGTTGACGCGCTAGAACCCAGGCACCGGAACCCCCCTCTCCCCGGTGGAGAGGGGCTTTTGGTCCCTTCTCCCCTGGGGGGAGACCTGCCTGCGCGAAGCCGGAGCTTCGCTTCGGCGAAGGCAGGAGGTGGCCCGAAGGGCCGGATGAGGGGGTTCCGATGTTTAGTCGCGCGCGACCCGCTTCTCGGTTGTCGCGTCGAACAGGTGCGCGTGGGTCGTCACCGCCTTGATGCCGACCAGCTCGTCGATTTCCTTGCGCATGTGGCGGGGGCCGCGGGCCGAGATGTGCTGGCCGCCTGATGTGACGGTGACCAGGGTGGACTCCCCGGTCAGCTCTGTCGCATAGACCAGCGCGTCGAAATCGCCCTGGCCCGCTTCGACCACGGTCAGATCCCCCGGCCGGATGCCCAACACGACACCCGACCGGGTGCCGCCGCCGATGCCCGGCACGTGCATGGTGTCGGCGATGAAGGCGCCGTTGTTGGTTTCACCTCGGACAAGGTTCATGGACGGCGAGCCGATGAAGCCGGCGACGAACATGTTGGCCGGGTTGTCGTAGATGTCCTCCGGGGTCGCCAGTTGCTGGATCACCCCGAAATTCATCACGGCCACCCGGTCGGCCAGGGTCATCGCCTCGATCTGATCGTGGGTGACGTAGACCGTCGTCGTCGCCAGTTCGTGATGAAGATGCTTCAGTTCCGCGCGGGTCGACACCCGAAGCTTGGCGTCCAGGTTGGACAGCGGCTCGTCCATCAGGAACACCTTCGGTTCGCGCACGATGGCACGGGCAAGCGCCACGCGCTGGCGCTGGCCGCCCGAAAGCTGCCGCGGCTTCCGGTCCAAGAGCTCGTCCAATTGCACGCGCGCCGCGGCCTTGGCGATGCGGGCGTCCCATTCGGACTTGGGCACCTTCCGCACCTTCAGGGGATAGGCGATGTTCTCGCGCACGGTCAGGTGCGGATAGAGCCCGTAGTTCTGGAACACCATGGCAATGTCCCGGTCCTTGGGCAGGTCGTCATTGACGATCCGGTCGCCGATCCAGATTTCGCCTTCGGAGGGTTCCTCCAACCCGGCGATCATACGCCTGGTCGTGGTCTTGCCGCAGCCCGACGGGCCCAGTAGCACCAGGAATTCCCGGTCGTGGATCTCCAGCGACTGGTTGTCGACGCCGGTGATGGCGCCCCAGCGTTTGGTGATGTTCTTCAGCGTAACCCCGGCCATCAGCGCACCGCCCCCATGGTCATGCCCTGTACGAAGTGTTTCTGGATGATCAGCGCCAGGACGAACATGGGCACCATGATGATGATCCCGGCCGCTGCCAGCAGGTTCCACAGATCACCTTCCTCGGCCTTGAACAGCGCCAGCCCCACCGGCAGCGTCACCGCCTTGTTGGTGGTCAGGATCAATGCGAACAGGAAATCGTTCCAGGCGATGATGAAGCAGAAGATGCCGGCGGTGACGATACCGGGTGCGGCCATCGGCAACACGATGTTGGTGATCACCTGAACGCGGGTGGACCCGTCCACCAGGGCTGCTTCCTCGGTGTCGATGGGAATGCCGTCGATGAAACCTTTGATCATCCAGACCGCGAAGGGCATGACGATCGAAAGGTTCACGATGATCAGCCCGATCCGCGTATCCAGGATCCCAATGTCGCGGAACATGATGAAGAAGGGCAGCACGATCACGACCGCCGGCAGGAACTGGGTCGTCAGGATCATGACGAACAGGATGCGTTCACCGTAAAGCCGGAACCGGGAGAAGCTGTAGGCCGCCATGGTCGCCAGCGGGATGGCGATCAGCACCGTTACGAAGGCGACGATGGTGCTGTTGAAAAGCTTCTGATGCAGGTCGTAGGGCGACTCGAAGACGGTCTGGAAGTTCTCCAGCGTCGGCGTGAAGAACACTTTCAGCTGGTAAACGTCCACATGGGTCTTGAAGGCCGCGGACGCGATCCAGATGATCGGGACCATCATGACCGTCGCGGCGATCAGGATCAGCGTCACCCGGATCCCCTAGTAGACCTTCGCCTTGTACCTGTTGGAGAGAGCCATCGCCGGTCACCTGCGGAAGACGTAGCGGGTGTAGAAATAGGTTAGCACGATCATCGGCAGCACCATGATCCAGGCGACGGACGCGGCGTAGCCCATGTCGTAATACTTGAACCCGTTGAAATAGGCGTAGTGCGCCAGGGTCTGGGTGGCGTTGCCGGGCCCGCCGTTGGTCAGCATGTAGATCTGGTCGAAGGTCTTGATCGAAAAGATCGACTTCAGAATCGTCACGATCGCAAGCACCGGCATCAGTTGCGGCAGGGTGACGTCCCGGAAGGCAGCGAAGGCCGACGCGCCGTCCACATAGGCGGCCTCGATCGTCTCTTTCGGGACCGCGGCGATGCCGCCGATCAGGACCAGCGTGATGAAGGGGATCCAGCCCCAGATGTCGGCCATCACGCAGACGGCGAAGGCCAGCGTCGGATCGGAAAGCCAGGAGACCTCCGCCAGCGGCGGGATGAGCAGGCCGAAGAAGGCGTCGAACAGCCCGAATTCGGGATTGAACATGAACCGGAAGGAAACGCCGACCAGCGCCGGGCTCATGGCGAAGGGCAGGATCAGCAGCGTGCGCACGGTCAGCCGAAGTCGGCCGCCCGGCGCCAGCAACAGTGCGATCCCCAGCGCGATCAGCGTCGTCAGCCCCACGGTCAGCACCGTATAGACGGTGGTGACCAGGGTTGCGTTCCAGAAATCGGGCTCCTCGAAGATTGCCCAGCTGTAGTTCTCCCAACCGATGAAGGGGCCGGGCGTGCTGGATTTCGAGAGCTTCCAGAAACGGAAACTCAGGATCAGCGACTGGATCAGCGGCCAGATGGCAGTGGCGAACACGACCACCACGGCAGGCAGCACGAGCAGATATTTGAGGTGCCGGTCGCGCATGACGCGGTGTCCCCCTCACCTGCGGCCTTTGGAAGGGGAGGCGGCCCCGCTGTCGCTTGACGGCGGGACCGCCTCGTCTGGGCGTGTCGACGCTTAGTAGTAGCCCGCCCGTTTCAGGATCTTCTCGGTCCGCTCGGCGGCTTCGGTCATCAACTCGCGGACATCGCCGCCGGACGCGGCCTCGGCGATGGCGGCCGACAACAGGTCACCGACCTCGGGCCATTCGGGGATCTGCGGCATGATGCCGGATTCTTTGAGCGACTCCCACGCCGCCATCTGGATGTTGGCGTTGGCGGCGTTCACCTGCGGGTCCTGCAGGTTCGCCTTGTGGGTGACCACGTTGTTGATGATGGTCTTGCCGCCCACCTCGCGCTCGATGGCGTTCGCCTTGTCCATGCTGGGATTGGACAGCCACTTCATGAACTCCCAGGCCGCCTCCTGGTTCTTCGAGTATTGCGAGACGGAGAACGGCATGGAGATCGCGTAGGTGACCGAACGGCCCTGATAGGTCGGCAGGCCGGTGAACGCCACCTGGCTGTCGTTCAGGACCGAGGATTTCGGGTTGATCATGGACGAATAGGCCCACCACGAGACCGGGATCATCGCCGATTTGCCCTGCATGAAGGACTGGCGCGCGTCCTGCTCGACGAAGGACAGCGAGGCCGGGTTGGTAACCTTCAGCTTGGTGTGGAGCGCGATGTAGTCCTCGGTGGCCTTGAGGCCGGCGTCGCTCGCCCAGGCCGGCTTCATGTTTTCGTCGAACACGTCGGCGCCGGCGGACCACAGGAAATTGAGCCAGATGAACAGGTTCTGGCGGTTGCCGTCATTGTGGTAGTAGAGCGCCAGCGGTTCGATGTCCTTGCCCGAGGCGCGGATCTTCTCGGCCGCAGCGGTCACCTCGTCCCAGCTCTTGGGTGCGGACAGGCCAAGCTCGTTGAAGATGTCCTCGCGGTAGAACATCAACATCGCGTGGGCCCGCAGCGGAAAGCCGAGGGTCTTGTCCTCGAACATTGCCGACTTGGCAAAGGCGGCCGGATAGCGGTCCATGGAAATGCCGTCGCGCTTCAGCCAATCGTCGATCGGGACCAGCCAGCGCGCGTTCGGCGGCCCCCAGGAATCCAGATAGTTGACCACGTCGAAACTGCCGTCGGCGGCGACGCCGACCGAGGCGACCTTCTCCTGCAACGCGGTGAAGGGAATGAAGGTCCAGTTCGTCTTGATGCCCGTGAGCTCCGTGAACTCCCCGTCACGCAGCATCAGGCCGTCGAACTGCGGCGTGACCACGGACAGGATGTTGATCTCGGTGCCTGCGTAAGGCTTGCCGGGCTTCAGGTCGTAGGGCATGTCCTGGGCCACGGCGGAACCGGCAAGTCCGGCAGCCAGCGTTGCCCCAAGGATTGTCGAAAGCGCACCCCTTCTCGACAGCTTCATCGATCTTTCCTCCCCATTCGGTTCGGCGACGTGTCGCCAGCCTGAACGTGTTTTGCATACGTATGCAGGAAAGTTAACACCAAACCGAAGGCCGTGCAAGGGGTTGCTGGCTGCACGGGTGCCTGGCATCGGCCCCAATCATTTGAAATGGCTGCGGTCCTTGCATAGGGTTGTGCAACGTGAGGGGCCGGAGACGATCCGAACGGACGCTTTCCGGGGCAGGTCGATACCGAGACCAGGTGTGGTGATGCAGTTGAGAAAACTTCTTTCCGCCGCCCTCGCCGGGGCGGGTCTGGTTGTTTGCATGGCGCCGTTCGGCGCCTGGACGGCGAAGAAAGACTTCGGCGTGGCCGTCATCATCGGCAACAAGAACTACGCCCACGAGCGGGTGCCCGAGGTCAGCTACGCCCATCGCGACGCGGATGCCTTCAAGCGCTATGTGGTGGAGGTCCTGGGATACAAGCCCGAGAACATCGTTGACCTGCGCGACGCGACCCAGGCTCAGATGGAAACGGCCTTCGGCAACGAACGCAGCCACGAAGGCCAGCTGTGGAGCTATCTCGATCCCAAGGGCCGGTCGGACATTGTCGTCTATTATTCCGGCCATGGCGTGCCGGTCCTGAAGGACCGGCGCGGGTATCTCCTGCCGACGAACGCCAACCCGGACACGGCCGAGATCAACGGCTATCCCATCGACCTTCTCTACAGCAATCTGGGCAAGCTGGAGGAGGCACGGTCCGTTCAGGTGTTCCTGGACGCCTGTTTCTCCGGCGACAGCCACCAGGGGATGCTGGTCAGGTCCGCCAGTCCGGTCTTCGTGCAGGCCGAGATCCCACGCACCACCGGCAATCTCACCGTGCTGACCGCCGCCAGTGACGAGCAGGTGGCGAGCTGGGACGAAACCGCCGAACACGGGCTGTTCACCCGCCATCTGCTGAACGCGCTTTACGGCGATGCCGATGCCAACGGCGACAGCCAGGTCACGGCGGCCGAGGTCAAGGACTATCTGGACGGGACGATGACGGTGGCGGCGCGGCGAACCTATCTTCGCTGTCAGGTCGCGAGCCTCAACGGAAGCGGCGAGACGGTCCTGTCGGTCGCGACCGGCGAGGTGACGCCGACGGTTGCACCGTCCCAACCACAGGCTGCAACGGCGGCGCCCGGGCCTGCCGGCCAGGGAGAAACGGCGGAAGCGGCCCTGGGCCTGTCCCGTGCGGACCGGATCGCGATCCAGAAGGGGTTGAACGCGCTGGACCTTAATGCCGGGCCGGCGGACGGGATGTTCGGGCCCAACAGCCGGGACGCGATCAGGACATGGCAACAGGCGAAGGGATTGCCGGCAACGGGATATCTGGATGCCGCCCAGGCGGAAGCCCTGGTCGCAACGGGCCAGCACGTGGCGGCGGTCACGCCGGCGGCGCCGGCCGAGCCCGCGGCGGACGATGCCGCGATCATGGGCGTTTGGTTGATCGACTGGCAGGGCGCGCTCCGTCGCTATACCGGAACCATGCAGATCGACCAGCGGCTGGGCGGCAACAAGTTCCACGGTGTGGTGATGGTCGAGTGGAACGATGGCGAGGAATCCGTGACCCAGCAGGCCAACATCGAGGTGTCGGGCAACGAGGTCACGATCAATTGCTATGACCCCGACCGGGGCTGGACGCCGGACAACTTCTTCGTGACCCTGGCGGGCGATCGCATGGAAGGCCACTCGATCGACAACGCCGGCCAACGCGGCAGCCGCATCATCTTCAGGCGCTAGCCGCGGCGGCCGGCGAATGCTATTGATCGGGCGGGCGTATCGCCTTCCTTATCCAGGTACCGTCGGTCGACCTGCCAGCGAACAGCTGTCAGGGCCGAAATCCCTGGATCAATTGCACTCTTCACAGTTGCAATAAATCGAATGTATTATGGCTCGGAGCTGACAACGACCTAAGTTCAGTCCTCCGGCGACCCTTGCTCGAGAAACCCGTCCCTGGTCGGAAGAGCGCAGCTGCCGCCGAGAGGACGGGCGATAGATGGATATGCCGGCATCGAAGTTCGACTACGACGTTCTGCATGAAAGCGCTCATCAGGCCGAGGCGTTCCTGAAGGCACTGGCCAATCGAAATCGGCTTCTGATTCTCTGCCATCTGGTGGGCGGTGAGATGTCGGTGGGAGAGCTGGAGGACGCGCTCAACCTGCGCCAGCCGACACTGTCCCAGCAGCTCGCCCGGCTGCGCGACGACGGCCTGGTGGCCACCCGGCGCGAGTCCAAAAACATCTTCTACTCGATCGCCAACCCGGAGGCCGAGGACATCATCGGCCGCCTCTACGAGCTCTACTGCAGCCCGGCCGCACGCGCTAAGCGCGGGGCGGGGTCTTAAGCGACGTAACCGGCGACCAGCCGAGTCCCCTCATCCCAACCCCTCTCCCCGCACACACCCCTCACCCTGAGGAGGCCGCAAAGCGGCCGTCTCGAAGGGTTTGGCAGCAAACGGCACCAAACTGTCTAATGCAGCCACCTGCTTCGAGACGCGACATGTGCCACGTCGCTCCTCGAGCCATGAGGATTCTTGTAAGGGCTTTTGGTTCCCTTCTCCCCGAGGGGAGAAGGTGGCCCGCAGGGCCGGATGAAGGGGTTACCGCTGTAGCCGCGCGAAACGCCTAACTGTCGTCTTCGGTTGGCGTCACATCCAGGCGGCGGGCCTTGTTGAAGATCTTCACGTCGGTCTTGCAGCCGGTCATGCAGGGCTCGGCGCCGTGGCTGGGCTCGCTCAGCCGGTCATCGTCGATGAAGCCGCCCGCGTTGGGCATTTCCACCGTGGCCAGGGACGCCTGATCCAGAACGAAGTCGTCCTCGACGATGTCGTTGATGTAAAGAATGTAGGCGACGATCGCATAGGTCTCGTCATAGGTCAGCGTCTGGGCCTCGCCGAAGGGCATGGCCCGGTAGATGTAGTCCCACAAGGTCGAGGCATAGGGCCAATAGCTGCCCGGTGTCTTGACGGGGTCTTCGGAGGTAAGCGTGTCCTCGCCGCCCATGATCACGGGAAACCGTCCGACCGCCTCGCCGAATTCGCCGTGGCAGGCGCCGCAGCGTTCGATGAACACGTCCTCGCCGTTCAGCGCGGTGCCGCTGCCGTCCGGCAATCCTTGCCCGTCGGGCCGCACGTCGATGTCCCAGGCCGCAATCTGTTCGGCCGTGGGCGCCGTTCCGATCCCATAAAGGCGTTCGCCGGCGCCGGCGGCGGTCAGTGCCGCCAGAACGGATGCGGCGGCCAGGTTACGCAAGACGGACATTTTCAACCTCCCCGGTGGGATTGACCAGCCAGGTCTGGATCGAGTTGTTGTGGTAGATCGAGTTGGTGCCGCGCACTTCCTGCAGCGCTTTCATGGTCGGCTGCACCTGTCCGCTGTCATCGATGGCGCGGGACTGCAGCAAGGCCGGATTGCCATCCCAGTCCCACTCGAAATAGAACCGGGTCAGGCTTTTCGAAAGGACCGGTTCGTCCAGCCGGGCCGTCATCCAGTTGCGGCCCCCGTCGACCGAAACGTCGACACGTTTGACCGCGCCCCGGCCCGACCAGGCCAGGCCCTTGACGATCTGGAACCCCTTGCCGGCCACCAGCGTTTCCGGTGCCGGCGAGGTGATGACGGACTTGACGTCCATTTCCCAGGTGAAGCGCCGCGCGCGCCCGTCTTCCAGGAGATCCGTGTATTTGGACGTCTCCTCGCGCGTGTGCCAGGGCATGTCGCCCACCTCGATCCGGCGGAGCCACTTGACCCACATATTGCCTTCCCAGCCGGGCACCACCAGGCGCAGCGGATAGCCCTGTTCGGGCCGCAGCCGTTCGCCGTTCTGGGAGTAGGCCAGCAGGCAGTCGTCCAGCGCCTTTTCCAGCGGCACGCTGCGGTTCATGCCGGCGGAATCGGCGCCTTCCACATGCAGCCATTTCGCCTTCGGCTTCAGGCCGCATTGTTCCAGCACGGTTCGCAGGGTTACCCCGGTGTACTGGACACAATGCACCATGCCGTGGGTGTATTGCACGCCGTTCAACTGGGCGCCGCGCCATTCCATTCCGGTGTTGGCTGCGCATTCCAGGAAATAGATCTTGCTGACCGGAGGCAGCCGCTTGAGGTCGGCCATCGTGAACATCAGCGGGCGCTCGACCAGCCCGTGAATCATCAGGCGATGGTCCTCCGGTTCGACCTCGGCGACGCCACCGTGGTGGCGTTCGAAACACAGGCCGTTTGGCGTGATGGTCCCGTCCAGCTCATGCAACGGCGTGAAGTTCACCGAGGACTCGGGTGTCGCGGTCAGCCACTCAACGCTGCGCCGCACAACGTGGGCCTCATGCTCGGACGGGACGCCGTAGGGCGCCGCATCGACCCCGGCACCGAGATAGCGGGACCAGTCCGGCACGTTCGGCGGCAGGTTCTCCGGATTTGCGGCCAGCGCCGATCCGACACCGGCGGCGCCGGCCGTGGCCAGACCCCCAAGCACCGCGCCGCCCTTTAGGAACGACCGGCGGTCAACCTGCGGCGCCACCGCTGTTGTTGTCTCCGGTTGCCCCTTGGAAGCGAGGCGCTTCGTCTGTTTCGTTGTCATGCGTCCCTCCGGAATGGGCCGAGGCATTCTGAACCGGGGACAGGACGAGGGGCCGGCACGCCGGTCCCACCAGTCGCACAGCCCGGGTGATCTCGTGCCCGCTAATCATATTCAGAATTTATAGACTATCAAGCATGAATGTGAGGACGCGGCTTTGCGCCGGTGCCCAAACCACGCGGCTGTTTACTGGGTCGGCGGGTTTCGGGTCCATTCCTCCGTCAGATAGCGGCGGAAATCCATGCGTTCGTAGGCGCCGTCATGGACATACTGGAACATGGCCATGAACGGGTCCGGACGAAGATAGCCGGGCATGCGCGCCGCCTCTTCGACGGTCCCCGCCCAGGTGTCGTCGGCCCCTTCGGGCAGGGTGTAGAACTGGACCGTGGGGGTGAAGCGGATCTTGAGCTTTCGTGCCAGTTCCTTCTCACTCAGCGCCGCCCCGTCGAAGTCCGTCACTTCCCGTGCGCCCCAGATATTGAGCTGGATGACTTCGAAGTTCTCCCGGACGTAAGTGCGGATGTCATCATCGGCGAAGTTGGTCAGGTGCAGCTCGCGACAGTAGGGGCAACCCTTCTGTTCCCAGATGATCGCGAAGCTCTTTCCGTTGTTGCCGGCTTCGACCAGGTCGTAGCGCAGTTCCAGGAAGCTTTCGAGGAACCATTCCTGGGTGTAGAGACCGTCGTCGTTGAGAACGGGTTCGTACGCTGCATCCTGTGCCGACGCTTCCCATCCAGCCGTGACCACGCTGCATGCCAGGGCGACCATCGCGCCCAAAAATCCGGTTCTCAAGCCTCTTCCTCCTGGTCCATCCATTTCAGGCTGCCATGGTTGCGTCCCGTGCTGGACATATTCTTTTAATTGAATATGTTTGGCGGGTAAACCGTGCAATTGCACTTCGGGCAAGCGGAAAGAACCATGGACCGATCCCTTTCAAGACCAAACCACATCAACTCTTCCGACCGTGAGTCCACGGCGGCCGGGCAAAATCGCCCCCGGCCCCGCATGGGATTGATCGCGGCGATGGGGGCCGCTGCCCTTTGTCTTCTGTCCATGGCGCCCGCCGCGGTGGGTGCGTCGGGTAATTTCGACACCGCGGTTGCCGCCGTCTACGCCCACTATCGCGAGGCTGCGTTTTACCTCCGAACCGGCAATGTGGGCGCCGGCGCGATCGCGCTGGAACAGGCCATTGCCGGCTGGCAGGCCGTGCGCGAGGGTTTTCGGGATGACCCGCCCCAGCCCTATGCGGAGGACGCGCAATGGGCGGCGGATCTGGATACGGTTGCTGCCGAACTCAAGGCGGGTCTCGCCGACGCGGACCGGGGTGACGGTCCCGCGGCAGCCAAGGCACTCGCACCCGTCCGGACGACGCTTGCCGCGCTCCGGCGGCGCAACGGCCAGTGGCGGTTTTCCGACTGCGTCGATGCGATGAATGCCGAGATGGATCTGTTGTGGGTCTACCGACACGAACCGCCGGACTTTGGCTCCGTGCAGGCCGTCGATCGGGCAAAGGCGCAGGCTGCCGTCACGCTGCACTGGTACAAACGGTGCCGCGCCGAGGCGCCTGCGGCCCTGCAAGGCGATGTGGCGTTCAACCGGCTGATGGATGGCAGCTTCGCTTCTTTGTCGCTGATTCCGGAGGCGCTCAACGAAAAGAACGAAATGCACTTCATCAACATTCTGCGCGAGATGCGGTCGTTCGACCGGATGATCTGGCTGCGGTTCGGCTAGGCGGCTAGCCGATCTGGCCCAGCGCCGGAAGAACATCCAGCATCCAGTTGGCGATCACGTTGACGGAACCGGTGATGAAGAGGACGCCGGTCGCAACCAGGAGGGCGCCCATCGCCCGCTCGACGTTGCGCAGGTGGCGCTTGAACCGCGCCATGAATGCCATGAACGGCCGCACCGCCAGCGCGGCGGCCAGGAAGGGAAGCCCGACTCCGGCGGCGTAGGCGCCCAGAAGCAGGGCGCCCTGAAAGACGGAGTCCTCGCTGCCGGCAACGAACAGGATCGCGGCCAACACGGGGCCGACGCACGGCGTCCAGCCGAAGGCGAAGGCAAGACCGATCACGTAGGCGCCCAACAAGCCGGCCGGCCGGTCGGCGATGTGAAAACGGGCCTCCCGGAACAGGAGCCCGATCCGGAACACGCCCAGAAAATGCAGGCCGAGCACGATGATGACCGCGCCGGCGATCTGGCCGAGAAGCTCGAAATAAGAAGCAACGAACTGACCGAGGGCCGACGCGGTCGCCCCCAGCGCAATAAACACAGTCGCGAACCCGAAGACGAAGAACAGCGCCGAGACGAAGACCCGCCGCGAGACCGTCGACTGGGTTTCTCCGTCTTCGGTGAGCTGGTCCAGCGTGGTGCCGCCGAGATAGCAAAGATAGGGCGGCACCAGCGGCAGCACGCACGGGGAGAGGAAACTCAGGGCGCCGGCGAGCAGGGCGCCGGCATAGGAGACGTCGAGACCGCCCATCCAAAGACGGGCCTCAGGCGCCCAGCACGCGGATGTTCTTGTTCTCCGGCACGTTGACCGACTTCACGCGGCTGACGTAGTCGGACACGACGTCATAGATGGGCGGGCCTTCGGTACCTTCGTTGACCGACGCCCACCCCGCCACCGTGTAGCTCTTGCCGGCCTCGATCGGCGTCCCGGTCCGGGTCAGCGTCATGTCAGAGATCCGCTGCCCGATCGGTTTGTCGATGTCGATCGTATAGGCGAGGCCGCCGGTCCGTACCATGTCGCCGCCCTGCTGGTAGTAGGGATCGGGGTTGAACAGGTTGTCGGCGACGTCCTCCAGAACCTCCTTCAGGAAGGCCCCGGTGAATTCGGTCCGGTAGGCGTTCGCGTAAGTGATGGATGTCTGGTTGTAGACATCCTCGACCGTGATGTCCTGGCCCGGCAACAGGGTTGCGCCCCAGCGGAAGCCTGGGGATAGCGCGATCTCGGCGTCGCGCTCGGCGATCAGGGCCTGGCAGATCAGGTCGTCAAAGGTGCCGTTGAAGTTGCCTCGGCGGTAGAGCAGGCTTTCGGTTTTGCCCAGCACCTTCGACAATTCGGCTGCGTGCGGGGCGCGGATGGACTCGATGACCTCGGCCATTCCCGCGTCGGGTTCGATGACATCCGATATGACCGGGATCAGCTGATAGCGGAAGTCGCGGACCCGGCCGCCGTCGATGTCCAGGTCCAGCCGTGACAGGAACTTGCCATGCGACCCGGACGCGATCAGCAGCGTGCCGTCAACGTCGACCGCGACCGGCACGGCGTCGTGGGTATGGCCGGTCAGGACCACATCCAGTCCCTTGACCCGCGAGGCGAGCTTCCGGTCCACGTCGAAGCCGTTGTGGCTGAGCAGCACAACCAGGTCGGCGCCGTCGGCGCGCGCCTCTTCGACCCGTTCCGCGACCCGCTTTTCCTGGATCCCGAACGACCAGGTCGGGATCAGATAGCGCGGGTTTGCGACCGGGGTGTAGGGGAACGCCTGGCCGATGACCGCGATCTTGACGCCGCCGCGTTCGAAGGTGCTGACGGCATCGAAAACGTCCTCGTCCCACTCGGTGTCGCGCACGTTGCCGGCCACGAAGGAGAAGTCCATCTGCTCGATCAGTTCTTCGACCCGGTCGGTGCCGTAGGTGAATTCCCAATGTGCCGTCATGGCATCGACGCCCAGCGCGTTCATGGCCTGGACCATGTCCTCGCCCTGGGTCTTGAGCGACGTGTAGGAGCCTTGCCAGGTATCGCCGCCGTCCAGCAGCAGCGTATTGTCAGGACGTTCCGCCCGGATCGCCTTGACCAGGGTGGCCATTCTGTCCAGACCGCCGACCCGTCCGTATTCCTTGGCCAGTGCCGCGAAGTCCTCGCTGGCCATCGCGTAGGCCGATGCCGTGCCGGGCTCGATCCCGTATTGCTGCAGGAAGGCCGCGCCGGTGATGTGCGGCGGCAGCCCCTTGACCTCGCCGACGCCGAGGTTGATGGAGGGTTCACGGAAATAGATCGGCACGAGCTGGGCGTGAATGTCGGTGAAGTGCAACAGGGTCACCTGGCCCAGCGGGTCGAACCGCAGCAGATCTGCCTGGCTCAGCCGCTGTTGGGCAATCGCACGGGACCGGGATCCGGTGGTTCCGGTCGCCGCGGCCGCGGCGGCAACCTGCAGGAAGTCACGCCTTGAAAGCATGAGTCGCTCGTGCCTCTGATTGTCTCAAAAAAGGACGGAGGCGCCGGTTCGATATGCCGGCGCCTCCGGGTGTTTGGTCGTTACTGACGCACGGCCGGCGTTTCGACCGCCATGCCGTTGCCGCGCCAGGCCAGATACAGTTCAAGGTTCACGTAGTCGTCCGTGCCGTAGGGCAGCTTGGTCGCGCGGACCTGCTCGTTGCAGCCCCGGAACCGACGGTGCAGGGAGCCCACCTTCTGCCACTTCAGGCGGTAGGTCGGAAAGCCGTTGCTGTGGCCCTGGCTCAACATGTCGGCGCGGATGCGGGTGCCGTAATAGTCTTCGTGGCAATTGGCGCAGGACATGTCCAACTGGCCGCGGCGGCCGTAGTAGAACTCCTTGCCCTTCTCGAAGAACGGCGCCGCCGGCCCGTCGGCGGCAACGTTGACCGGCAAGCCACGGGACTGATGACGCACGAAGACGGTCATGCCCAGAAGCTCGTCGGACTCGTACTTCCAGGGCTCGGCCTTCATGTTGTCGGTCCGGCACATGTTGATGCGCTGTTCCAGGTTGATCGGCTTGCCGAGCGCCTCGTTGACCTTGGGATAGGTGGCGGCGACCCCTTGCATGGTGTCCTCCGCCGCCTCGTGGCATGAGCTGCAGGCCTTGCCTGCCTCTCCCTCGGCCGTGTCCCACAGCTCCTCGCCGCGTTCCATCCACAGGAAGGCCGGGTTTTCGAAGTCGTCGTCCTGCAGTTGCTTGGTCTTTTCGTCCCGGAACTCGTAGCCCGAGATCAACTCCGGCAACGGATTTCCGGGCTGCGCCTCGATGGCCAGGCGGCCTATCTCGTCGGACCAGGCCTGCCCAACGGCGACCAGTCCGGCCGTCGCAAGCACTGCTGCACCCATAATCAATCTGCGCATGGCGCCATCTCCTCCCTTTGGCTTCCGGGCTTTGTCCCGCACCAGCCCGTCATGCGACGGTGATTTTCGCGGTCTTGCTATAGGTCGACCCGTCGTCGTCCACCCAGGTAAACTCCAGCGTCCCGCTTTCCGTGGCCACCGCATTGAAGGCCATGTAGGGGTTGGCCGAGATGGCAGGGTGCCAATCGGCGCTGAAGATCTCTTCGCCATTGTAGGTGCAGGTGAATTTGTTCAGGATCTTCCTGGGAATCGGGTTCCCCTTCTTATCCTTGCGCTGGCCCGATTCCATCTTGTGCGTGATCAGGGTCTTGATCTCGATGATGTCGCCTTTGGCTGCCTTTTTCGGCACCTTTACGCGGGGCTTAACTTTCGCCATTTGATCGCTCCTTCAAATCCTGTCAGCCGCCGCAGCCGCCGATCGTGACCTTCACTTCGGTCTTGGTTCCGACGACCCGGCCGTCGCTCAATTCCGCAACTGCAACGATGTTCTGCGTTCCCGCCAGCCGCATCCGCGTCGATGCCATGGCGACGCCGTTGCGGGGCGTGAAATGAAACGACGCCACGTCGGGCTGGGGATTGCCTTCGGCAAAGATGTGCACGGACTTGACGCTGTCCGCATCGGTCATCGGGCTGTCCACTTCGACCGCCAGGGGAACTGTGTTCCCGTTCTCCGCGATCTGCGGCAGATCGAGGGTGATGAGGTCCGAACCATCGCCGATGGACTTGTCACCGATCAGGCCTTTCAGTGCCTTATCGACGGCAGCGGCGTCTGCATGTGACAGTTTCGAAAGCGGACCGAGCGTGACGACCGCAAGGCCGCCTGCGCCTAGTCCCAGAAGTGCCTGACGGCGAGATAACATCATGTTTACGTGTCATTCCTTCCAATGGGTTGGATTGTTCCGCGCCGGCGCGAAGCCTCGGCGCGCCTATTCCTCTTTCAATGTCATCAGGTAGGCGACGACATCTTCGACCTGCTGGGCGGTCAGGATCGGTTTGTCCTTGAAACTCTTCAGAACCACGTTGAGGCCCTGGGTGCGATAGAAGGCGGGCATGATGGTGGCGGGATTGACGACCTTCGGGTTGACAACCTGCAACCTGATTTCGCCTTCCTCCAAGCGGCTGGCCACGCCGGCCAGCGTGGGGCCGACCTCGCCGTGGAATGCCTGCTCGGGAATCGGCATGCTGTGACAGGCAAGGCAGTTGCCCAGCTTTCGGTTGATGGCGACCTTGCGGCCTTCGACCGGATCACCGGGCGTCCCGGTCAGGGACTCCGGGATGCTGGACTCATCCACGATGGTCACTTTCTTCATCGTGTCGGCCGACGCCGGACCGGTCCAGCCTGCGCCGACACCCAATGCGGCACTGGCCGCCACAACGGCCGCTGCAAACCTCAACATATGTTCTCCTCCCGATACGTCCGAGCTGTGCTGCTCTTCGCTGCTCCGAAACCGGCCAGTGTGCAACGACCAGCCCGGTGAAGCGATTACGCTTGTCACTGCAAATCATATTCATCTATGATATTTTATCAACACTGAATGTGTTGTTTATTAACCGCTGATAAGGGAACCCGGCACATCGGACCCCTCCAAACAAACGCGGTTGGGAACGATCAGGTGACCCGTCTTACCCGCCGGAACTTTGCGAAACCGTTGGCTGCGGAGGCTGCGATGCTTCCGCTGGGCACCGCGGCGCTGGTTGCACGCCAGCCAAAGGTGATCGGGATCGGTGGCGGTTCGGGGGGCAGGTGCTGTGCCGGTATCAGGGCGGAGATGTTCGGCTGATGCGGTCGCGTTTGCTGACAGGCCTGGCCTTTGCGATAGGGGTTCTCATCTCCGCCGCGTCGCACGGCGCGGAACTGGTGATGTTCGAGGCGAGCTATTGCGAGTGGTGTGCGGCGTGGCACGAGGAAATCGGGCCGGTCTGCCCGAGGACCGCCGAGGCGCGGATCGCGCCCCTGCGCCAGGTCGATGTCGACGACCCGCGGCCGGACGATCTCGCAGACGTCGATGGCATCGTCTACACGCCGACCTTCGTGCTGATGGACAATGGCGAAGAGGTAGGGCGCATTGCCGGCTATCCGGGTGAGGACCATTTCTGGGGCCTGCTTGGCATGCTTCTGGAGAAACTCGAGACACCAAACATCAACTAAAAGCGGTGGCCTGCCACCGCCTAAACCCAAGCTAAGGGAGTGAAGACGGGTATGTTCAAGAAAACAGCTATGGCGGCGGCACTGGCAGTCGGTGTGTCGGGGGCAGCGGCGGCACAGGATGAAGGTCTGATCAGCTTCAAGATCATGAACCCCGACGTTGCGGTCGAGTTGGCCAAGGCCGGGCTGGAAAGCTGCCGCGCGGGCGGTTACCAGGTCGCGATCGTCGTGGTCGACCGCTTCGGCAACACCCAGGCGGCGATCCGGGATCGTTTCGCCGGCCCGCACACGGTCGAGACCGCGCGGCGCAAGGCATGGACCTCGGTCAGCTTTCGGACCGACACATTGGCCATGGCCGATCTTGCCAAGGAAGGCCAACCGCAGTGGGGCGTCCGGTTTGTGGATGGCGCGCTGATGCTGGGCGGCGGTGTTCCCGTTGAGGCGCGCGGGTCGATCGTTGCCGGCGTCGGTGTGTCGGGCGCGCCGACCGGCGATGCCGACGACGTTTGCGCGCGCGACGGCATCGAGGCGGTTATCGACCAGCTTGAGTTCTAGTCTTCGGCACGACTGCCGTAGCGGAGCATCCTAGTGGGGCATGACCGGGCAATCCCCGATCATGCCCTTTTTCTGTGCTGATCAGTCTGGGCGGCGTAGGACTTCAGGAACACGTCCGCGGTCGACCGGATGATCCTTTCCATCTCGGCCTCGGAGACGACCTGGCCGCTGAACACCACCGGCCAGAAAGCCTGCGCCTTGATCATGCCCAGAAACTGCTCGGCTGCCAGAGCCGGGTCATCGGTTTCGGGCGCCCTTCCTTGTGCGTGGTCACCGAGGGGGGAAGGAGACGGAGGAGTGGCTGTCCCATTGCCTCGCTGGGGTGAAGCCATGCGCGAACGCCCGTTCAAGATGACGCCGCTTCTCAGGGCGCTCAAGTCCTGATGAGACGATACGTGATGTAGGGTTCCTGACCGTCCTGGGTGCGGTCAGCTTCCTGCCAGCCACAGGCTTCGTAAAAGCGTCGTGCCGGTTCGTTGTCGAGACGGCATTTCAGGTGAAGGGTGCCCCGCACTTCCGCAGTCGCGGTTTTCATCAGCGCGGAACCAAGACCCTTCCGGCGCCAGGCAGGCACAATCAGCAGAAGATGAACGAACGGCTCGGACGCCCACAGGGTGACCAGCCCGACGATGGCGTCGCCGTCTTCCACGACCCAGATCTCCTCGCCCGCCGTGAGCCTGGCAAAGCTGTCCGCGGCGTAAATCGCGGGGTCGTCTTCAGGGAAGGTCTCGTGCATGACCCGCTCGAAGAGAGCGGCGCAACGGTCGTGGTCGGCGGCCCGGTAAGGCCGGATCCGGCAGGGCGTGGTCATGCCGAGGGGTCGACATGCAGCGCCAGCCAGACCGTCTGCTGGGCCGGGTCGGTCCAGGTCACCCGGTGGCGCACATGGGCGGGGATCAGGACATGGTCCCCGGGGGTGAGCGGTCGTGGCGCCGGCTCGCCCTCGAACAGCAGTTGCGCGCCGCCCTGCAGCAAGACGACCCACTCGTCACGGTCCTGGTCGTACCATTCGCCTTCGGGCGTGGTCTGTCCGGTGGAGACGATGGGTTCCAGCTTGAGGCGGGGCGTTTCGAGCAAGACGTCGAAGCGTTCGTCGCGCAGGTGTTCGGGCAGGTCCTGGACCAGATTGCCGGTGGGAATCTCGGGCATGATTGATAGAGACTAGGCTGTTCGCTTCGACACCGGAACCCCCTCATCCGGCCCTTCGGGCCACCTCCTGCCTTCGCCGAAGCGAAGCTCCGGCTTCGCGCAGGCAGGTCTCCCCCCAGGGGAGAAGGGAAGAATAGCCCCTCTCCCCATGGGGGAGAGGGGTTGGGGTGAGCAACCGTCTTGTTATGCGACGCGGAGGAGCGGTGTTTCCGTGGTTGCGATTTGGGCCATGTGGTCACGCATGCGTGCATTGAGGATGACGACGATCTTG
>Ga0209782_1000236_pt1 | contig 22010 bp, 12 predicted proteins | sample WorMetmaBAHAMAS1_FD_187390 | JGI IMG/M metagenome (GOLD analysis project Ga0209782, IMG submission 187390) | Marine gutless worms symbiont microbial communities from Max Planck institute for Marine Microbiology, Germany - Inanidrilus... | ecosystem: Host-associated > Annelida > Digestive system...
TTTTTAGTCTCACCTAGTCCGAACTTTTTATTAGTTTTTTAGCATGTTCTTTTAGTTTTTGTATAATCGTGCACTGTACGGCGCCGCTGAGCCCCCGTAAGGGGCCCCCGTAAGGGGCGCCTTAGAAGTTTCCGTGATGATGATGATGATGATGATGATGACGTCGTGCAGTGGAGTTGCGAGTCCGCGGTCACACGTCCGCGTGTTGCTGACGGCGCGAGCTGTGGTGGACTTGGATGTCCCCGGCGAGAATGGCGTTGTAATAGTCCACGCTTGACGTCACAAAAGCGTGGACCAGCGTGCAGCCGCTGACTCCGCATCGATCGAGTGGACGTCAGTCACGTAGAAGCACGTCGCACAGACGTTGGCAACGTGCTTGTCGAGGGACAGGTCCGACGCCAGTGTCGCTAAATAAATGAAATACGGGGTAATTACCTTGAGAGAGATCAAACAGGAAGAGCAGGTGGATGGCGGTGACGACCAAGGCAGCAGTGGACACGGAGCGCCGGCTACGACGATGCCAGCTGTCCGACATCATCATCATCATCATCATCATTCGTGTCTCAGACCCGCATCATCAGCTGCAGCAGCAACAGGTGCGACGTACAGCGGCGAGGACACGGGGACAGATTGGGGGTTGAACTTCCCTCACTTTTCTCCAGGGCAATTCATGGGATTTGCACAATTACAAATTATTCGGAAGGCTTTACCCCCATCCCTTTCCGAATACTCATCAGTCATCAGCTAGTACTAAGTTCTTGATAGTCGTCAAAACGCAACAAAAATCTACAGATGTGAACGTCATATTTCAAGTTTCCTGGGGTAAAAAAAACCAGATCCCACACTTGAAACGGCTTAATTAGGGGCCCCTCTACAGGCCCCATCACTCATATAATTCCCCACACTGTTAGACCACTGGCCTCGCCCCTGGCGATGTACGTGATGACCCATGTGCGGGTCTGGCTAATACATCGGCCTATCGGCCCCATATTACCGATAACTAACTATAACACCAACTCTATAACCCTAATACCGACACACCATCCTTAACCTAATTTACCACATTTATTGCACGTAAGTACGCCGTTTTTTTTGCAACCTTAAACAAAGCACAGCAAACGACGTCAAATTATAAGAAAAATAGTTCCGGCTCACAACAGTCGGTCGACGCTCCGTTCCAGTCGCTGCATCACTCCTATGGAACTCACTGCCCAACTGACATTCAGTCATCTCCATCCCTACCTGTTTTCCGTCAACGTCTAAAAACATTTCTTTTTCGACAATCATTTCCTGATTTTGTATTGTGACTCTACTACGCCTCTGTGGACTTCGTAATAGTTCTGCTATTTTTAGCCACACTAAAAAATTTTGATTGACATTGATCTCGTGTGTCTATGGGACCGGGGACAGAGGCCGATACATTAATTAGTCACATCTGTGATGCGCACCTGTACGGCGACTAACTGACGGCAGCGGCTCAGAAGAATGTGACAAGACGGGGTCCACCGGCAGCGACAACGTCAAACGAGATTCGTTTACCGTGGCTTCGCAGGTGCTTGGTTCTCACACGCCGAGTGACTGACGAATGCAGTGACCAACTGAACAGTGCGCGCAGCAGCTATGGTCAGCCGACCGACCGACCGGCGGTTATTGTTATGGAACGCCAAACGTGCGCTATTGTCGCTGCTGTTAGAGCAGGGTCAGAACATGACTGCTGTATATCAGAGGCGAATCTAGGCATAGGCGCGATGGGCGCACCCTAATTCCGTGGAGGCAGAAGTGTAGGACACTGAAAACCCGTGATAATCAATAGATAAACACCGCTATGCTAAGTTAGTGAATAATCGTTCTTCATAACGAGTGAAATAGTGGAAATGAAGAAATAAAAGTGGACAAAAATAATTTTGAAATGATTTTGTGTCACTGGCCTTGCAGAAAATGTCTTCGCGTTGGCCTTGGAAGATAACATAATGAGTCCTTGATAGCAACAGTAATTACAGAAAATGGATTGCCTACAACAAGCCTTGAGTAGGCCTACTACTCATAGCCAAGTTGTAGGCCTATATGCTTGTACAATTTAAAAAAAAATACACTTTGTTGGCTACGATGCACTTGACATTACGTCACCAAAACGTTTTCCGAGAGGCATCTTAACGCATTCTTAGGCTTCAGCTTCTGTGGGGCTTTGCCTATTGCACAACCGCTGGGGGCTCAGCCCCAGACCCCGCACCTCCCCTTCTAGCAATTCCTGGATTCTCCACTGCATATGCTTCGGGACCTGATATACCAAACAATCAGCACCTACTTTCACTCTGTTTAGGGCATCGACCTAAGAATATTATACCAAAACAAGACACTGTCAAACTACATGCAATAGCCTTATTGTCAATGATGACAAATGCAAGTATAACAGTACTACTACATAATTTGCTACATATGGGCCTAACTAGAGCACCACTACCGATGTACTAATCTGATTGATTTTTCAGCACCTTTGTGATCAAATGTCAGCACTTTTTCAGGACCAATGTCCAATTTCAGGGCTTTTTAGGCCAGTGCGAACCCTGAATTTATCTAAGATGTATAGCTTGCACCATTTCCGAGATTACTGTCGCCAGGTCTCCACATTTTTCCATACCCCACTGGTCTTCCTCAGTAAAATTCCGGATCATGGGATACTATGAATCTGGGTCACCGAACTGAACTATCCTGTCATGTGCCCATTTCCACTTTGCACTATGTAATCACAATCCACCAACTTTACATACGGACAGACGTCATGATCGTAGCATAAGCTATATTTTTTGCTACTTTTCTTCATACAATAAAAATAAACTGTATTTCTTTGGAAGCAAACAGCTCATAATTCCACAGGTTGGAATATAAATATGTATGAAGTTCTTGTAAAAAAATTTAAGACATGCAACCTTTTTTAAATCAGTATATTTCTGAAATGATCAACCCCATCTTTCTAACTCCAATGGCATATCTCCACTTACAAGGCTTCTATTTTTCATGGATATGTATCAAAATATTTCCAGCTGGCTGCAAGTGGAGTGTACTCCATTTTACAACAAAATACATTTTTGAGCTTAATTCCTTGAACATTTTACCAAAAATCGTAGTGTTTGTAGTGTGCAGCTTCTCACAGGAGCAGGTACATTATCCAACTATATCAAGCAGTATCAAAAATGCTTTCAGATGAACAACAGCAATATATTATTACAAAATCTCATCCTAAAGACTGCCTTCAGAGGAAAAACAAATGAATTGAACTTAAAATTTCCAGAAAAAAATGACATAATAAACAAATAAAACTGTTCAGAATAGTCTACTGCTCATGTGATAATGGGCTTGAATGCTGTAAGCTAGCCCAAATGCGATTAAGCGTTCAACAGAGAAAAATGCAGTTTATCAACAATATGGTAATAACAGAGAGAAATACTTTAGCTGCATAACAACAGAAATCAGCTTAGAACTAGTCGGCTGTTCCATACAGACTAGTTCATACAAATTAGACAAAGCCACCGAATGTGCGCAAACACGAATGCAAATATGTACAGAGAGCAAACGCCAATCAGCGGGGACTTAGTAGCATACTGTTAATGTATGAAAGCCGACTCACTGCAGATAATCATTATTCACAATAGATAAAAACAGCACATTTACAGTATTCCACAGCAAAAAGACGCTGCAGCACATCAGAAGTCAATGCACACGACTACAATCAAGAATGATCAAACTGTACAACAATGCCAGACTCAACAGTGGCTCAGAATGAATGCTTGACACCTCATGCAGCGAGCAGCATATGGCAACAGTGCTAAATAGATTAATCGGGTTGGTTGGTTGGGGTTTAATGGCACTCTCACACAAATATAAATAAGTTAATCAAATTAATTATTTATTTTCTTACTTACTCAATACAGACCGACTAATGCCATCACTGAATAAATCTGTCTGAAGGTTGGCTTAACAGCATTTCTAGGACATGAAGGGTTATACTGCATCTACAGGATTATAGTTTATCACATATGTAAATAAACACTTTTGGCAAAATCTATAACACTGTTCCACATTAAGTGTTCAGAGCTTATCAGTACTAATGACAGAATATTATTTATGTCAACAATAACTGTAAGCATACTTTTGATAAAGTTGACAATATTTTTACGAGCCGAGTGATATTATGATAAGGAGTGTGTCCAACGTGTACTCCATTACATATGATCGGATCTTCAACTGCAAGAGCGAGGTACAGGGTGTCCCAATAAAAAATGACCCCACAGTTTATAAAAAATGACACCGATGCGGCACAATATAACTTTAACGCTCATCAACTGATTTTGGTAATTTTTAGCAGAGATGTTGCTGAGAGATTGTGCTATCAAATGGTGATTTGTTATCCCACCTCTCCTAACTAATGTCTACACTACATCTGGAGACCGGAACCCTAGAAATTGTGCTTCGTCAGTCATATAGTGTCTCGAAAACGACACTGCTTTGGCTCACTATATCTTCGACAATCAACTAATTTTAAACATCTTTGGCATGTAATAGCTATGAAACTTGAACTATCACAAGCATATTTAATTTCTCATGTCCATTTGCTGTTACTTTCTTACTTTGCTGCGAGGTTACGAAGGTGGAAAAAAACTCATTTTTGACATCACCAGTTGTTTGATTACTACAGAATATAAGATTCTTATTAAAATTTGTTTGCATTTAAAGGCGACAATGCTAAATTTAGTCAGAGAGCAGTCGCATAACAACTGACCCTGCAATGCAGAGAGGCCTGCTGAGCTGCGGGCGGTTGTGCAAACCCCCACAACTTTTTCAAGACAGTTTGTAGGCTGCTACCCGTTAACATTCGATTCGATTACACTTCGACTTTCATGAAGTTCAATCGCTGGCAGGGTCCATGACCATGATTTTCAGCCTATGCAGAGTGGCCCCGAATTTGTAGTTATGCTACTGTCAGAGAGTTTCCCAGCAAAGGCTGGAATGTAGACAGCATCTGTAAGTTGTTGCAGAAGTTACAGGTTACTGGGTCAGCAGCGGCAGATGACGCAGTGACCGCACAGGTAACATTAACATTGTTGACGAACTGGTATTACACAATAGTGGCTAAACAAGAAATAATATCTGCACACATATTCCATTATATTCGAATCCACCGCAATATTTGTAAATCACAGCGCGGCTGAAACTAATTGGGCGGAAAAGCACAGAACTGACAGACCAAACTTTTTTTTCTAATTTTGTGATGGTGACGCGAGTATTGTCTACAAAAAAATTATCAAAATTAGTTAATGAGTGTGGAAAATACAGCAACAACAGCATTGTCGTTTTCGAAACACAGTATACAACATAATTGAAAAGACATTTGCCGGGATTCATGTTTCCCCAGACAGTGTAGATACATTAGTTAGGAGAGGTGGGATAACAAATCACCATTTGACAGCTTACTTCCTCAGCAACATCACTGCCAAAAATTACTAAAATAGGTTGATTTGTGTTGACGTTAAATGTGCAACACCAGCGTCATTTTCTTAAGACAGTGTATTTCCATAACGGCTGGCTTTTTAAACTAAAATATTGAGAGAATTGTTATGCTAACATTATTATGTAAATGTACCAAGTTTGCTGAAAATGTCTATTTGCAGTTTTGGTGCTTGTTTACAAAAATGACACTAGCAGGTTTCTGTGACAAAATTTGCATTCGCACAGATACACTGAGAAAATGTGACACAGCTGCTGAAAACATGTAATTGAGATGAGCAATTTGTAAATAACAACTTAAGCTTCATTTGTTAGTTTTTTGCTTCATTAAAATCTAAATGCAAGTTTCTGTGCATTAGTATCATGCATAGTTTCACTAAAACACAAACTTCAAATTCAGTTACTGCAAAAGCAGAAACTTGATGCAAAGACCATTGTTGCAGCATACCAAGAAAAGGGTGGAGCCTTAGCATTATCAAGGAGATTCACAGAAGTGCTAGAAAAGTGGAGGTCAACTCTGAATGTTAACTTGTCAGCAAATGTGATTTTTAGCAGTTTTGTCTCCTAATGTTACTAATTTTACTTATAAAATATAAGCACAAATGACTTAAAATGTGATTAAAATTTGCAAATTAAAAATTCAAGAATAAAACCTAAACAATACGTGTATAAATGATGACCATACTTCTGTAGAAATTTTGGCCATAAAATTCCCAGTATTTATGGAAATAATGATAAAACACTGTTGGGGGTATTTTTTATTGTGACACTCTGTATGATATAAATTGCCCAAAACATCTGCACAATGCTGCAGGCAATATTGGGATACTGAGGTCAGTCATATTCATACATTCTGTGTGAGACTACTGACAGTAACTGGTAACTACTAACTGGCTACACTAGTAAGGCTCCAATGCGATGACTATTCACACTAATACAGTGACCATACTTACCGGACAGTTCAATTATCACAACCATTAACTTAATATTGGCTAAATAGTTATTGCGTTACTGACAGCCAGACGGCAGCAATAGTGGAACACATCACACAGTGTACATTCTCATGTTAATCGTGAGTAACGATAATTTCTAATTCATTTCACACAAAAAAAACAGTAGTTACTAATTCAGAAAACACTGAGTGCAACATACAATGGTACAGCTCTTACTGCGGGCTCTTTGAAAAATCCAAAAATTCTAAAGTCACAACAGAGAGCTGATAGTGGACACAGGAAACAAAACTTTTTCACATCTAAAATCGTGGGACACGAGCAAAATGAGTCATACTTATTAACACTTGTCCTGTAATAATGGGACTCCAAGAGACAACTGTACTATTTCTCTTGCTATGCCATGAAGAAAAATGAAAGACAGTCAGCAACATTACCAAATATAAGCCACTGGCACCACTACATATCTCGAAGAAACTGCTGCAAGTTAGGACGGAGCATGATGTGGCAGACTATAATTTTAATTATCCAAAAAACGTAAAACACTTCATTCCTTACAGCTAACAAAACTGCACCTTCAAAGCACACTCACGTGTATGCATACCATACATGTACACTGTTTTAATGGCCCGATAAACCTGAGTAAGACCGACGATCCATATTGCTTTCTTTCTAATGTTTGTTCCAAAGCTATGCATCCCTTTCAGCCACGCCATAACTTTTCAGTTTTTTTTTGCTGACACCTCGCAGCTAAGTCGTTCTTGTACATCCTTTCTGTCGACTTCCATCCACTGGTTGTTTTAGATTTTATATACAATTTGACAAAAACACTAGGCCTTTTAGATATGTTGTCCCCAGCTAATCATTAAACACGCTAAAAGATTGAAAAAAACTATTTTGGCTGTCAAGTATTAGTATAGTTATTATTACAGCTCCAAAGCTTGAACTAGGCACAAGACTTCCAACTATCTCAACAGCCACCTTTCCAACCAATTTCACTAACTATACCACACAGCAATGTAAGCACTAGTAAGTGCTCCAAGCATTAACCAAGGAACAGTCAAACAAAAGCTAAACTTCATTGCTAATGTCTGGAACAACTGACCTATCATGAGATAGTGAAAATTATTGTTGATTACTTGCAGTGGGATAGTGAAAATTGTTCATTACTAGCAGTATGAACAAATAGCTGGAAGGCGTGATCATATAGATGGACACATCTTACTAAAAGCCATTTTTGCACACACAGCGTCAAAAGTATACAGTGTTTTACTGGCTTGCAAAGAATGCAAAGCAGATCAGCACTAGTAGTGTGCTCTTCAGATTTGAACAATGTAAACACTAATACGTTGCTCAGAGTTTTGTCACGGTGTCGATCATGTACACGTACAAAACAGAGTGTGATTAATTACTGCACTGGCCTACCAACCGCTATCGGCCTCAAAGATTTACAAAATCACTTACTTACTTACAATATGACGTCATCTGTTTACCTTTCTTTACAGCTGCAAGCAGCGCAGTTTATGTGCAAAAAGAGTGATTAGGTTTTGGCATTATTGATCGTCAGTCAGTTAGGGTCAGTAGCGTCAGGTTAGGTTTAATGTCAGGTTAGTTGTCGGGCAGTATAGAGCTGATAGCGGCGGTATGCCAGTGCATTAGTTAGTCAAAAACACACACACACACACATGAGCACACACACACACACACACATACACACATATACATACACACAGCCACATACACCCAAACTCGTCTCATTAACACAAGCAGGCCAGTTGACTGACTTTTTAAAAGTGTACTGTACATGAAGAAATTTGATATTAAAATCAATACAATCTAAGTAAAAACAGTTCAGATGATGCTATCTAAAACTCCAACCATTGCATAAATCTATATCATTATAAAGATCGCACAGTTTGATTTTCTGTCTGTGTCACGAGCCACAATCGCGCAAAGTGCGATACACAAAGCCACAATCGCGCGCGCGATTCATATGAAAATACTAGACTGGAATACTACATGCACATCATTTTTGAAGCATTTTTACAAGTTAATCTAAATTAACCGACTGCCTGTTCAACATGGCTGCTCTATTTGTTCTCGATGTGTGCATCATCAAGGAACAAAAACGGTTTATATCCTCTTAAACATCAGCCCGATAATAAAACTGACTCCCAACGATTCTCCAAGCTCCGCATTTTCCATCCTTTCTATCAAATAAAATACTAAACTGGAACTACTATACAAAAAGTCAAATTCAAATAGTCGGTCACTGACTCATGGTACGTATTGAAATATCATGTTGTCGCTAGCTCCCCATGCTCTGAACTCATGCAGATAACTTATCACAATTGGCCGTTAAGTGCACATAGCATTATGCGTATTTCAAGACATGAACACAAAGACATCTGCTGTTACAAATCAACACTAAAACATTAATCGACACCTTCAAACCCTTCTGCATTCTCCACTGCCATACGAAGTTTCCTTCGTAGTTCCTCGTAGGTATTGTATGGTGGCAGATCGAGCCGATTAAAGCTGAAAATCAAACCAGAACAGTTAAAAGTTACAGACAATGACTGCAAATATTATATCATAATTACACCATTGGTTTTGCTGCATATGTATCAAAATCAATGAAAAGCAATCCTCAATTGAATACACGCTGCATCATATATACACAGTTTTAGCAATTAAATAATCACAATTCTTCAACTCAACAACTTTTTCATCTGACTAAACTCTCTTCAATTTTAATTTCAGCACACACGTATATGAAATCTGAAAAGAAGTACAACTAACTATGAATGTATTAATTACGTGTTCTTTTTCTCAAATAAACACATTTAAGCTGTTATTTGCAAAGTAAAGTGAACAAAGGTCAACAACCAACTAATGACACTCCATTAACCTTTCGGTTCACGTCAGCACCATAATTATTACAGCAATGAATAATAAAAGTGTGTTTTAAAACGTAAAAGTTGAGTTTACAATACCAGGTGTGAGCCCGAGGCAGCTGTGAAGTCGTGCCCCATTTCTCGACAGTGAACAGCTGGTGTCCATTACTGCCATACAGCTCCGCAAAGCCGTTCATTGGGACACGCGATGTGCCGGTTGCAAACTGAAGCAGTCGTGAACGCATCTCGTTGTTGAATGAGTATACAGCCTACCAATGTCACAGACCAAATGTTAGTCTATACAGCATATACACATTGTTTTAAAAAAGTGACGACTACACTTTAATTTGTTAAAATAGCTCAGTCAAAAATAAACATATTTAAGTAACTTTTGGTATACAGAATCCCAAAGAAATGTCACATCGAATGGATATAAATTTATAAACCTCACCTGTAAATTGTAGTCACTGTATCTTGTGAAAAGCTAATAACTGTCATCTGATCAAAGCCAGTACTCAGTAAAACGGCACTGACAATATTATCACTTACGTTAAGTGCAACGAACTTTTCACTTTAATTTAACACGTGCTGGTGATGTCATGAATGAATGGCTCTGGGTTCCTTTGGTAGACTGCTTGGGGGATCCAGCCTAATCTGAACTAATGCTAAAAAGTAAGTATAGTTAACTGAAAGTAACAACATCAGACAATTGATGCATAAACATGTACGAAAAAATATGCAATGCAAATTAACCACTGGTTATTTAAAATGAACCCCAAAGCAAATACAAATACAAAGCTTGCGTTTCAATTAAAACGCAAATCATCATTAAGGTAGATACGTACCTTCCAGAAGTTGACGATAACCGGATGGTTCGGATTATACTCGCCGCGATATTTTGTGTGACGCTTCCAGTCGTTGACGTCGATGTCTTGCAGACCAGCCAGCAGTAACTGTAGATCGACACATCATGCAGATTGCACAATTAGTAATGTCTTCAAAATAGCAGAACATATACCAAGTCAACAACAGCAGTTTTTGTCTTGCTTTTTAACACTGAGCAACTGAGCAATTCCCAGCAGCAGGCTGCCATTACTTTCTCCCAGGCACACGGTTACCTTCCCAACTTTACGGCATCATCGCCTATGGCTGACAACAATTATAGTGCTTGATGAACTGAGGCACACACGTAACTAACTAGCCTAAGCTGGCTGGATGGCATGAAATGGACAGAGACAGAATCAGCGACCTCTGAAATTCTAGTCCTATAACTATTTATTGCACATTGGGAGGGTTGCAACAGGAAGCACCTCCGGCATAAAACTGGGGGGATGATGGAGCTGGGGCATTAAAGGTCCGGATGGGGTGGCGTCCAGATGGATTGTCAGTGCACTTGCCTCACCTCTTAAAATCCAGAATAATGACAGACATCTATCTCACATTCTGAAGTTTTCTGGTGTGAGTAGGTGAATGTCTGTTCTGGTACCAGCTAACCCGGGCAGTCCCAGACATAGGGCCGTAAAACGGCAGTGTGTGTGTTATCATTAATTTTCTTACCACACTAAACAGACAGCAGTCTAAACAGACTGCCTGCCAAGTTTCATTAGGATTATTTAGCCCGATCGGCATACTTGCCGAAAAGGCTGTATATCTTACGTCGAGTTTGAGTTTGCAATTAATATATCTCCGTTGTTGTTAGTTAGATTATCACAAAGATTGGTAATGTAGGCTAGTAGTCCAGTATTTATCGCTATTGTTTTCTTTTTTTGGTTTAGGGTGCATGCTGGTAAACTGGGACAGATTACTTATTCTATTATAGTGAGCGGCACTGCTAAGCACTGCGTTGATCAGTACACGGTTTCGTTTTACTGCTGTTCGCCATGGGGTGACAGCTATGCTGGGCGGGCTACATGTTAGGCTTTGCCATGCATTTCTAGTTTGTATGAAGAGAAGTTGTTTACAGTTGCATAGCCATATCAACACTGAATCAGTTAATCTACAATGTCTCAGAGAGGTGGGACAAAAATCTGATAACCTCAACTTCATTTTCGTCGAAGATCTTCAGCAGGTCGTGAGGCACAAACTCGTTGAAGCCGTTCATGAATGCTGCCATCTGGTGCCGGACACGGTCGCTGAAGCGCCATTTCATAACCAGCCTATGTCGACAGCAAAACGAATCACAATTATCGGCTTTTGCTGCACGCACCCATCAAGAACAGCAACACAAGATACAAGGTGCTGCAATAACAATCTCCAAATTACTTACCTATGTTTTTAACGTACATTTTCTATGTGAAACCAGGTTTGTTGTTTCCCGTCAGTTTTATTCGTCAACTTACTGTGCCGCGCCCTATGTAACGGTGGCATAAAGCAATGCTGCAATCCGTCTGTCTGTCCATCTGTTTGTCCCATTTGCTAGGTAGTGCAGCACGGGATGCCGTGCTGAACTGCTATCAGCAGGGGACAGATATATCACTTCTCTGCATGATAGCTTGCTTCAGAAGAAACAATTCGTGCTGGTTTTTACTCGCTGCATACCCTTCGCGTTATCCAAACGAAACAATGTTACTCACTCGACATATTCTCTTTTATTGGCATTTGTGACTGGAATGGTTTTGCCATTGGGCTTCAGTTCTCTCTCCGACATCTAACAAACACATACATGTCTAACCGTTGTACAATACAGTGGAATTCCATAACAAATTGGCTTTGTTTGTTCTCACAGGTGTTATATAACAAGAAACAACAGCTCAGAAATTAAGCGATGCATGCAAGCCAGCATTCGGTTCACGACGCAATTAATCAAAGTCACTGGGGTCACTGTCACCATAATCGTTCACCGGAATCTACACGTAGTTCCATTTTGCAGTCTAACCAGTGCATCATCGTTGCAGAACTGCTCACAGTCATCAAATGTCCTGTTCTATGTTGACTTTGACCATCAAACACATCTACATTATTATATAACAGTTTATAACATGCACATGGTCGTCGATGTGAACGAGATGCTGATAAGCACAGAAAGACGACTTGAATATGAAAGTTTTAAGGTTATGCTTCCAGTTTGACAGGTGGAAAACTTCCAAAATCCCCACACACCTTTAGTTGCATCTTCATTGTTTCTGAAAAAATACGTCACAGCTTAACCTATTATAATGCGACACAACAACTATCTACTGCACCACATCGAAGACAAAGAAAGGCTAGAAGACGACAAAGAAAAGCAGACGGCTGCAGACAAGCAAATTAGCACCTCCACCTCAGCCCCACAATAAATTTCACAACAGCATCAATCTAACTGTGATATTTAACTTTTAATTATTTCTCAAAAAAGAAATCGACTAAGTGCTGGTGCAGTTTAACAAACACAAATGCACAGACTCTACCTTACACCAACTGCAACTATGCACTACTCTCGGTATATACACTGGCTAGCAGATTTCGCTCAGCTTAAAATAACGCCACTTACCATACCAAAGACTTCCTCATCGACAGAAAATGTCAAGTAGAGGCACTCTGGGTCGTTTTCCATGATCCACATTAAAGAGTTGTAGTACTCCGAGTCCTAAGAGTTAAAGCAATGCAACAAGCTAATCGACAGGGACAACAATAGCTTACAATCACGTGTAAATTCAGTCTACATATCTCTCCTCTTCCTTCTCCCTTGTTTTACTGGTCATTTCCTGGTGAACCTTGGCTAATTCTATACACGGCTTCCTCCTCTTTTGCTCCACAGCGGACTCCTGCGGAAAGGGTTTTGCTCCCTTATACCAGTTCTCTGACATAAGTGCTTTAAACACAGTCTCAGTAAGTGCATGTCACATTTTGCATTATGTATGGATGTAGACTTGGTCTCGATGTCTCCGTCTCGTACCATAAGGTATCGTTTACATCACTGGTGGTATTATGCCAATGGTGCAAAAATGCAACCAGCAAACACGCTGTCAGAATGCACACACCAATATTCCACAGTCAATACTAACTAAAACTGGTAATCAAAAATTAACTTTTCAAAAATTAAAAAATAGTCTGGGACTGTTAAGTTTCTAAAACTTCACTGCTCAGAAGTATAAAAAAACAGCTAAGTGTAAAAAAGTCCATTTCACGTCCAAAAAATCTTTTGAGACCAAGTGCAACATTTAGTGACCAAGGAAAACTGAACAGTCAAAGTAAACCTGAGAAAATAAATACACCGAATTGCTACTGTCTGGAACAACTTCTTCAGGGATGGTGAAAGTTGTTGATTACTTACAGTAAGAACAGAGAAGATGTTAAGGATCTTCTAAAAACCGCTTTTTACATACAGCCAAAAGAAAGCAGTATTTGTCAGTGGCTGACAACTACACAAAGACTGGAATGCTTTTATCAGATTTTAACAGTTAAATTCTTCATAGATGTTAAAATATATCAAGAACTATTCCAGTAAGTAAATCATTAACTCATGTGCCTGTACAAATCTGCTCAACAACAAAAATTTGTATGTACTAAAGCATTCCGATTCACTATTCAATTTGCTAATTCATCTTACATGAATCGATGCATTTTCTGAATGGGGCCAATATGACCATATCATTTAAATTTGTTCTAGTAAGTCCTGCAGTAATGTGTCCAATGCAGCTATTCATGCTGGTCGCCGTGTCATGTGTGTTGAATATTTATTCTGGCTGCTCTTTGCTCTGCCAATGACATCACTGATCTTTAACATTTATCTCAAATAGTGTACATTTTACTTTAGTTTAGAGTTATGGTTATGGTTCTGCATAGTATTAGTTTGAAGTTTCACGGCAGAAAATGCCAAAGCAGAGACAGAATGTCAGTGCACAAGCAATCAATGCACACAATACTATTGAACTGAATTGCTGAATTCAACTATATTAAAGAACTGATTCATTTGAGCAAATTGAATTGAAATGTATTTTCATGTCCTGGAATGCTCTAATATGCATGACATTTTGGAGAATACACTCATGACATAAAGCGTATTTACAAACGACCACAAAGCTGTACTAACCACGGACTCCATGTCGTTGAGTGCTAACAGCTTTCCAAGCATCATTTTGTAAAACGGCCTAATGAAATAAGCTAAAAAACAGCAACAGCAATCAACAGGAAATTACGATTACTGTTATCTTTATTCATATTATACAGGAATAAGCCGGAAACTGCAAGACTCAAAATAAATGCATTCAGATCTTAAACTATAGACTGACATGAGTACAAAGCCAGAAGCTGAATCCAGGAAGTGACATGCATGTGGTATCTGTGATACTGCTGATACGAAACTTATCTAACAAACACATATTGAAGCCATTCATGTGCACTAGCGCTTCGAGCTAGACCCGGTTGATCGCGCCAAACCCTTCGGCGCTCGAAACCGTGGTTCCTTAAACTGTCAGCTAATGACCTGTAGGCCAATTTAGATTGGCCATTCTACAAACGGGCGACAAATCCGACGACAGTGCTGTAGTGATCCAGGGGACTTACGCTTTGCGTGCCATGACCTGATACAGCTTGAGCATGGGCGGCTGCTGATGCCAAGCTCCACGCACCACGACGGTAGGTCTGGCTCGGGCAGTGCCCCGGTATGAAACAGTGAGTGAGCTGGACCATGTGACTTATCTAGAGGGCTGTGGTTGGACGGACGCCAGCAGCCACTGGGCAATGTAGCCGTGCTGCAGGAGGCCCGCAGCATCATTATAAGCCACACCCGATGCTTTGCCAGCCAGCGTTATTCTTACATTTTCATGTAAGTAGAGATAAAACTGCCAACTAGATGAATTTACAACAGTAATGTACAATGATGTTTCACCATCTGTTTTTGAGTTATTACTGTCTGTTTGACGTGCAATTTCCCACACTCGCACAAACCACTTTAATGACCACTTTTTAGGTAAATCTCCTAAGTTAGCCAGCTGTCTCTTTAATAATTTTCTTCCATGAACAACATCCAGCCTACAGAACAGCTGATGCCATTTAGGCCGAAACTTCAGTTCCACAACAAGTAATGGAAAAACTGAGGGAAGGGGAAACTGATCAACCTGGGTTCACCTGAAATGAATATAGGCAGACAAAACTCGGCCACAACTAACCGTCAATGAGTTTGCCATGGTAGACAGCCATGCCGCACACCCGGCCAATGAATGTGAAGTATGACAGATGTTCTGGGTTGGCGAGGCCGGACAAAGGATTAATCTGCAGAGTGTAGTCATCTCTGAACACACGACATATTCTCATAACACACAGCAGTCACAACACAAAAAATGATAATTCATTTTAAACACTGTCAAAACCTACGAACCTGGACAAATGAATATGTACAGTCCTCGCCATCCTGAGATTACCGGTACCACCATGCCAATTTCTCACATTCCCAAGTTAAGCAGGTCCATGTATACTTTCTTAAGATTTTCCGTGAAATAGTCAGTACAGAAAAAAAATGAAAATAAAGGAATGGAAAATGACGGACCACCAATGTAGGGAGAAAATGTAGGAACAAATTACAGGAATTAGAAATGCAGGAAAATGGATTTTAAACCCATGCATTCTGATCCCCATTCTCATTGCCACATTTTCAGCATCATTTCACCATCTACTGGATATCTGCATATCCAAAATTTCATTAAAACTAATTAAGCACAAGGTCTTCAATGACTATAGATAAAGACAACAAACTAGAAAAACTTGGCACAGATGATTTAGTGAAGTTTGCGTAAAATATGACTGACTGAGTTAAGATTTTACAACCCACTCCACACAAAATAGGTCATTTCAGAGATGCTTGTTCCAGCTATTCTACGGACTAGTACTGAGGAAACGAAACCAAACACAAAACCAGCAATAAAAAAGTCATACATAAAATACCTATGTTAACACAAATAAGAGGCAAACCTAGGTTTTACAAAACAAAAAAAACTTAAAGCTGATCAACCGCTTATGCGCGACACATTGAATATCCCCTGATTACTGACAAACAGACAATTCCAATGGACTAGTAATGGTCATTCGGAATTACAATTGGCTGAACTCGGCAAGCCGAGTCCGAATATCGACCTGCTCCGCACCACTGGTTCAAACGGGAGAGTGTAAACAATTTTCACTGTTTGATCTTGACCTACGACCTCGATCTACAATACCAGGCTAGCCAAGGTCAAGGTCGACCCTCATGCCAAAAATCAAGGTCGAAGGTCAAACGTTCAAACAAGAGAGCGCCCACAGCAACCGACGGACACATGCACGGACAAACGGACGGACACACACCGACGATACCAAACGTATTATCTCCCCTGCTACGCGGTCGATAACTAGAAGTAAACCAACATTCAACGGTAAGAACTGGCTGTTGATGTGTGTGCATATCACTGTGCACAACCGTCGTACATAGCACAGCAAAGAACAGATATGATAACCGTTCCTCTATACAAACATCATAGCTCTGATGTAGTCCACTAGATGAGAGGGGATTACGCAAAATATACATAAGCTGCAGCTTACATAGCTGAATATTCAAACAATCCGTAGTACGGATTGAACATTTCTTTGGAGAGAAGGAAGAACCATTCGCGAGCAACTCCGCCGTAATCAAGACCCGTCTCAGACTCAAACTCAATCCACAGTCTACAACATGATCCAACCAAATACTATTTCTGCACGGAAAGCAACATTTTAACAGACAAATTACACCTACTCATGAAACAATAATGCAAAAATATTTAATCACACTTGCCAGAAACATACCTGCAAGTCAGCATTAAGTAAGCTGTGAACATAATGTTTTCAAACTGTAACCGAATGGCATAAATATTTCAAAACAACAAAAAATCAAGTCATTATGGCTTCAGGTATACCTAATCATTTCAAACTGCATTTGAAGATGGTGTATGCAATACCACAGCTGTAACTCTAGCATCATCTCTGTACCGTAATGCACTATTTTCCATCAGCAATGACATGCAGTTGTTAAAACTATGCTCCAAGAAATATACCAGTGCTTAAATGGGGTCTTGGCTAATAAGCCGAAATTAGACAGGAACAGTTTCCTCGATTTCCCCGTTCAGCTTGTCCGTTTGTCACGTCATTCCACGAGTGAAATACACAACTTGTTGTTGACGTGTTAGCAACACGCCTGACCATCTTGATATGTCAAGATGGCCTAAAATTCGCTAGCATCCTAGTGGTCATGCCCAATTTCCTCACAATATGTCAGAAACATCCTCATAACATCTGCCACGAGGATGCTATAAGGCAACTGCATCTGTGAAATTTAGGCAATACCGGACGACCTGTACAATGGTATAAAATGGTTCCTATCCCTTATACAGCATTATAACAAGAATCTGAATAAAACCAAGTTGACTTACTTTGTTTTCAATATATCTGGACGTTTAACACTCATGATGCAGCGGTAGGAATCTTCAAAGATGTTGGCTCGGGTCACTTTTATGTCGACTTTGTTCGGCACATTTTCCTGCAATAAATGAAAACGTTCTTTCTAAGCTGCACAGCCCCAAAACTCACTACACAGAATCCATTACCTGCTGAATGTCCCTTTATCAGTTTACGAATTAAAATATAACCACTTACCAAGTGTTAATTTGAACTTGTTATGAACTCACTATAAATTACCCCACAAAGACCATGGTCAGGGTCTTCTAAATTTTGGAACAAGATCTATATTCTTCAAGCAGGAAAAGCGAGCTTTTCAAATCCGTATACTATGGATTATAAATAACTTCCAAAAGGGGCATAATGTGTATCAAATAACCACTTTTTAAATTGTGACCTTCCCGTCTTTGGAATGGGTGACGTCACGCAATTCAAATTTGTCGAAAACTATTAACCAACTAATATGTTACCTGAATGATATGTACTGCTGTGTAATCCATGGGATACAGGAAAGCTTCTTAATGTGAGACATTAGTAAAATAAAAATACGGTAAATATTAACAACTGTCAAATGTAAGGACAAGCAGTCAAGATGGCAACAGAAATACAAACGGGTTTTCTGAGCTTGGAACGGAAGAAGTCATATTTTCTCTTGTAGTCGCGCGAGTACTTCACTGCCTGTAGATAAGCAACAATGAAACATACACAGTTCTTGTTAATCATATCTCCAAATGAGAACCTGTTTGAAAAAATGGAGCAAGTTTTTACAGACCAGATGCCTTTCCTTAGTTCAAACCAGCATTATTAAGACACTGATGCCAATCAGTAATAAAATAACTGTCTTGCCTCAACCTTTGTTAATCTACCAATGACTGATTACTGACACCAGTACGCATAAAAAATAACCATCTCACTACAAGCAGATTACACACACGGCGATTTCCAATGTTTTAGCTAGCAAGTGTCAAGTTCTAAACAAGAACGTTTGCGAAATGGCCAGTGCTTGCTGCTTATATCGGCAACGTACAAGGTGGGAAGTGCAGCTAATGAACCAAAAATATAAAAAAAAACATCTATGAGCTACTTATCTCTATGGCATTTATGCACTGCACTTGCAAATGAGTAATCACACGTTTCCACTCTCATGCATAATCCGCAAGTGGAATAAGCGATATCTGCCTTTATGTACCAGCGACACAACACCACTGCACTTTGGATAGCAGTCATTTCCCAATTCACTCAGTGAGAGTATGCAGCTGAACAACCCTCGGTGGATCGCTGGTACATTTAAACGCCATCTCAAAACCCACCTTTTCCCTCATTCTTAACTGGCGCCACAAGCGCCTCTGCATCCCGCGTAGGACACTATGGCGCTATACAAATGTTGTATTATTATTATTATTATTATCTGGTTATATGCCAAAGTGGTTTGCCACTTGATGACGCAGCTTCCACCTCAGTACTAACCACGCTTGACACTCAGTAAATTTGTTGGCACACCCAATGCCATTACTGCTCACAGAACTGCCACCCAAAAGGCACAAGAGAGTGGTCCCACAGTACAACAGTGGCCACCCAGATAATACATCAGCGGGACAAATGCAGACGTGACATGTACTGCGTTCAACGATCCTACACATTTTACCTGCACAATAGGGAAAAAACTAAGTCCCTTTAGTCGAGTCGCACCATCCATACTTAACTTAAGTAGTCAGTAAATCTCCATCGAAATGCATGGAGATTTAACGACTACTTAAATTAACTATGGATGGTAGTTCAATACATCACAATATCCACAACATATGTCAGACAAGACGCTCAGTGGATGCCGAGATAGATGACATCAGAGCTGTTGGGCAGAGAGATAAATAGATGTCATGTTCTTAGCATAAGCATGACATACGTATATGGCATATTATGTTAAAAACCCTGAATATGCCTATCACATAAAAAGACCATTAATTACAACAGAAACGGAAGTCAACAAGATAATACCGGTCCTCCAAGCTTTTGTAGTCGTGGATCCTCCCACTGAGTACTTCTTGTGTCTGAAAAAACCGAACACCAACTTAAGCTCCACCATTCTACATAAGTGCCGAGAAAATAAGTTGTGTGATCATTAACAACATCAAACAGTCAGGAAAGATCTCAATTTAGATGGTCTCAATAACTCAGAAACAACTCCCAGCTATCCCATTAAAGCCCTCCGGTGTCATCCTGTTGGTAACAGACATTTTAGTGCAATCACAGTCACAGTGGCCGTCACCAGCTAAACAAGTGGGACGATGACACGTTTAGAATGTTTTACTAATTAATATTTTCAAATATGCTCGATTTGCCTGGATGACTTTCAGTTTTATTTCAGGCCAAGATACAAGTACGAAAATAAATCCTTTGTACTAAAAAAAGTTTACATCACAGTGATAGAAATTCAACTTTCTGCATATAATCAAAGGTTTAGGCAGAGTCTCCCAAAGGAACCTTCTGGGATTTTGTAAGAAGGTTATTTTAAATAGCAACTACCCTTCCTGTGATCCAATCAAGAGCATCAAAAGACTGGAGAGAGACAAACAAATAACAACCAATATATTATGTGTGACAGTGCTTTAGCCACTTACTGTGATCGATATAGAATATACGGCCATCATGGTGAACACGTTCTTCCCAGCCCGGCTATTCACAGAATCACACAGTCATCATGCAATTGAAGTCTACAACATTTATCTGCTATTTCATGAACTAAAGTGCCAGTACATCTTATGTCTGTAACTAAGTAATAATGACAAAACAATGAAATATCTAAGAGCGACACATGCCTGATGCATTTTTGCTTCATTTCAGACATTCAATCATGACAGCATCACAGTGTTCATGGCACTGTGGGAAGCACTGGACTATATCAACAACAGCAGGATAAACTTAGCTTCAGTCAGTAACATGAGGTAACTATGCAGTTTTTCTCTTTCATCGAGCTGTTAACAATACTTACCACCATCAAATGAAAAATACTACAAGAATAACTACAACTACAAAAACGACAACGACGACAATTGCAATTTTATGGTCATTATGCAGAATATGTGGCAGCTGGCAATCTCAGTTCAGATCTGTACGATCAATCTTGTTCAAGCGAAGTTTTACAGGAGCCTAGCGAGCTGTTGATAACGACAGCGTATAGCTATTAGGGACAAGATGATAGAGTTCATCTCAACTGTGTTCTCTACACTGTCTCTGTACGATGTTTACAACAACAACAACACCCAGTTAACGGTCGATCATCTGGCACTATCCAGGTGAGTGGGTAGTAAAAAGTTAAAACCAATCTGTTTTGTACTGGAGCAAGAGACAGTGAGTGGCAGTGTCATCAGCTGGACCCCTTGCAAATCTGCACCTTGCTCAAGACAGATAACCATGCCAGCACATCACCACACAGTTTTTTATAGGCCCGATGCCTTCCTGCTTCCGAACCAACCACATCAAAGCACTGAAGGCTCTGTACCATGATTACTAACTTCAAAAAATTTATAACAAGAAATTAAGCAGATGCTGAGATAGTGTGACATGCAAGTCACTGGAGTTACTGAGTGCCGAATTTGATTGGTTCCATTTCGATTCGATTTCAGGCACTTCCGGTAACCGTAGGCATCAGCAAATGGTACCATTTGATTTGCTAAATGTGATTTCCTATTAGTGTTCTATATCAAACTAATGGGTAACTTACACCGATTACAGTGGCAAAACTCCACATTTTCAATGCCTCACTCGTCTTCTGACGTAGAATTCGACATCATAGGATAATACGATGTGAGTCACATTTGGCATTGATATAGCCAAGACACCAACCTATCCTGACATGTGCTGATGTCCACTCTTTGTTGCGCTATGTTATCACATTCCACCAACATTACAGACAGATGTATAAACGTCATGTTCATAGCAAGCACATATATCGCATTTTTCACACTAATAAGCAGAAGGCAAAGAAAATTACTCACTGGCAATTGACCGAGGTTGGCAGTTGGATCTTCGCAGTAAGAAGGTTGTCTTATGTCCGCCAGTGACATGCTTGTAGGTCTCTGCCTCCGCGGGTCATCCTATGCAAAAGACATACCACCAATATACACACATAAACAAAAGAACAATTAGACTTCCACTGCCAAATGTGATTTACACTAACTTCTTGCAGGCTCTAGGGTAGAAGTCTACATGCATGCATCTGCTTACAGCAATTTTAAGTCAGCCAATGATCTGCAAGTATCGCAAGGAAATCTCCCAACAC
>Ga0209782_1000237_pt1 | contig 21911 bp, 18 predicted proteins | sample WorMetmaBAHAMAS1_FD_187390 | JGI IMG/M metagenome (GOLD analysis project Ga0209782, IMG submission 187390) | Marine gutless worms symbiont microbial communities from Max Planck institute for Marine Microbiology, Germany - Inanidrilus... | ecosystem: Host-associated > Annelida > Digestive system...
TCAACGTAAGAGAACAACTCTCCCGACCGCTCGTCCGTCCCCCGCATGCTCCCCTCTCGGCCAATACCTTTGGCCGAAAGTGAATCACCCCGCAGCCGACAACGCCATCGGATTTCTCAACACCCTGCTAGACGATGGTGGTGTCTTCGCAAAAATTCGCCAACCAGAAGCCTATCAAAGTCCTCCCAGCTTGAACCTTTCTCGGGCAGGGGTCTCGGAGGACGGTAGTGTTCCCCAAAAAGCGCCCGCAGTTTTCGACCGTCGAACCGACTGGCCTCCGCATAAAAATCGTCCCAAAGTTCGTTCCAGGGCTTTCCATCAAATTCGGATATAGGCTGCCACCGGCTACCTGGCGCGATAAGCGTCTCAAACCCATCCCGGGTCACGTGCATTCCAAGATCATGCAAAGCTGTTGCGGTGGACAGCACGGCAGCGTCTAAAGCAGTGATGTGTTTGAGTGCACGCGGAGTCGCCAAATCAATGGCTGTTTGAAGTGTAAGTTCGAGGTGATTTGTACCGTGATCAGTGTATTCCGGAAAAAATTCAAGCCTGCTGGCTTCAACTATTTTTGCGATTTTGCCCAACGAATACGACGAAAACGATTCGGTAGTGTGTGTGGATGAGTATGTTTATTTTAAAATATTTGAAATTCGCATTTTTCACTCACCTAATTCAATTCTAGGGCAATAGTAGATCATGCGTTATTCACACGCAATAGGACGCAACTTGGGTTCACCATTGGCGGTTAGCTCGAACGCCGTTGTCTGCGAAACTATCGGCCGTCGAGTTCGTCGCCGGCGGCGAGTAGCATCTGGTCGGCGTCACATCGGCGTGACGATGTGATGATAGGGTAATTCCCCAATAGGATGGCGCCGCCGGGCGTGATACACTTTTCCACACTGTGGGCATAGCGGAGATCGCCCCCGGGCCGGCAAGAGCCGAAACAAGGCGAGTCCCGACAACACACTGACTTTGCGAATCTTTTCCGAACGCGTGCGCGTCTATCACCTCATGCGGGACGACAACGATGGTGACTTCTCCTCAGACGACCAGCGACGATCCGAGAGCCGCCGGCCGCAGCGATGCGATGACCGGGCAGATGACGGGAACGTGGACGGTCTCTGGCGTCTCTCCGGCCACGAAGAAAGCGGCGCGGGAAGCGGCGCGGCGGGCGAACATAACCGTCGGTGAATGGATCGAGCAGGCGATCCGGCGCTCGCTGCAAAGCGGAACGGGCCGCTACGACACCCACGAACCGACGAACCCGCGGCCCAACCGCCGCTACTTCTGACCGCCGCCGGGTCCGACACTTTATCTTCTTCCGCTTCGGCGTCCGGCGGCGCGTCGGAATTGCCTCGGCTTTCGGCGCCCGGCCGGGAGCACGAATGACCCGTCTCTACTCACTTCTTGTTGGCTCGGCTGCATGGTCGGATACCGGAGATCGTTTTTGCGGTCCCCGACGTTGGCAACTCGGCGAAATCTCACCGATTGACTCCCGTACCGCCCGGCCACTGCACGTGCGGCTTGACGGCCAAGGAGAGTGTCGAAAAAAGTGACGCCGTTACAATTCGTTACATTCGGAAAACGATTCAGACAAACACTTGGCGTAAGTCGACGTTGGATTTGTTTCCGCGATTCGAAAAAGAAGCTTCGGAGCGAGAGAACCACGGCGCGGAGACGATCACGGACTTTGATGCCGGTTTGGATCTGCGATGCGGGCGTACCTGCGTGCGCGGCCGCGGACACGTGACAGAACCAGTGGTTGGTTGTGAATTCGGCCGCTTGACCACCGAAGCAACCATAGCCGAACGCGAAACAGGCGACCGGTCGAGGTGATGGCCTCGCCGGCACGGACACATAGGGAAGGAAACGCCAATGAATTCCGCGCAAGCGTTCCTGGACGCGAGGGACTTTCTAATTTCTCACCGCGAGGACTACGAAAAGGCTTACGACGGGTTCCGGTGGCCCCGGTTGGACAACTTCAACTGGGCGCTCGACTACTTCGACGTTTATGCCAAGGGCAACGACAATCTCGCACTCTGGGTCGTCGATGAAGACGGAGGCGAAAGCCGCCTCACCTATGCCGAGTTGTCGGTGCGGTCCGATCGCACGGCCAACTTCCTACGTAGCCTAGGCGTCAAGCGTGGTGACCGCCTGCTGCTGATGCTCAACAACGTGGTGCCGTTGTGGGAGGTGATGCTGGCGGTCGTCAAGCTGGGCGCGGTCATTATTCCGGCGACGACGCTGCTGGCCCGCGACGACCTGCTTGATCGTTTCGACCGCGGCCATGTCCGGCATGTCGTTGTCGCGTCGCCGGAAACCGGCAAGTTCGCGGATATTCCTGGCGACTACACGCGGATCTCTGTTGGCGACAGCGTGCCGGGATGGACCGACTACGCCGGCGCATCCGACGCCTCGGCCGAGTTCGTTCCCGAAGGCCCGACACCGGCCACCGACCCACTGCTTCTGTACTTCACCTCGGGAACGACATCGAAACCCAAGCTCGTGGAGCATTCGAACCAGAGCTATCCCGTCGGTCATCTCTCGACAATGTTCTGGATCGGGCTGAAGGAGGGTGACATTCACCTGAACATCAGTTCGCCTGGGTGGGCGAAGCATGCATGGAGCAACTTCTTCGCGCCATGGAACGCCGGCGCGACCATCTTCATCTATAACTATACACGCTTCGACGCCAAAGCGATGCTCGGCACCCTTTCCCGATGCGGCGTCACCACGCTGTGCGCGCCGCCGACGGTTTGGCGGATGCTGATCCAGGAAAACCTCGCCGACCATCCCGTCACGCTGCGGGAGGTCATCGGCGCCGGCGAGCCGCTCAACCCCGAAATCATCGAACAGGTTGAAAGGGGTTGGGGCCTGACACTCAGGGACGGCTTCGGCCAGACCGAAACCACGGCCCAGATTGGCAATTCGCCGGGACAAAAGCTCAAGACCGGCTCCATGGGACGGCCATTGCCCGGCTACGAGGTGGTCTTGCTGGATGCGGACGGCAACGAGGCAGATGAAGGCGAGGTCTGCCTACGCCTCGATCCCCGACCGGTCGGCCTGATGATCGGCTACAAGGACGATCCAGCCAAAACGGCCGAAGTCATGGCCGATGGCTACTACCGAACCGGCGACGTGGCGGCGCGGGATAGCGACGGCTACATCATCTACGTTGGCCGTGCGGACGACGTATTCAAAGCGTCCGACTATCGGATCAGCCCGTTCGAGCTGGAGAGTGTCCTGATTGAACACGAGGCGGTGGCCGAGGCGGCGGTTGTCCCCAGTCCGGATCCCGTTCGCTTGGCGGGGCCCAAGGCCGTCGTAACCCTGGTGGCGGGATTCTCGCCCAGCGGCGACCTGGCGGAGGATATCCTCCGCTTTACGCGCGACAGGCTCGCGCCGTACAAGCGGATCCGGCGCATCGAGTTCGCGGAGTTGCCAAAAACGATCTCGGGCAAGATACGGCGGGTGCAATTGCGCAAACACGAGGAAGACATGCGGACGCTAGATACGCGAGGCAGCCTGGAGTTTTGGGAAGAGAACTTCCCGGCCCTCCGGAAGACCGGCTGATCGGCATCAGTCCCCGCGGCCGTCGCCGGCGGCCGCGGGACGACGACCGTGTTCGGGCTGCCGAAACGACGCCGAACGCCAATGGCAATCGCGGCATCCCTCAGGCGCAAACCGAACCACGCAACTTCGAACAAGCGGGCGAAATCGATGATTCTGACCGAAGAACAGACGATGATCCGGGATATGGCGCGAGACTTCGCTCAGGAGCAGTTGGCGCCCCACGCCGCCGAATGGGACCGAACACACACCTTCCCCGCCAGCGCCATCCGACAAATGGGCGACCTCGGCTTGCTCGGAATGCTGGTGCCCGAGGAATGGGGCGGGGCGGGTGCCGATCACGTCGCCTACGCACTGGCCATCGAAGAAATCGCGGCGGGCGACGGGGCCTGCTCAACCATCATGAGTGTACACAACTCGGTAGCCTGCATGCCGATCCTCAAATTCTGCACCGACGAACAAAAGGAGCGTTTCCTCAGGCCCATGGCTCGCGGCGAGTTGCTCGGGGCATTCTGCCTCAGCGAGCCGCAGGCTGGCTCCGATGCCGCTAGCCTGCGCACCAAGGCGGCCCCTGCGGGCAACGGATACGTTCTCAATGGGGTCAAGCAGTTCATCACCTCCGGCAAGAACGGCAACATCGCGATCGTTTTCGCGGTCACCGATCCGGGCGCGGGCAAGCGAGGGATCAGCGGCTTCATCGTGCCGACAGACTCGCCGGGCTATGCCGTTACGCGCGTCGAAGAGAAAATGGGCCAACACGCTTCGGATACGGTGCAGCTTACCTTCGAGGACTTGAAGCTGACCGCCGAACACCGGCTTGGCGATGAAGGCGAAGGCTACCGTATCGCTCTCTCCAATCTGGAGGGCGGACGCATCGGCATCGCTGCGCAATCGGTGGGGATGGCGAAGTCCGCCTACGAGGCTGCTTTGGCCTACGCCAAGGACCGCGTAACATTCGGCAAGCCGATCATCGAACATCAGGCTATCGCGTTCCGCCTTGCCGACATGGCGACGCAGATCGATGCTGCACGGCTTCTCGTTCTTCGGGCAGCCCAACTCCGCGACGCCGGACTGCCGTGTTTGAAGGAGGCTTCGATGGCCAAGCTGTTTGCCTCCGAGATGGCCGAGCGGGTGTGTTCGACGGCGATACAGGTGTTCGGCGGGTACGGATATACGTTTCTGACTTCCCGGTCGAGCGCATCTATCGCGATGTCCGTGTCTCGCAAATCTACGAAGGTACCTCGGACGTTCAGCGCATCGTCATCAGTCGGACCATTGCGTCGGAATGATTTTGCGGGTGCTTTGACGGATGACATCGACGCGCCGCCGCATCAAGCACCCTTCTTCTTCCGCTTCAGCGCCGTCCGCTTGCGCGGCGGCGCCGCTTGGGACTTCAACGCGCGGCCGAGCGCCCTAAACACGCCCTTCCACTCCCCCGCCTTCTTCTGCCGGAACAGCCGCATGGTCGGATACCACGGGCTGTCATTGCGGTCCCGTAGCCATCGCCAGTCCGGCGCAAATGGCAACAGCGTCCACACCGGCCGGGCCATGGCTCCGGCGAGGTGAACGACGGCGGTGTCGACCGAAATCACCAGATCGAGTTCTGCGACGGCGGCAGCGGTGTCGGCGAAATCATCGAATTGGCCGCCGAGGTCGACGATCTCATCGGAAAACCCTGCGTCCTGGATCTGCTCGCGCCCGTCGCCGACCTGTAGCGAGTAGAACCGGCAGCCCGGCGTGTCGATCAGCGCCTTGAACAGCTGCAGTTCGACCGAGCGGTTGTGGTCGTTGCGGTGGGTGGCGCTGCCAGCCCAGGCGATGCCGACTTTGAAACCGTCGCCGTCAACGGAAACCGACCGTCCCGGCAGCGGCCTGATATAGGGGACGTCCGCGGGGAGGGTCTCGACGTCGGTAGCAAAGATGCCGGGCAGGCTGAGCAGAGGCGCGTGCACGTCGAAGGCCGGCAAAGGCTCGCCACTGGCGACGACCCGTTCGATCCCGGGCATCGGCGCGACCAAGGCGTGCAGCTCCGGCTGGCACTCGACGATGACGCGGCCGATACGCGCCGCAACCTTCGGAACATAGCGGATGAAATGCAGGGTATCGCCCACCCCCTGCTCGGCGTGCAGAAGGATTGTCGCCGATGGCCGCGGCGTGCCGTCCCATTGCGGCTGCGAGAAGTCGCGCTTCGGCGAGGTGAAATCGGCCTTTCGCCAACGCCATTCGAATTCCGGCCAACCCTCGCGCAGACGCCCAGCCGAGAGCAGCGCCAGGGCCCGGTTCCAGTGAAACAGCGCGCTTTCCGGCGCCAGCGAAACCGCTCGGTCGAAAGCGGCAAGGGCTTCCTCGAGATCGCCGAGGTCGACCAGGGCGACGCCGAGATTTCCCAAGGCTTCGGCATAGTCCGGATTGCTTTCCAAGGCGCGGCGATACGAGGCGATGGCCTCTTTGGCACGCCCTTGTTCCCGCATACCGACCCCGAGGCTGTTGTGGGCCTCGGGCCAGTCGGGATCGATTTTCAGGGCATGGGCGTAACTCTCGAAGGCCTCGTCGGTGCGCCCCAGTTCGCGCAACGTGATGCCGAGGTTGACGTGCGCCCGTGCATAGTCGGGCTGCACGCGGGTCGCCCTCCGGTATGCCGCAGCGGCGGGCTCCGCCTCGCCGCGAGCGCGAAGAGCATTGCCCAGGTTGTTGTGGATGTCCGCGTGTCCCGGATCGACCAGCAGACCGCGTTCGAGAACGTCGATGGCGTCATCGGCCCGGCCGAGGTCGATGAGGGCCAGGCCGAGATTGGCGTAGGCGGTCACCGACGTGGGATCGGCGGCGATGGCGCGGCGATAGGCAACAACGGCATCGTCTCCCTTCCCGCTGTCGCGAAGGGCGTTGCCGAGATTGAACCAGGCGCCCGCATGTCCAGGCGCCACCGCCACCGCCCGCCGATAGGCGGCGATGGCCCGCGGAACCATGCCCAACCTCCGGTAGATGACGCCGAGGTCACTGAAGATGTTGGGATCCCCCGGCGCAGCACGAGCAGCGCGGGCGATGGCGGCGGCGGCTCGGTTGTCGCCGGCCGCGGCCAGGGCGACGCCCTCGGCATGCAGGGCTCGGGCATCTGGACGACGGCTCATTCCCGTGCCGCCACCCACCACCGGGCGTCGGCGAGAACGACGGACGTCTCGACCTGCCGCTCGGGGATGGTCCAATACCGGCGCAGAAGTCGTGTTTTCGTCTCGGTGTCGGTCAGGCGGAACCCATGCCGTTCGTAAAAACGGACTGCCCACGTCGCCGCCGCCCATGTGCCGACGAGCACGGGCGTGCCAAGACCGACAAGGACCGCCGCCATGAGCCGGCCGCCGATACCGGCGCCGCGGCGATCGGTGCGAACATACGCATGACGGATCAGAGTGACGTCGTCGACCGGTTGCACGCCCATGACGCCGACGAGCCGGCCGTCTTCCGCAAGTCCCGTAAACGCGATTCCGGCTTCGATCTCGCCGGCGAGGTGGGCCTCGCTCATATACGGATCACGCCAGCGGTCGGCGGGGATGACACCTCGGTAGGCTTGGGCGCCGTCATTGATGATGGCGTGTATGTCGGCGAAATCCGCGCCGCCCAGGGCTCTGATCTCCGGCGTACCCGACGTCACCCAACCAAACCCGCGAACTCGAACCCGGCATCGCCGACGGCGCGGGCGATGGTGTCAGGATCAACAGCGCCCTCGACCGTCACCGCCTTGCCTTCGAGGTCGACCTTGACCCGCGCACCGGGCGCAGCCGCGCCGATGGCATTGGTCACCGACGCCGCGCAGCCTTCACACGACATGCCGAGAACACGGTAGACGGCCATCGCACATCCTCCCCTTCGCTTGTGTCCAACACCATCGGCCCTCCACCCCCCGGAGTGTCAAGACCCCGGTGCACTGGCGAGGGCGCTGACGGGGACCAGGACGAATCCCCGCCGTTCGAGATCGCCGAGCCAGCCGGCCAATGCCGTCAGTGTCGCATCGCGCGGATGGCCGATGGCGACGGCCGAGCCACTGCGCCGGGCGATCCGTTCGACCTCGGCAAGTCGGGCCTTCACCGCATCGACATCGCCGACGTTGTCGAGGAACACGTTGCGCTCGACGACCGGAACGCCCGCGCGGCGCGCAAGTTTGGCAGCAACCGTGCGACCCGTCGTCCGCGAATCCAAGAACATCAGCCCGCGCCGCTTCAATTCGGTCATCAGCACGCCGACGCCTTCCGCGTCGGCGGTGAACTTGCTGCCCATGTGGTTGTTGATGCCGACGTAACCGTCGAAGCGCGCCAATCCCCAGTCCAGGCGGCGGCGCAACTCGTCGGCACCAGCATCGCTCGTCAGAACGTTGGGGCCCGGATCGACGCTGGCACTGGCCGGCTCCATGCCGACGTGTAGCATCAGTTCGTGCCCGGCGGCACGGGCGACGGCGGTCTGCTCGGCGAGACCGTCGGCATAGGTGAGAAACGACAGGGTCATCGGCCCTTTCAGGCCGATGGCCCGGGCGGTGCGCCGCCGGTCGATGCCGAGATCATCGATGACCACGGCGATCATCGGCCACCCGCCGGTATCGGGTGTCGGTACCGCATATCGGCGCCACGGCGGCAGGGCCGCCAAGGCCGCAACCTGCTGGCCGGCCGGAGGCCGAGCTTTGGCCGGCGGCGGCTGTGCCGGCCGGGTCGGCCTCGGAACCGGCGGTTCGTAGATGGAGTCGGGCAAGGCCTCTTCGTAGGCCCGGGCTTTCATCGACGGCGGTATCGCGCCGGGTTCGGGCAACAAGGGCGCATCCGGAATGGTGACCAGTTCGGGCGGCGGCGCCTGGGTCTTGTACCAGGGCGTCGGTGCTGCCCGCTCCCCGTCGGCGCCGCGATCCACCGCTACCGAAGGCGTTTCATCGTCTTTCACCAGCAAGCCGAACCCGTAGCCGCCGAGCACGGCGACAAGGACGACCACCACCCATATGACCTGTCGGCGGGGATTGGGACGGTAACCCTGACGGCGGTCCGCTTTGGCTTTGACGTTGGGCACGCTCTGCCGAACACTTCCACCGCGCGGCGCGCGGCGCCGGTTTCAGACTGGCCGAATCCGCGCTCTCCGCGGGATTCGGCTGTCGGATCGTAGACGGAAAGGGAGTCCTTGGAAAATGCTCAAGACGACGCTTGCCGCCGCTACCCTCGTGGCCGGTCTAGCCGCCGTGCTCGCAGTGGTCGGTGCCGACGAGGCACGCACCGATACGTCGGCCTTCGCCATCGCCCTGACGGCGGCGCCCGCCGGCGAAACCCCGGTCATCGCCATTGTCGACACCGGCACCGGAAAGGTGCGGTCGTGCTGGCTTACGGGGCCCGTGTCGAAGCCCAACTGCTCGCAATGGAGCGACTGAAACGTTCCTAGGAGCGCCTATGCGCGAGCGCGACGGCCGGGGGAAAAACCAGCGAACGCCTTCAGGTCGTCGGCGACCAGCGGCATGCTGAACAAATAGCCCTGGACGCTGTCGCATCCCCAGGCCCTCAGCATCTCGAACTGGACCTCCGTCTCGACACCCTCGGCGGTGACAGTGAGGCCGAGACTGTGGCCCATGACGACGATGGCTTCGGCAATGGCGGTGCGGTCGAGATCGGCAGTGATGTCGCGAACGAAGGAGCTGTCCACCTTCAGTGTATCGACGGCAAAGGCGCGGAGCTGGCTCAGCGACGAGTAGCCGGTTCCGAAGTCGTCGATCGACAGCTTGACGCCCAGCCCACGCAGCTCTTCCAGCGTTTTCGCCGCCGCCGGCACGTCCGCCATCAGGGTGCTCTCGGTGATCTCCAGATCGAGGACCCCAGGCGGCAGTCCCGGATCGTCGAGCGCGCCCCGCACAATGTCGACGAACTCCGGCCCCTGCACCTGCCGGCCCGACGTGTTGACCTGCATGCGATGCAGGTCCACACCCTCGTCGCGCCACTGCCGCGCCTGCAGGCACGCCGTGCGCATCACCCACTCGCCAATCGGAACGATGAGCCCGGTTTCTTCGGCGACGGATATGAATCGGTCCGGCGCCACTGCGCCGAGCTCTTCGTCGTTCCAGCGCAGCAGTGCCTCGACGCTCACCAGACCGCCGGTCCGGGAATCGATGATTGGCTGGTAGACGAGGTAGAGATCGTCTCGGGCAAGCGCGTGGCGCAGGCGCGATTCGAGGTCCATGCGCTCGACGATGTGCTGGTTGATTTCCGGCGTGAAGAACTGGAAGGTGTTGCGGCCTTTGCGCTTCGAGAGGTGCATCGCGGCATCGGCATTGCGCAGCAGGATGCTCGGGTCGTCGCCGTCACCCGGGTAGATGGCGATGCCCATGCTTGGCGTGACATGGAAATCGTAGCTGCCGATGGCGAACGGCTTGGCGAAAGCTTCCGTGATCTTTCGCGCGACGAACTCGACGTCACTGGGCTGATGCATCGCCGGCAACACGATGACGAATTCATCGCCGCCGGTCCGTGAGACGGTATCGGTCTCGCGCACGCAATCGGTCAGGCGCTGAGCGGCCTGTTTCAAGAGAACGTCACCCTCGGCATGGCCTAGCGTATCGTTGACGTTCTTGAAGTTGTCCAGGTCGACGAACACGACGGCAAGCGAGTCGTTCTCGCGGCGCGCCCGCGAAAGACCCTGGTTGAGCCGGTCGAGAACGAGAACGCGGTTCGGCAGGCCGGTTAGCGGATCGAAGTTCGCCTGGTGGAACAGCCGCTCCTCATACTCCTTGCGGACGCTGATGTCCTCCTTGACGGCGATGTAGTGGGTGATCGTTCCGTCGGCAGCCTTGATCGGCGAAATCGACGCGTACTCCCAGTATCGCCGGCCGTCCTTGCGGACATTGAGGAACTCGCCACGCCACTCGCGCCCCGAAGAGATGGTCTGCCACAGATCGTCGTGGTCGGCCTTCGGTGTGTGCCCCGACTTGAGGATGTTCGGTTTGCGGCCGATAACCTCGTCGAGGCTGTAGCCGGTGATCTCAAGGAACTTCGGGTTGGCATATTCGATGTGTCCCCCGGTGTCGGTGATCACCACCGAAGCCGGGCTTTGCTCCACCGCGCGCGAGAGCTTTCGCAGACTGTCCTTGGCTTGCTTGCGTTCGTTGAGGTCGGTGAACACGCCGAGGGCACCAAGGATGACCTCCTCGTCGTTCTCGTCGAACGGCAACTGGACACCCGTTTCCGATTGATCTCTCAGCACCAAGGCGCAATCGGAGCGGGGATCGAATCCCCAGAGGATGAAGGGCACGCCCATGGCCGCGGCGATGGCGTCGGCCTGTGGTCCCATGGACGTGGACGCGTTGACGAACGCGAACTGCGGCGGGTCGCCGAGATCGAGGAAACCCGGCGCCTCGCCGGCCGGAAACCCGAGCGCGTGCACGACCCGCAGCGGTTCGCCGTCTCCATCGCGCCGCAGGATGGCCGCTCGGCCGCTGACCGTCGAATCGATGACGATCTCCAGGAACCGCCGGCCGATCTCTTCCTCCGAACCGCTTTCGTCGATGACGCTGTAGGCCTCGCTGACCAGCTTGGCGACGGTACGCGCGCGCCGCGCTTCGCGCCGCGCCATGCCCTGCTGCTCCTGGAGCCGGAGCACACGATCGCCCAGGTCGTCCGCCTGACGGCGGTAAAAGTCGCGTTCCTGCTCCAGTTCGAACAGAGGATGGGTTTTGGGTTCCCCGTTCATGCCGCCTCCGCCCGGCACAGCACCGTCAGCACGCCGGTCCAATCGAGCGGCCGGCTGCGCCCCATCAGTGGAGCGATCTCGACCCCCGAATAGAAACCGAGCACCGGAACACGACCCTCGAACGCTCCGGTGATGGCGTCGGCCTCCTCGGAAGGCGCGCCGCTGAACGCGGCGGACCGGCCCGCACAATCGATATAGAACGCCAGAAGGGCGTCGCAACCGGAGATAGCGTCGCTCATCGCCGCCGCCCCTCGCGAGGCGGATTCGAGCATCAGGTCGTTGTCGCGCGACATGACCTGGACCTTGGTGCCAACGGCGAAATCGGGCTCGAACAGGGTGATCGAGCCGGCGTCGGGGTCGACAGTGAGGATCAATCGGTTGACGTAGGCCGCTTCGTCATAGGGCGCGAACGGATCACCGTGCTTGCGGCCCAACGTCGCCCGGAGAGAAAGCTCGGGGATACGGCCCGGCTGTGCCGCCAGTCCGAACTTGTCGACCAAGGTCTCGAGGGCCGGACGTCCGTCGAGTTCGAACACCTGGGCGCCTTCGATGCGGGTGATCTCGAGGAAGGAGCTGACCGGGACGCACCCGTGCAGCACTGAGGTGACTGCCCTGTACACTCGAGGAAGGACAACGGCGACGCAGGCGTGTCTGGCAACGCCCTCGCCAGTAAATACATAGCTTTCCTCGATCTGGAAATCGCTGACCGTGCCCGCGCCCACCAGATGGACCGGTACGTCTCCCAGGACCTCGTAAAGCCCGTCGAGCATCACGCTCGCCGGATGCAGGATCGGCGGCGGCGACGAAGCAACGCTGTCGTAGAACAGGAGAACGACGTTGTCGGCATCAGCCGTGTCGCGAAGACGTGCGCCGAGACGGGCGCCAAGGGCTCGCTCACCCTCATCGAGGCCTGCCTCCACGAGAATCGGCGGCGCCGGCAGCAAGCCGGGGAACACGGCGACCGCGCACTCGAACCCCGTGTAGCCGACCTCGCCACCGGTGATTGTGCCGATAGCAGAACCGCCGACCACGGGAAGGCTACCCAGATCTTCGCGTAAGGCCGCGAGCATCGCCTCGGGGTCGTGCCGGCCGCCGCAAAGTGCCAGCGCCCATGCCGCGGTTTCGCCGTCCGCCATCGCTTCGCGCACCTTCTCCGCACACTCGTGCCCGGCAGCGGCCGAGTCGGAATGGCGGCTATGGCCGACGTACACCATTTCAGGTCCTCGATCAGGCCTCGGCGCGGTTGTCGCCGTGCAAACCAAGAGTATGCATCGGTTCGACGCCGGATTATGCCCAATCGGCATACAAATATCGAGAGAATACAGGACCGTGAAACCCGTCAACGCTGTGTCGCTTCAAGACTTGTCCTTAGCGGCCGCTTTTATCGCCATAGTCGCTTCGTCGCAGTGACCGCTGTCACGCCCGCGGGAATACTCGGCAAAGTGTGTCAAAAGCCAGCAAAGTGCAGACTAACGGGATCTTTCGTCGATCATGCGCTGGCGGGCGCGGATGTCCTCAGGCCAGCGGCTTTTGATAAAGGCGAGGACGGCGTTGATCTCGGCATCGGACATGGCGTCCCCGAAGCCAGGCATGCCGCTGGCGACACCCTCCGGAAGGAGCGCGGCGCCGCCAAACTTTGTATAGCGAAACAGAAGGTCGTCGTCGTGGTGCCACGTGTGGCCCGATGCGTCGTGGGGCGGTGCCGAAAGCGTGCCGTCGGCGCGCCGCTGCCGCCAATTCGATTCGCCTTCCAGGTTGGCGCCGTGACACTCGGCGCAATACTCGGCGTAGATCTGTCGGCCGGACGAGACCTGCTGGGGATCGTTGGGGTCTATCGCCGCGACCTCGTCACCGGCGTTGAAAAGGACCCCTGCGTAGACGCCAATGAGCACGACTGCGCCGATTGCAAGGGGCAGACCGACGATCAGCCAAAACCTGCGATCCCCGCGCTTGCTCATCCAACGTCTTCTCCCTGGGTGGCACCGGCGGCCATCATCGAGGTTCCAGCGGCGGGCGGGTCAATGCTCGCAAGCAGTCCGCGCGAGATCATCGAGAATCGGGCAATCGGGCCGGTCGTCGCCATGGCAACGCTCGGTGAGGTGCACCAGCGTGCGCCGAATCGCTTCCAACTCGGCGATGCGGGCCTCGACATCGGCGATCTGGCGTAGCGCCAGGGCCTTGACGTCGGCGCTGGCCCGGCTGGTGTCCTGCCACAGATGGACCAGGCTGGCGACATCCTTGATCGGGAAGCCGAGTCCGCGGGCCCGGTGGATGAAGCGAAGTATTTCGACGTCGCGCTGCGCGTAGTCGCGATAGCCATTCCCCGCCCGCGCTGCTGGCGGGATCAGGCCGATGTCCTCGTAGTAGCGAATGGTTTTTGCCGGCACGCCGGAGGCCCGTGCCGCCGCTCCGATGTTCATGGTACTCCTCCCGAACCCGTAGTGACCGGCCGCCAGCGCCGCAACCAAAGTGCGTTGGTGACGACCGAGACGCTGCTGAGCGCCATGGCGGCACCAGCGATGACAGGAGACAGCAGCCCCGCCGCGGCGACGGGCACCGCCAGGACGTTGTAGATGAAGGCCCAGAACAGGTTCTGACTGATTTTCGCGTGCGTTGCGCGGGAGACGGCAATGGCGTCGGCGACGAGCTCCGGCGCCGGGCGCATCAGTGTCACCGGGGCCGCCTCCAGAGCGACATCGGCGCCACTGCCCATGGCAATGCCGACATCCGCCGAGGCCAGTGCCGGGGCATCGTTGACGCCGTCGCCGACCATGGCGACGGTCCGCCCGTCGCCTTTCAGTCTCTCGATCTCGGCCGCTTTGTCGGCGGGCAAGACTTCGGCGATGACCGTTTCGATGCCAACGGCGCGGGCGACGGCGCCGGCGCTTCTCGGGTTGTCGCCGGTGAGTAGAATGGTCTCGATGCCGCGCGCATGCAGTCGGTCCACGGCGGACCGCGCCGTCGGGCGCACCGTGTCGCCGGCGGCGACCATGCCCAGCAACCGCACGTCGAACCGGATCTCGGCCACCCACATGACGGTGTCGCCACGCTCCTCGGCAGTGGCCGCACGATCCTCCAGCATCGCCGTACCGACATCGTGGTCGGCCATCAGCCGGCGGTTGCCGATGATGAGAGTTTGTTCTTCGACTACTGCTTCCAGGCCGAGGCCGGGACGCCCCTGGAAGGCGGCGACCGATGGCAATGGCGCGCCCTCACCTGCGTGGTCGAGAACGGCCTTCGCCAGCGGGTGTTCGCTGCCCTGCTGGGCGGCTGCGGCGAGGCGCACCAATCCGTCTTCGTCGCCGTCGGCTGCGACGACCTCGGTGACCCGCGGGCGGCCTTCGGTGAGGGTGCCGGTTTTGTCGAACACGACGGTCGTGGTCCGGTGCGCCCTTTCCAACGCCTCGGCGTCCTTGATCAGGATTCCGTGACGGGCAGCTGCGCCCGTGCCGACCATAATTGCCGTCGGCGTCGCCAGCCCCAGGGCGCACGGACAGGCGATGACCAGCACGGCCACGCCGGCGATGACAGCTTGAGCGGCCCCCGCCCCGGCGAGCAGCCAACCGGCGACCGTGGCTGCGGCGACGACGACGATCACCGGGACGAACACCGAGGCGATGCGGTCGACCAGGCGCTGCACCGGCGCCTTGCTGGCCTGCGCTCCCTGCACCAGGCCGATGATCCGCGACAGCACGCTCTCGGCACCGACCGCCGTCGTCCGCACCCGCAACAGCCCGGTGCCGTTGACGGCGCCGCCAGTGACCGTATCGCCGACCGCTTTTTCGACCGGCTGGCTCTCGCCGGTAAGCAAGGACTCGTCGACCGGACCGGCGCCGTCGATGACGACGCCATCGACCGGCAGCCGCTCCCCTGGCCGCACGACAACCACGTCGCCCGGGACGACCAGTGCCGCCGGCACCTCGACCTCGGCGCCATCGCGCACGACCCGCGCCTTCTCCGGCCGCAGCCGCATCAGCGACCGCACCGCCGCCGTCGTCCCACGCTTGGCCCGAGTCTCCAGCCATCGGCCGAGCAGCACCAGGGTGATCACCGCCGCCGAGGTCTCGAAGTAGAGGTGGGCCGAAGCACCGGTGACGACATAGACCGCGCTGAGGCCGAAGGCCGCGCTGGTACCGACGGCGACGAGCAGGTCCATGTTGCCGGTGCCGGCGCGGAGCGCGCCCCAAGAAGCGCGGTAGAACCGCGCCCCAGCCCAGAACTGAACGATGCCCGCCATGACAAGCTGAGCCAACGGGGGCAGCGTCCAAGAGATGCCCAACAGCGGCCACACCATCTGCGCCACCAGCGGAAAGCTCAGCACCGCGGCGACGGCGAAGGCCAGGACGTCGGCGCGGTGCCGTCCGGCAAGGACCGGATCTTCGCTCTCCGTGTCCGTATCGGCCTGCACGACCGCAGCGGCGTAACCGGCGCGCTTCGCCACGGCGACCAAGTCAGCGGCGGCGACGGCGCCGCCGGCAAAGCTTACCTCGGCGTACTCTCCGGCAAGGTTGGCTTTGACCGAACCGACGCCGGGCACCCGGCTCAGGGCCTTTTCCACCCGCCCGACGCACGACGCGCAGGTCATGCCGCCGATGGCAAGGCGCAGGGTGTCTGTCGGAACCTCGAACCCGGCGGCACCGACGGCGTCGGCCAGCGCATCGGGCGAGACCATCTCGGCGTCATAGGCCACGTCGGCGCGCTCGGCGGCGAGTCTGACGTTGGCCTCGGAAACACCCTCAACACGGCCGAGCACGGTCTCCAGCCGCCCGACACAGGAGGCGCAGGTCATTCCCCGCACCGGCAGCGAAACCCGACGGATTGCGGGCGCGGGTGAGGTGCCCTTGCTCACATCCGGTGCGGTCGCCATCGGATCCGCCATTGCCATACTCAAACCCTCCAGCTTGCTGGAATGTTAATATGGGGGTTCCAGAGGGGGGAAGGTCAAGTCCGCCGCCGCCTTGACGATGGCTGGGGCCGGGGGCATTGTGGCCTCCGGTGGTGTTGGCGCCGACCACACCGCTCAGATACGCTCAAGTATTTCCTTAGAAACGTCACGTATTCATTTGAAATGTTTCTGCTTATCGACAACTACGACAGCTTCACCTACAACCTCGTGCACTTCCTCGGCGAACTTGGCGCCGAGATCGAGGTGCGGCGCAACGACGTGCTGAGCGCCGCCGAGGCCATCGCCATGGCGCCCCAGGGCATCGTCATTTCGCCGGGACCCTGCGATCCCGACCGCGCCGGCATTTGCCTCGAGCTGATCGGCAAGGCCGCGGGCCGGTTGCCGATCCTCGGCGTCTGTCTGGGCCATCAGTCGATCGGCCAGGCCTTCGGCGGCCGGGTCGTTCGGGCGCCGGCACCGATGCACGGAAAAGTCAGCGACATCACCCATCACGGCACCGATATCCTCACCGGCATCCCCTCGCCGTTCACCGCCAACCGGTATCACTCGCTGATGGTGTCGCGGGACGGCTTCCCCGCGTGTCTCGTCGCAACAGCGGAAAGCAACGACGGCGTCGTGCAGGCCCTCGCCCATCGCGAACTGCCCATCTTCGGCGTACAGTTTCACCCCGAAAGCATTGCCACCGAGCACGGCCATACCTTGCTCCGCAATTTCCTCGAACTTTCGACCGACGGCAGGATCGCGGCATGAGCGACACATTGACGACAATGAAAGGCCTGATCGCCAAGGTCGCCGGCGGAAGCTCGCTGACCGAGGCGGAGGCCGAGACCGCCTTCGACATCATCATGTCGGGCGACGCCACACCGGCACAGATCGGCGCGCTGCTGATGGGCCTTCGGGTTCGCGGCGAGACTGTCGACGAGATCACCGGTGCAGTGAAGGTCATGCGGGCCAAGGCCCTCGCCGTCAGCGCGCCGCCCGACGCCATCGACATCGTCGGCACCGGCGGTGACGCCTCCGGCACCTATAACATCTCGACCGCGGCGTCGCTGGTCGTCGCCGCCTGCGGCGTCCCCATCGCCAAGCATGGAAACCGCGCGCTGTCTTCGAAGTCGGGAGCGGCCGACGTGCTGACCGCCCTCGGCGTCAACATCGAGGCCGATCTGACGTTGATCGAAAAGGCGATCCGCGAGGCCGGAATAGGCTTCCTGATGGCGCCCCGCCATCACAGCGCCATGCGCCACGTCGCCGGTGCCCGCGTCGAGCTGGGCACGCGGACGGTGTTCAACCTGCTGGGGCCGCTGTCCAACCCGGCCGGCGTGAAACGCCAGTTCTCCGGCGCCTTCGCCCGCGAGTGGATCGAGCCGATGGCGCGAGTTCTCGGCAACTTGGGCAGCGAGCGCGCCTGGGTGGTCCACGGCGCCGACGGCCTCGACGAGCTGACGACCACCGGGCCGACCTATGTCGCCGAACTCAAGGACGGGGCGGTCACGACGTTCAAAATCACGCCGAGCGATGCCGGCCTGCCAGAAGCGAAGCCGGAGGACCTCAAGGGCGGCGACGCTGACACCAACGCCGCGGCGATCACCGCCGTTCTCAACGGCGAGGCGGGGCCGTTCCGCGATGTCGTTCTGCTGAACGCGGCGGCCGCCCTGATCGTCGCCGGCCGCGCCACAACCCTCGGCGAAGGCACGGCGATGGCGGCGATGGCCCTGGACGACGGCAGCGCCCGAGGGACGCTCGCCAAGCTGGTGGCGATCACCAACGCGCCAGAGTCCGCGTAGCGCGACCCGACGCATGGACGACGTCCTCGCCCGGATCTGCGCCAAGAAGCGAATCCACGTCGACGAACGAAGGTGCGAGTGGCCCCACGCCGAAGTCGTCCAGGCGGCGAAACGCGCCGCGCCGCCCCGCGGCTTTGCCGACCGGCTCGCGGCCGCGGCGGAAACCGGCTACGGTCTGATCGCCGAAATCAAACGGGCCTCACCCTCGAAAGGCCTGATCCGCGAGGATTTCGACCCCGTGGCCCTGGCCCGTTCCTACGCGTCCGGCGGCGCCACCTGTCTGTCGGTGCTGACCGACATCCCTTTCTTCCAGGGCGACGACGCCTATCTGGTCGCCGCGCGGAGCGCGGTGGACCTGCCGGTGCTGCGCAAGGACTTCATGCTGGAGCCCTATCAGATCGCCGAGGCTCGGGTGCTTGGCGCCGATTGCGTGCTGTTGATCATGGCCGCGCTGAACGATGCCGATGCGGCGGCGCTGGCCTCGGCGGCTGCTGAGTTCGGCATGGACGTGCTGGCGGAGGTCCACGATGCCGCAGAGCTGGAGCGGGCGCTGAAGCTCGACGCGCGCCTGATCGGCATCAACAACCGCAATCTCAAGACCCTCGAAGTCGATCTCGCAACGACGGAGACCCTGGCCCCGCAGTTGCCGTCGGACCGGCTTTTGGTCTGCGAGAGCGGCCTTGCCAGTCCCGACGACCTCGCCCGCATGGCTGCTGTCGGTGCCCGATGCTTCCTGATCGGCGAATCACTTATGCGCCAGCCCGACGTCGAGGCGGCGACCCGGGCCCTGCTCGGTAGCGCGCCCGTGGCGTAACTCCGCCCATTCCGTCAACAACGAATGATACCGTACGGTCGGCCCTTTCCCCCGTTCTGCGATCATTTAAACTTGAGCGGCGAGACACTCGCGACAACGTGAGTATGGTCAACGGACCGACGCGCCATGTCGAAGCAGGAGTTCGCCGGGAAGAACTACGAGGTCCTCGGCCGCAAGGACGGCCGGTGGCAGGTGGACTCGGTTTATGGCGACCGGGCCGAGGCCCTGGCGCGCGCCGGGGAACTCGTCGGACTGGCGCAGCACGAAGCCGTGCGCGTCGTGGTCGAGGACGACCGCCTGTCCAGGGAAGCGGTCATCTTCGAGCAGGAGATCGAGGGCCAGCGCGAAAAGGCGGCGACCGTCACGGCGATCCAGGAAGCCCCGCCGTGCCAGGAGATCGCCGACTATTACGCCTACCCGGCGCGGCGAACCGTCGGCCGGCTGATCCGCCAATATCTCAACGAGAACAACCTGACGGTCCTGGAGCTGCTGTTCGATTCCCATCACCTGACCGCGCTGAAACGCAAAGAAGCGTTCTTCAACGCCGCGATCAGCCGCGTTGCCGCCCTGCAGGCCGACGACGCGGGGGATTCTCTGACCGGGCGTTCGGATGCTTTGGAGGTTGCCTTCGCGCGAATCAGCGACCGCGCCCGGACGCCGCGGATGACGGATGAAAGCCGCGCGACCCTGACCGGCGAAGGCCTGTCCGCCCTGATCGCCCTGTCGCGCGCCTCGGAGCCGGCCGAGGGTTGGGAAGTCGCCGCCTTGGAAACGCTGGCCACGGCGCTGGGGTCGGTGTCCGACTGGAGCGGCAAGCTCACCCTCCTGCTCGACATCGCCGACAACGGTCTGGACGAAGAGGCCGTGCGCCTGTTCGACGAGGTCGTCGCCGAGATCTGCGATGGCGCCGGCGCGGTGGCTCAACTGCTCGGTCATCGCGAAAACCGCGCCGCCGCCTTCCTGACCCTGATCGCCCTGGCGCAAGGACAGCGGATTCCGAAGATCGCCCCCGACAGCCTGCCCGACCGGCTCAACCGGTTGTCGGCCGGGGGCGGCCTTCCGCTGACCAGCAGCGTCCTTCTCGGCCGCGTCGCCCGGAGCGTGCGCGACGCCTCCCCGCTGACCCGGGACGGGCTGGATGCGGACTGTCAGGCGCTGACGAATCTGATCCGGTCGCTGGCGTCACCCGTCGGCCTCGCCGGCGGGCCGGACATGGCCGAGGCGGTCACGCTACGCGTTCAGACGACGTTTCGCAGCGACCACGATCTCGGCGTCGACAAGGCCGTCGAGCGGATTCTGATCGTCCTGCCCTCGCAAGCCGCCGGCATCGGCTATCTGGTCCCCCTTCTCCAGTCGACTCTGGGACGGGCGAACTCCAAGACCGTCCTGGCGCCGCTCCGGGAAACCCTCAGGGGCCTGACGTCGATGTCGTCGCTGATGCCGCCGGGGACACCCCCCGACGTGCTGCAGCACGCCGCCGAAATGCTCCGCGGCCACGTCATCACCGCCGACATTCCGGAGACGATCCGCGACGGCATCGTCGCGACCCTGGCGAATCTGGGGAAACCGGAACGCGACAGCGGACCGGCGGCAAGCGACGCCGGCGACAACCGGAAAAAACCGAAGTCGGCGAAAAAGCAGGTGAAGTTCGACGAGCTTCACGTGCTCATCGTCGAAGACGAGCGGTTCACCCGCCAACTGACCGTCCGCCTCCTCCGCGACCTCGGGTGCCGGAACATCGACGAGGCGGTGGACGGCGCCGACGGGCTCGCGCGGTTGCGGCAGATGCAACTGCCGCCCGACGTCATCCTCCTCGACCTCGCCATGCCGGGAATGAACGGGTTCCAGTTCATCGAAGCGGTGCGCGGCATGGGCACCCTCGAGCGCAGCGAGGTGCCGATTCTCGTACTCACCGGCCATGGCGAAATCACCGCGGTGAAACTGGCGGCCAAGCTCGGGATGAACATCGTGCTTTTCATTGTTTCCATGGAAATCACCGCGGTGAAACTGGCGGCCAAGCTCGGGATCAGCGGCTATCTGGTGAAGCCCATCTCCCGGGACACCCTCGAAAAACAGGTCCGCCGGGCGCTGGGGTAGACCGTGTCCTCACAAAGGCCGATGTCAGATTGGGAACGCGGGTCGGGTTTGGCGACTACAAGCTCCTGATCGAAAGGGGCGCCGTGGTCGGCCTCGCCGCGGCACTGTTTAGAGTAGGCAACCTCGCGCACAAGAGGGTCGCCGCGATCGCCACCAACGGCAACGTCGATGCCACGGCCTCCTGCAAGGCGCTACTGGCCGCGAACCACCGGATCCCGGTCGATGATCGGCATCGAGTCACCAAAACGCCACTTGTCGGACCGCCCGGCCATCCGCTAAGGGTCAGGGTTTCGGGTATCGAGGCACCCACGTGAGCGATTTCTTTCCGGTCGTCATTCACCACAACCCTGCGTGCGGCACGTCCCGCAACGTGGTCGAGATCGTTCGGGCGGCCGGCTATGCGCCCGAAATCGTTGAATACCTTGAAGCGGGGTGGACCCGCCCCCAGCTGCTTGCGCTGTTCGCCGCCGCTGGCCTGACGCCGCGCGCCGCGTTGCGCGAGACGAAGTCCCCCGCCGCCGAGCTCGGGCTTTTGGAACCGGATGTGCCCGACCCGATGCTCCTCGAGGCGATGCTCGCGGATCCTGTGCTGGTGAACCGTCCCCTGGTCGCGACCCCGAAGGGCGTTAGATTGTGCCGCCCGTCGGAAACCGTCCTTGCCCTCCTCGACCGCCTGCCCCCGGGGCCGCTGGCGAAAGAGGACGGCGAACTGATCATCGACGCCGACGGCAACCTCGTCGCGGCCAGCGTTTCCTGAGAGCCACGAGAACCGCTGAACGGGCGAGTCCGGGGCCGGTGAATCGCTTCGGGCGACATGTCGCCTAACAGGCTGTTGAAGAAGTCGCCCGCTCGGCTTTGAGGGTGGTCTCGTCTATTTCGTCGAAGCCGTCCCCAGGTGAAGAAAACCATCGAACGGCTGTATTCGAGATCGAGGCCTGCCTGCATTGCGCCGAAGGCGATCTCACCGTGACCATCGGCCCGGATGATCATCATGGCGGGTTCGACCATGTCGAGATGGCTGCAGTCCCAGAGATCGGCC
>Ga0209782_1000238_pt1 | contig 21796 bp, 14 predicted proteins | sample WorMetmaBAHAMAS1_FD_187390 | JGI IMG/M metagenome (GOLD analysis project Ga0209782, IMG submission 187390) | Marine gutless worms symbiont microbial communities from Max Planck institute for Marine Microbiology, Germany - Inanidrilus... | ecosystem: Host-associated > Annelida > Digestive system...
GCGGACGAGGTGCGTGACGCGACGCGAGGACGCGGCGTCGACGTCGGCGTCACCGACGACGGCGCGCTGCGCAGCGACGACTCGCTGCGTTTCGTGCTGATCCGACCTCCGCCGTCCATCTTCATTTACCGCGCTCTCGATCCCGTCTGCTCAGTGCGACACGCGTGACACTATATTTCTATACGTTTTACAACGATAATAATGCTAATAATTCAGTATTCATACAGCGCCTTAAGGTGCTGTAAATATATTTTTTGAACAGCTGCGCTGTGCAGCAGTTGACGACATTTCAACAGACGTGGCGAGTTGCGCGGTCCGCTTGCAACAGCCGAGGGCTATAGAATGTAGAATTGCAGCCGGCCGGTGCTTAAAGTAGGGTTGGTGTATTTTTTTTCCGTTCAGTGGTCGCAATCTCTTCTCCGAAATGTCTTCTGTGTCATCCGACATTATCTGTAAATATAATCAAAGTTCCCAGTAAGTTTGTTTATTGACGTGGAAGTGATTGACTGAGAGAGGTCTACGTGATGCATTGCTGCATGACGCAGCCGACTGTAGCACAGTGAGTGGGTGGCTGTCTGTGACACTACAAGTCTACAACATGTAGGCCCTACGTGTAGAGATGATGTTGCCTAGTAATGGCATATGAGCTCGGCTCAGTCGACTGCTGAATGCTGATGCACTGTCCAGTTGACAGAATTCAAGGAAATTGTTTCCAGGAGTGAAAGGAAAGTTTCGATTTGCAAGTCTCGCAAGATTGTTAACATGTTTAGTGATAGGTAATGCCAGTAGATGTCAGTTGACTGAGCACTAGGCCTATATATCAACATGTTCTGAATCTGACCTACCTCAAAGCGGGCTTCAGTGTTCTATATTAGAGAGATTTAGGTGCCGTCTTCTTATGATGTTGATGCAATTAATATAGCCTAAATGTCCGACAAGTCGCGTTTCCACTTACATACACACTGAGGCTAAAGTGCGATTTTATAACCGATGTCCACCAAAATAAAGCAAAGTTTATCATTAGCCGATATGATATGATCTTATTCTGTGACGTCATAGTTACGTAACTTAAGTTGAGTCATTAAAATAAGTAGTAAGCAAGTGAAAAGTCGTCAGCTGTGATAAAATCCTTGAATAACCTCTAGTTAATGACCAGCTTCTATTGGTACATCGGTATTTGTCACTGACAACCTGCATAAAATCCACTAATCTTGTAGTTGGCGTCTTTGCGATGGCGACTGGAGAGTTAGCGTTAACTTTTCAAGTTCCGGAGCCTACTATTACTTATTTTAGAGAACTCCCGTTACGTCACAGACAGTCTGTGGGCGTGTCGTTATTTACATTTTAGAAGTTCACAGAATGAAGTAATTAAACGTTGATTCATTGATTATATATGATTATATTTGCAGATAATGTCGGATGACACAGAAGACATTTCGTTAAATTTCGGAGAAGAGATTGCGACCACTGAACGGAAAAACATACGGTAGGTTATTCAGGCGGCCATACATCGATAGTTGTATTATGTCAACTGGCCACGTTTGCCGTCATTGTCAGGTATTGTAAATATTAAACGATGTGACATATCTGTGTTCAAAAAATGGCAATGGTTACCACCGACGCGTTTGCGTCGGTAAGCATTAACCAGGTGGCTCAAAAACTACACAGGGTGTCGTTATATGTTGTAAAGACGATAGAAACCACCGGAGAATTGAAATTATTAACGTGGACCAAGTTACATCTGAAGACGTGGACTTAGTCACCTTACGACGGTCATCCTAAAAGACGCCAACAACACGGACAACACAGACGACGGTAATTAATCTACCGCTCACTAGGATTAAAGGCCGACCCGCTGCCACTATGCACACTGCATGCAGAAGAACGCCCGGCGGGAGGCACGTTGTCTGGCCATGTGCGGCGGAAGCATAATTATCGTCAACCAGGTTGTCCAAGGAGACGGCTGTGCTTCTTTAAATATCGTTCGTCCGCGGTGTCCATGTCGTCCGTGTCATTTAGGACAGCAATTAAATAAAATTTCACGCAACAAATTCTCGGTAAGGCAAACATTGTCTCCATGGGCCTAGGCCTACGATGGTCCACTCGTTCCAAAGCATCAAAATGTTGAACGACTCTGTTCTCATTACCATAAAATTAAAGTGCTGTAAAGTAATATCACAAATTTTGGCAATTTGTCCTATTTCATTGTTCAAACCATAGTCGGAACTACATAAGTTTTTTTTGTATTGACATTTACTGTGCGTCTAGCTGCAAATTCGTAAAGCATCAGTCTCTCTGTTTGAGCCATCTTAGCAGTGTGGACACTCATCATGCCTCACTCAGAGCTCATCGCTGCATCCAGTGCTGCCAGCACATTTCGGCCCTTCTGTCCAAGGACTGATACACTTATTAATTATCATGTTACTGGTGTCACTGATAATTGTTACTGTATGAACAGGTGACAGTTGTGATGCATGCAACTGGTTATTGTAGACAACCGTTGGCCGTGTTCTTTCATCTCATTTTTCGCATTCTCAGCATCATTACATACCTTTTATGTGGATGGTTTAACATCGGTTTTATTGTCAGCTTTGTAATAATTATAATTCTGCTGTCTGTCGACTTCTGGACCGTGAAGAACATTACTGGGCGACTACTGGTTGGCTTACGGTGGTGGAATTATGTCGATGAAGATGGCATTAGTCACTGGATGTTTGAATCTCGCAAGGTGTGTTTTCACATTACAGTTTTGTTTGGAGCCTAATAATAATAATAATGTGACAGGATGCATTATAAAAAAGAAAGTTTAAACGTAACGAGTGCGAACTAAGTATTGATGGTATATGGTTAGCTTTGGTTTTGAACTTATAGGTTTTCTTTTAATTTTAATTGAACACAAAATATTAGCTTGTTTTTACCGGTATTTTAGTTATAACAAGTAGTAAAGTTTAATACACACTTGGGTTTTGATTCTCCAGAAGAATATTGATTTTGATTTCAGTGGTCATTATTCTGTTGGCGTCATGATGTGTGCGGGAATTGCTGGGTGGCAGATGATAGGCAGTACCTGGTACTGGTTGAATAGCATTGTTGATGTGGAATGTTGTTAACTTGTTAGCTATAACGGAGAGTTATGTAGTGACAGGTAGCTCAGTTTGCAGGTGTCAGTTGCTGTGTGAATGGAGGGACTCTGCTGTGTGCTGGCAACTCCTGCTGGTCTTTCTCCCGTTCCCTTTTTCACCCGATGCATAAGAAAAACTGATACGGCAATAGTTTTCTCATCGTCACCCAGTAGCCACTCAGATTATGTTTACATACGGTAACATACGTCAACGTGAGTTGTCGTCTGACACACAGTAAGCTAGATAATTAACCACGTTAGCACACGATCTAGTGCCAGTGCATCAACCTGCAGCGTGTTGTGAAATATATGCACCGACACTGTCCTTAGGAATTTCATTCTGTTTTGTTTAAAATACAAAAATATTACGTAAAGAAAATGCTGTTGAACCCAAATCAGTCAGTCAGTCAAAAGAACTTAAACACGGCCCTGAGCAAATGAAACTACTGAAGTCTTCAATGATCTGATCATTGTTCCATTTTTCCAGTACTTTCAGCGGACTTGAATATTCATATGCTGCCAAACCAGTTTGTATTACTTATATGGATGCTTTGCATTACTGTGTGTTTGTTATGTGAAGGGAGCAGCAAAGAATTTTAACACTAGCGGAGAGTCAAGAATATTCTGGTTGTCGTTGGTCGTGTCTCAAGTGTTCTGGGTCGTGTTCGTTTTTGCGGAAATGATTATGTTCCACTTCAAGTGGTTTGTAAGTGACTCCTTTGTTGCCTCTTTTTCATGATTTGACAACAGTCGTCACAAAGTCGACAAGTAGTTAGACTAATGTGGCATTAGGCTGCATCGCTGGCATGAGGAAGATATGACAGAATCAGTTGATGGGTTCCATGTAATGCCTGCTATATGATCTTGTTGCAAAACGGTGATTCCGTTACACAGACAACAAAAACAAATGTGACCTGGTCAGCATAGATGAAATGTAGACGAAATGATTTACAATAGTAAACGGATAATTTTTTTAGTTGCCTTTCAGCGTGTTGTTTTCATTCTGTGCAATCCAGAACTGTCATAAGTGTGTGAAGTCAGTGATTAAAACCGGTTTACAACTTTTCTCTGAAATATGAGAAGCAGAAGCATGCCAATCGTTTTGCAGTTTCAAATCATTTGGAACTAATTGTGCTGTTGTAACAGCATTTTAAGCAGCCATACTTTTCAGGCATAGTGCTGTAATGGTTAGAGCATTGGACTTACGACTGCAAGGTTATAGTTCCACTCCTATCCGTTTTGGTTTCAGTTAATAACAGTGGGCAAGAAAAATACACTTACACACATGCCTACGTCACCAAGCAGTGTATAATTTGGTACCACTCACAGGGCAGTGATGCTCTATTACAGGGACAGTACGGTAACTGTAGGTCTGTCGTTGCAATGGCCATGTATCACAGACTCAAGTGGTTCATCCACCTAAGGACTCAACTGCTGGAGGCCTAAGGAAGGGAGATGTGCACCTCTTTATCTTTACTTTTAGGCCATACTTTTCCATCACCACCATTACTGCTACCACTAACGTATGGTGAAGAAGTTGGCTGATGAGTTTGATGAAGTGTATTCGTGTCTGTCTCGTGTTGACACTGAACAGATGGTGGCTGGGTTGGGTGCTGTGCTGAACGGGGCAAATCTCTACGGCTACGTACGGTGCAAGATGGGTTCACCAAAGAAGCTGACAGGAGCCGCATCAAACTTCCTCGGACAGCAAGTTCTCGGCTCTGTAAGAGCTCAGCATATTCTTTGTTTGTGCAGCATATTCCCCAGCTGGTTTAAAACCAGCCACCACCCAATGTTACATATGCATTAGCTGCAGTCCCCCGCAGTAAAATATACTCCCCTTGTGTCTTATTTTATTACCCTGTCCAGTCCCCATGGGTGAAACATTCTTGAGATGCTTTCCTGTTCCTTCCACCACAGCAAAACATGCATCGTAACATCGTAGTTACTTTAGATTATTTTTTGTGCTTAGATATTGCACATGCTGGAAGATTTGTTACAGATATTTGGATGAAATATTGATCTTCCACATGTAGAAACTGGCGACACTGTTGCAATTTTAGATGATGACAAACTGGACATCTAGATGGAGTGGAGAGCAAACACAGCAGCAGTAGCCACTCATAGTTACCTGGACTGCTTCAGCTCTCTGCAGTCGCTTCACTTTTCTCTCACCGACAGCTACGGAGCTACAGTGGACGGTGTACAGTGACAATTCTTTGTAGTGAATGATGTGACTTTAATGTGTACATAGTGTAAGATGTATATTTTATTATTTTTCTCAGTCACTTACTTAAGACTTTGCTCAATATTATTCACGTGTAGTAGGTGTTGAAACTTTGAACTTAAAAAAAAACTTTTTTAAAATGCAGCAAAAATGGCACAGTAACTGTAAAAATGCATGCAGCTGTCTGTACTGTAATGAATGTCTGTTAGATATGATAATGCATCTGGATACACATTTGTGAATGCATAACAGTGTATTGATAAGGATTTAAGTAAGTAAGTAAGACTATTTATATACGGCGCTATTTTACAGAAAGTCACAAAGCGCCGAATCAGACCAATTCAGTTCAGATATCCTGTTAGACATATCCACAATATCAACTGCTTGCAGCATCCACATTGCTTAAAAAAATTAATGACAGTTTATCATCTATACTGTTAGTCAGTAGTGGCCACATCTGCTTATTAGGTCACTGAAACATTATCAGCTCCTCTACAAGTACAGGAGTGGCTTAAATAATTTATTGCTAGCAAATGCAGTGCAGAAACATTTTATTCGCCGTTATTCAGGACAATCTATGAGGCAGTAACAGGTGGTAGGGACATGTTACAGATGACCAGTTGCCATACCGTTAGTGAGCTCGCAGCATGGAAGCTGCCAGACAGCCAAAACCCTTGCTGAGTGACAAACGAGATCCAATGTTGGTCGGAATCCCACCATATTTTCTACTTTTGTTTAAAGTGAATGAGGCTGTTGTTGTAGTGAGTTGTTTAAGTAATATAAAGTTGTATTTCCATGTTGTTTCTCGGATACGGAGGCATTTGGAAGCCTGCTTCTGTTTCCAACATGTGATGACGCTAACAGTAACCGAGGCAATACAACTGGATGCCAGCTAGTTGTACGGATGCATTCTGTCAGCGAATTTTATGCATAAAACTGAACTCATTTGGGTTGCCATTGCCATTCCTCATCCAGAAGTATGTGTGTGATAACAGCCGGCACGAACCATTTAAATGTGCCCCTTCCTGTAGCCTGTAGGGTATATATCCCCCCATATAACACAAGATTCCTCGGGTACATGCCGAGTTGGCCGCCTGGCATCTCAATCAGCTCATCTGTGTGCCACACACAGACTGACAGACTTACTAAGAGTCGTGAGGGAAGTGGCGTTTGTATGTCCCTTTATGTTGACTCTTTCACCAACCATCCTGCAGAACGTTTTGAAGCAGCCTGAGCAACACCGAGAACCAGAACAACAGAAACGATGGCGTTGCTATCAATACCAAATAACAATTTCACTGACGCGACTCAACAAAATCACGACACAAACAATGCACGCAAAAACGGATAACGGCGAGACCCGCTAATTAACAACAAAACAGTTGCCTAAGTAATAAAAATCACAGTCGACAATGTTTAGTTGTTGTCCAATCATCACCAACTGTTTTCAGATCAAACAAAGCAGCAGAAATCTCCTAAGATTCACAAATTATGCTTTTGGTGTACACCAGCAAATCAGTAAGTCAAACTGCAAGCAGTGTCAAGACGAACGGGAAACACGACACGTGCATGCAACCCGTGGAAGCATAAATAAAATGACTGTTGTGACATACGATGACTCGATCGGCGCAGACAAACAAGTGGTCAATAACTCGGCACGCTGTGATTGCCCTGTGCGATAAGATTAAGAACAATGCATTGGCTGTGAAATGCTCGGCTCAGTTACATGCACCAGGTGACGATTTGCTGTAGACTGGCAGTGTTATCTCGAAGGCCTAGAGTAACATGGGACTCGCAGCTAATTCTTCATACAACTTATTCTTTATGCCAATAATATCACAGGGTTCCCGCTCTTTTGGAAGAAAAAATCCAGGACATTTCCAGTCCAATTTTTCAATTTTCCAGATGCTTTCGGTCATAGTTCGCAGCCAAAATATATAAAATACGAGACATTCATCATTCCTTTGCAACATGAATTAACTTGTAAACGATGCAGTCGCTACAGTGTCAAAACCAGCGTAAATCGACTTATACTAAAAATTCCAGGTCTAACATAAAATTCCAAGAGTTTTCCAGGAGTTTCCAGGTGAGTGGGAACCCTGTATCATGACTGCACTACTCGGAAAAACTTCGATTTTTCTTTGATCGACTGCTTTCTCTGGAGATGTTAGACCATCTCGCAAAAGCAAACCTTTGGAACATGTGCAGCATGTTTTAAGGACAGATGCCCTCTGTTGCAAAATCAACACTATCACAGCACCAAACTCGCACAAATTTTAGCCAGTCTCCCCCAAAATGCATAATCCATACTACTGAACTGTAATGCTGCTAATTTCTAGCCTGCTGCAGACACCAGGTGGACCAGGTTAGCTTCTAATCACATTTTGCCAACTGCAGCAACTGCATGGTGCCACTGTCTATGAAATACTGATAAAGGTAACTGTCTGTGAAATGGGTTAATAGTGTACTGTCAGAACGGGCTAGAGTTAGTATGCAGCAATGAGCGTACTGCCAACGTCAGTGGCATCTTGGGACGAGTCACTGGCTGCATTCATCACCTCTTCTTTACACTCTGCTGCGAATAGATTGATATGCTCTGGTCTTCGCTGCCGACCGCCAGTTTCACCTGCCGACAACCAAACAGTCTCTGCCGTCACCGCCGACAATTGCTCACAAACTACCCGGTACACTGGTTCATTTTGTGGCCGAATTGCTGTAAAACTGACTATCACAGGACTATAAGAAATAGCAAATCGAACTAGTGTAGTTTGAGCAATATGCCAAAAACTACAACGGTTTGATTCGTTTCAGATTTACTGTACACTTGTACAGTTTGTTGTACAATGGAATTTGAGGCAAAATCACACGATAATCTGTTCTACGTGTTGGGATGGGAACCATCTAAATAAGTCGACAACACTTGCGGCACTAGCCAACATCACGTGGAGATGAAAGAAATGTTGGATAAGTTAAAAAAAGTTTAGGACGTGGTTCCGGATGAAAGTGTATTTTAACCCTGGACACACCTGCATTCCGTTATAACGCAGTGCAGGTAAGGGTCAATCCATGCAGACATTTTGACAGAACGTGGACTTGTGGCAGACAGATGCCGTGCCGTAGCATATAGCATGCATGATGCAGATGTGTTACACATACGTCACACACTAATAACACAAGCAAGATACTTTCCAGATGCTGGACGAGATGACAGAGTTCTTAACTAATTATCTACAATGTCTTCAAGCCGTTAGGGGCAAGAACACTCTCTAAACTGTGCCGATTCTGCACCAAGACTGGCGAGTAGCTGAGTGTAACCTGCAGAGGGTGGAAGGCGATGCAGCTGACTGGTGCGATACGCTGACCCATGAAGCCCTCGTGGTACTTGACGGTGCTCAGAGTCTCACCGGAGTGGTTCATCACACTCACAAACTGGTGTGCCGACCCGCTGCAGCGACAGCACAGCATACCACCGTCAGTAATACTAGACAATTTTCGACAGACGTTACATATTCTACGGCGAGTTACATAACCAATCCCGGTACGAACACCGTACAAATCGTAAAATGTTTTGTGACAAGCACGCAACAATTAGGGTTCGTAGAGAATGTTCAGGTGCTCGTTGGTCATATAGGTCAGTAATGGTTGGTACCTGCGTAATCTGTCAATCAGGCAGACTTGCCAAACTTTTGTGTAAAAGCTGTCGGCATAGGCTACTGCCAGTTCTCGAAAAAGTCACAGACGGTACGGAGCTCCATAGAATGTGTAACGTCTATGGAAAATCAACTACTGACGATGACGATGACGATGACAACGATGTATCGCAAAGTTACCGGAGAAGAAATAAGTCAACATGCACAAAATTTGGTGAAGTTCAGCTACTTGGTTTCGGAGATATATGAGCAGATAGACAGACGGACAAGCTCATAATAAAACTTCTGGGCAGAAGTAATGACTACATAGATGTGAAAAGATACAATACAAAAAAAAACATACGATCGTCACCACATAACAGTCAACAGCTTAGTCTACTACAATGAACCACAAGAAAAAGCTAACAAAAAAGAGCTAACAATCAGACGAAGCAATAATTTGGCCTGAAAGTAACGCTAATGTCGGCAGCAGTTGATATGTTTCACCGGCAATGATCTCAAAGAGTTATGACAAAAAAAGAAAACTGACTTCATGGCACAACCATACTGGCTCAGGGTTAGACTTCTAACCTTGTGTACAAAGAATGGTGCAAAACACAGGACCATCAGTCAAAAAAGGCAGCACAACACTCGTGCACCAAACGTGGACCGACTTCTAAAACTCTCTCACTACTTGTAAACGTGCAAAAAAAGCCAGCACGATCCCACCACAACAGAACATCACAATCACAATGCACTACTTCATATATATGTATATATGATGCACTTCAGTGCTGGAAGTACTCACCAGGCTATTAGCTCGGCATGCTGATGGGCGTCGATTGACGTCAAACCGGGGGCTGTGTTGATCACTTTGAATGACTCTTTCATCCGTATGTCCCACAAACGCACGTCTCCGTTGATGCTGAGATAAATACACGTACATAAAGGAGCGGACACAACAGCAATGCATACAATTTGTCACTGCAACCTGTATAACCCATCCTCTTGATCCTGAGAAATAATCAGAGCAAAGTTTTAAAAAAAATCAATCAAAATTTACCTCTAAAACATAAATAATTTGCAAATACAGAAAGAAACATAACAGAAAGTGGCGTAGCTCACCTGTGTGCAAAATGCCTGATTTCGTGTGTCGTATAGAGTCAGGGTTAGTTTTTTGCTGTACGTCGCCAGCTGATACGATATGTAAGTTATGTGTGTGTGGCATGGATGTGACTGTAAACAAAGAAATACGGCTCGCTTATAAACAGCTACAAGCCAAGCCGGCAAGTGATCAGGATCCACTCAGCATGCAGGAAGGCCAATGACTGTGTGCTATGGCAATATATCATCGACAAAGCAATGCCCCGTCATAAGGCAAGATACTGGATAAAAGAACAGAAACTGCTACAGCAATTTACACCTCAAAATGGCCACGATGAGAACTGTGCCACCAATGTGAGTTTTACTCGATACCACGTGTTAGCTCATAATCAGCATTATTATTACTGTACTGTGCTATATTACTACCTAGCGCTGACGATTCTGTTGGGACAACTCAGTATGGTGTATGCCTTCACGACCCATTTTGGATGCTCGTGAAATATCTGTACAATGCTACACAAGAACATATACAGAATGATCAGACAACAAGCGTTAAAAGACACTGAAATAGCTCAAAATACACGACCTTATCTGTTTAGTCTAGCAGCTTCTTTTTGAGTTTAAATATTTATTATGTGGCTCTCTTCTAGGAAAACCTAAGAGCAAGTGTGACATCCATAAACATTGGGAAATTATTACTTTTAAACAACAGCAATTTTAGTTATTGCTAGTTAGACCATTTTCAATCGGATCACTAAACGACAGTGCTATTGCATAACCACCATATTAGTAATACAAAATAATATTGTTGATAATATATCGCCACTGCACTCTTGTGTTACATATGGTAAATGCTGACGCAAAGTTTCTGCAAGTTAATTAATCCAGAGAAATCTCTCACTCGGCTCAATTGCTGCTGATAAAATCTTCAACTATCACTACCACTAAACTATTAACACATACAATTGCAGAACAGTGGTTTGACTTAAATACACTGTAGTAGTAATCAAAATTTACATCCAATGCAATCGCGGATCTTTCCCACAACAGATTCTAACACCGCCATACCATGCCATGCCGTCCATGAATTACTAACCAGGCCATTTCTTCTAAACAACTTGTTTTTTTTTACTTCTTCTTCTTCTTTTGCTATGTTCTCTGTTTCTGTGGTTCCCTGCAAAGCTGGCAAGCTGTTAGATTATGGGTGTATGTAGAAATATCACACCATATCATATGATATCATATCATATTCGATCATTTATAATTAAATATTATTTGCGACTAAGTCAGCAACGACAGAGCACACTTGAAGAATTATCCACTCAGGATCCCAACAGTTTCTTAGTCCTGAAACTACAGAATGACCTAAGACTGAATTCAAGGTCCAACATGGTCATGTACTGTCTAAACAACACTGCCCCAGCATAAATGCCAGCCGACTCGCGACTGGACAATGGGACATCTGACAGACATGGCTATGCCCACACAGCAGTGTCGAACATCTTACCAGTCGGAAGGTGAAAGACGTTTGTCAAATATACGGACGGTTCCGTCGCCGCAGCCGCCTACAATCAAATTCCTGCTGACAGGATCGACCGATAAGCTTGTCATGCAGCTGTCCGCTCCCGTCGGCAAATCCTACACACCGGCATGCAGTGTGAGTCAATATTCTTTCTCATCGGATACAGTGTGTTGTGCTACATGGCACTGCACCGGATCAAGTGTGAATTAACCTTTAGAGTAGACACACAAACATACAAAATGTATGCAATTTAACGGCCATACTTGAGATGAACGTACTCGTTGCAATCTGAGTTTGCTCCATCGTCCAACTCCCAGATGCTGTAGATCATAATGAATCATGTTAAGTGAAAAATTAATTACACGTAAGCTCATTCGATAATAACCACTATACAGAACAGGCATAATGCACCACCAGCAAAACACCATCACCAGGCCAAAAGGTTGTTTACAGATCCCAGTGAAACTCGTTCCTTGCAATGGTCCACTGCAGCTTACAATATGTGAAATTTGTCACTTTCGACCACTACCATTGCACCATCCCCATTTCCAGGTACACCTGGTTTAGCCAGTTCCCCAACGATCTTCTTCCTCCATGTGTTCTGAGAGAGAATTTTTGAGTATGCGGCACAGATTATTAGAGCCGAGTGCCGTTCCTTTCAGTGGAACAACAGTGTCACTTCTAACAACCACGAGCCAGACCTGAACTCGAAGCTCGGTCTCCGTGTCCCAGATCCGAACGATCCGGACATCGCCGGAAGTGTACATTAACGACGACGTCTGATCCCAGTCAACGACTAGACCGGAGCCCTTGGCAATGGGCAACATGTCGGCAAGCGCTTGCCACGCAGTCACCAGCTGTGCCGACGGCGACATGACGCCGGGCTCCGGCACGTAGTTACGCCACACTTTCACACTACCGTCGTCTACACAAAGTCATATCACCAATGACTACTCCTCAGCAAATGCTCGTCTCCACCAACTGATCCGCAAAATATTTATCAGGTCCACACAAACTCGGCTGTTTGGGTACTGACATTGGAGAACTCGTACAGATGGTGCAACATCTCTTTCGTTTGGACCAAGGGAGTGACTTTCCCTGACGAGTCATGCTGGAGTTCCTTATCAACACATGCTAGTGCCAAGAAAGTGACAAGAATGACATCAAAATCTGCCATAATTTTCTGTTTTCTGAGACAATGACCAATCATAAGTGCATGCACGATGTAAATTATTTAATAGTTAATAGCCTGACTCATAAAAACTTCTTTAATGGTTAACTGCTGGTACGTACCGGGGCATATTAAAATATCTCAACAGTATAACTTTAAGATAGCTTCTAAGAAAATGACTCTCATGTGATTTTAACTAATATGATGTCCATGATATTGTCACCATATTCCAAGTCTTCACTGCCGAAGATAGTGATACTGATAGTGCAATACCTGGATCCAAAGGAGCAACTGACACTAAATTTTAACACACGCAAAATGACACTTAACATTAAACCAATGTCGTTAACTTCGAAAACGATATGGCGTTTCATTATTATTTCATTATTCTTGTAAGTAAAATTGGCCAGCATTTGTAAACTATAAATAAGTAAAGCAGTTGCAACCAGATCGAAAGCAAAAAGTCTTAAAGTTGGATGTAAGTGTGACTATAGACCGGCGCCGGTGAGAAGCAGCGCCTGATCATGCGCGTTGATAAACTCCGAGTACGTGATACGAGTGTGTCGCGGATTTCGAGCGGAAAAAGCACTCAGTCTGCTGCATTGTTCCCAGTCCCACACGCTACACATACACGCAGACGACGAGAAAGATTCTTTCAACTCACACTCTGCAGAGGCAACGTATACTTCATGCATATACTTTATACGTCAAGTGACAGCAGTGAGACTTTGGACACCTGACTTGTGAACCAAACATCACACAATATTGTCAGTCGATACACAAATAGTTCAGTGCTCGCGCCCGCATGCACCGCGACCGTAATGCGCGGTAAATGGGGATCGGAATTTGAAACCGAAATTAGCTATAATGTGCCAATGCACTTCCGTCACAGACAGACGGACAGACAGGCGGACACTGACATCGTAGCATAAGCGCGAGATGTATATATTACATCTCGTGCTAAAAAGGCTACTTTCATTCTATAACTAAAATCTGATATTGTAAAGTTACAGTCAGTTTGTCATGGTAACTACAATCTTACAATACTGCAAAAAAATTGTCTGCATTTGCACACCTACAACTAGGAACTCGCTTTCTGATAAACCGCTAACAGATCAAACTTGTCAGTACTTTAAGAAAAATAGAAATCAAACTGTTTGAAGTCACCGGCACAGAACATCTTCGAACGTAGTAATCAATCTTTTTTAATCGACTGAGTGACTGAACTGAATGGAAACTAACCTGATGTGATCTTTGTCGGCGACAGCGAGGTGCGGCTCATACGGGTGAAAGCGCAGGACGCAAGGCACGCCAAGGTTACGACTATTAAATATCAACTCATCGAGGCGACAGCTTTCTATACAAACAAGCATACAACTACTGTTTTAATAACCATTCTCCGTGTGAACATGAATGAGCCAGTTTATCTTCCTCTATTTGTTCTGAAACAAACATCGCATTTTTTCAAAGATTTCACACAGACACGGCCACTGCACTGAGGCTCATCTCTGCTGTGGCACACTGAGCCAACCACGGCTACACCAAATTAACGTAGAATATGAGTAGCATCGGCCGGATGCCACAGTTAACTGCCAAGTGCCTTAGGTGAATCAATCAGTATGGCACGAATCCTAGCAACGATGGCCGACCGTATCACACATCTTGTTGTTTCTTTCTTAACAATGACAGAAACTACTGCCAGCTCTGCCAGAAAATGCTGCCACAACACGATGGACAGCCCGAGATGGCTTTGGTGGCTAGTATATCAAAAGCACAACTACAAAGTATGCGAGTTTCTAAGGCGCATGATAATTAATCAGTCACCAGCGCATTAGAGGTTGATAACTTTATGCGCTATATAAATCCACTTACTTACTTAGTTTCTACTTACTTACTTATTTACCACGTACATGCCATGGTCGAGTACGGCCTAAACATATGTTCTCTCAGTGGTTGCTTGAAATGTCTACGGTTCTCATCCTGCTGCAAGGCAAGTGTGAGTATGCGCGGATGACGACGGACAAACTCACTGGCTCGGTGTCGGTCACTGGCGACTTGACGTCGAGCCCTGGCTGCCTGCTGGAACCGGTACTCGTGTTCAAACCTCACCGTACCGTGCGGATCGTTCTCCGCACACGCACTCATCAGCGGCTCGGTGAAGTACTTGCAGCACCACTCAAAGAACTCCGTCGTCAGCACGGCACTGGACGACGACTCTTCATCTCTTTCGTCAATCTGTAAGCCGAAATATATGACGTCGATCTAACAATAAATCATTTTGTAATGTAAATAATGCTATTTGCTTCAGTTGTGTCTTCACTGCTTTAACGCTATGGGTTTGGGAGCAGATAGGGCATCTGGCCTGTAAAAAAACTGAGTGGCTGGGTGCTGGCGTGGTTATCTGTCTGCAGCAAGGTGCAGACTTGCATATGGTCCAGCTGACGCCACTGCCAACCACTGTTTAAAAGGGGTTTCTAGCTACTTATAATTTTTTCATCCAATTGCATCAAGGGAACAACTTATGCTGACTTGGAAAACTGCTATAAAACTATGCAAGAGTATGCAAGAATTGAACTTCGTAGGTAGTAAAAATCAGCAAACTAGGGTCCATAATTAACAGTTACAAATTTATTAGTGACGCACCGATTCAGTAGCGAGAGATCGTCGTGTCTTCAAGTGTGACGGTAAAGCAGCGGAGTTGCTTGTAGCACTCATGCTGCTGCTGCTGCTGCGTGACTGCTGTGTCGACGACTGATCCAGCTGCAACGTCTTTGGACGACCGGCGTCCGGTGAATCGGCTCTCGGCTGTGACTCGCTGCAATGCAACCGATCCACAAATGCCTGCCATATTAATGCATGACTAATCTCTTCAGTGCTTTGACGCTGTTGGCTGGGCGGCAGGAAGGACATCCAAATCTGAAAACCATCTTGGTCAAAACTATAGGCTCCATTCCATTTTTGCATCAAGACTGTACAAAGTGGATTAAACCGTGTAATCTCTTGTTAACTCATGCTGAATGCCTTAGAGACCATAATACAACGTGCTGTAGAAATCTACTGCTTTAACTCACTGTAAAATCTGAGTGGCTGGGTGCTGGTGGGGTTGTGGTTGTCTGTCTGGTGCAAGGTGCAGACTTGCATATGTTCCAGCTGATGCCACTGCCACTCACTATCTCTTGCTCCAGTAAATCCAAATCGGTTTTACCTTTCTGGTACCAACTCATCTGTGTAGGCCTAGACAAATGGCCATTAAATGGGTGTTGTTGCATTAACTGTCCATAATATTGCCCACTGTGACGTCACAGTGGGCAATATTATGGCCAGTTAATGCCCCTGCCCACGCCATGCCAGCTGTTGCTGACCAACAGCTGCACACTTCAGTGAGCACGGGCAGCACACTGTTCACCGCCTAACGAGTCACGCCCACTGCGCTGGCCAGCAGCTGAACGGTTCACTGAGCAGGGCATTGTCACACTGTAGTGACCTGCTACCTGGCTCAGGAGCCACGCCCACTGTTCTGTAAGGCTGGAAAGTTAGCAGTAAGTCTGGCGTCGCACTGGCCTTGTGTTACAGACATTATCGTTTTATCAATGTACATGCTCAGTGGCCTAGTTAGGCAGATGCTCTGCCAGGGGCTTGATCACTTTTTGGTCTCAAATCTGAAAACCATCTTGGTCAAAACTATAGGCTCCATTCCATTTGTGCATTAAGACTGTACAAAGTGGATTAAACTGTGTAATCTCTTGTTAACTCATGTTGAATGCCTTAGAGACCATAATAGAACTCTACTGCTTTAATTCATAACAATGAGTAAAAAAAATTTATAACTGCAAGTGACTTAATCTATACATCAGATATGACTCAATATAGTTTTGCATTAAATCACACATTATAAAAAATGCGAAAACGTTAGCATACAGGTGCAGAGAGTGTTAGCTGCAGACTGAACTGACCCAGTTTCAGCCAGCTTTGACATATATGTGCCAGGTCTATTAGATGGACTGCTTGGTGCTGACTGCGGAGACGACGACTTGCGTTGGCCAATCATCTGTCTTCCGCTGGACACAACCGCCGCCTTCAATAATCACAACGCATACACACACATATTGTTCGTAGCAGGTTGACTCGCCGCTAGGCCAACTCACTGAATGGTCGACTTGCCACAAGTGAAGTCATCTCACCAACGAGTCGATTTCAACAGTGTAATTATCAAGTTTATTCGTGTGTATAATTTGCCTATACACTGATTCTCAAGAAAAACGACAATGATGCTGCACACTATAACTTCAACCCACGTCAACAAATTTTGGTAATTTTTGGCATAGATGTTGCTGAAAGAGTATGTGATCGAACGGTGATTTGTTACGCCACCTGTAGGTCACTAATGCTCCAGCGGTGTGATGGATGACGTGCGGAGATAATGTGTGGCTGCAGGTCAGTTGAGGAGCGTTCATCTCATCTCATATCACCTCATTTCATCTGAACTGAGCGTGCTGTGAAGCGATCCAGTTCGCAGTGGTTATAATAATAATAATACACATATTTGTATAGCGCCTTATGATCGTAACTTCACAGGTGCTGTGGCCAGGGAGTGTGCTAGTGAGAGTGAGAAAAGGGAAGACAGTAAGCCTGAGAGAAAAGCAATGTCTTTAGCCTAGATTTAAAAACGGTAACAGAGTCGCTATCAATCAGACAAGACCAGCTGCTATTCCGATCGGTCGCAGCCACGGCAAACTGGGACGCTTCGCAGCATACCCAGCTCCAATGAAATGAGGTCAGATGGGATGAGTGATCTGATCGCTACTATGGCCGCCCGTTAGTCACCTTCTGTTTAACTCGCGACAGCAGCTTCCTGGCGACGTCCGTCACCAGTGGGCTTGGGTCGGCGGACAACAGCTGCAGCGCCTTCCAGACGTTGCTGTAGATGCTGCCGTAGTTACTCAGAACCATGCCGGCCACCGACGACGACGACGCTATACGCTTCAGACCGGCCTGCTGGTCGAGTGCTTCCATGCCTAGAACACCCAACACCGCTTACACTATCAACCACCACTGCCCCACCAGTGTTAATAGAAACACGGTTAACTTCAGGCAGCAACAGCATCCAGAAAAATATACGAAATACTTTCACAGCATTTTACAGTCATGTCCTACATTGAAATGTTTCACATACGTAAAGTAGTTGATGCATATGCATATAACCGGCTATCGGCCTACTGGTCCATAATCGCCAGTCTCAGCAGAGACTATTAATCTTAATCTCGATCCTAATCCTACTAAACGGAAACCATAAATTTTCCTCCACTTCTTGCACAAACACTTGCCATTACCGCAAACCAAACACGGAGTAAATATACCAGTTAGTGATGCAAAATTTCACGATTGCAGGATATTCTGTATGCTGCTAGAGGCAGCACTGGTAGGCCAATGTAGCAACTAGTTACACCTTCTAAAACACAGAGTGAATACATTCAGCTCGGTTCTGTACATACTGCGGCACTCACAGTGTGACCGACACCTCGGCAGAATGACAATGTTCACAAAAATATTTCACACCTGCAGAGATAACGGCAGACAAATGAGGACTGACCGGCGGCGGTGGCGGAGAGTGGAGAGAGAATGCCACTCAGACATCGCGATGAAGACGAACGTCGCATGCCACTGGCGCCAGGAAACAGCACTGCCTCTGAAACCACCCAACGCATCTACACCATCAGCATCGTAATCAATGCTACCAATGTCCTTCCCATCACAAATATGATTTCATTTTCAATCATAATGTTGTACGTCTACTTTCTTTGTGTAAACATGCGTTTGTATTTTATAATAAACTTACTTACACGATCGACGAAATCAAAGTAAGCAAGGCACCATGCAAAAGCAATTTGTCTAATTTGTTAATTATAGAATGCTGTGAGAATATAAGGACCATTGGGTGAGTTCCAGACGCCGACGGTGCCCGTCACCGTGTGATACTCGCGATCTCTCTCCACCTCCGACAGCTGATACGCGATCGACGCAAACTGCGTCTCAAACTGACAGACGAAGCCACTCAGAGCAACCACCAACTCCTGTCAGTAATGCACACACACTGACTGATTAACGTTTACATGATATTTGACACAAAACAGCTCATTTCAGACATGCTCTCTTCCCAGCCAATCTCTCAGCTAGTAATGTAACGTACTACGTAATATGAATTTGTATAGTGCATATTCGTGGAACCTCTAATGTGCTGTATGCATTAGTACGTTGAAACTGAACTAAACACAACAAAAGCTAACACGCATCCATAACAGAACATGCTACAACACAGAATGAACACAAAAAAACTTTAAACCACATTGGTTGCATTTCATGGCCTCTGGCCTGGAAATGAAATGGGTATATTCTCGAGGAAGTAGATAGATAAGGAAGTAAATAAATAAATAAGGAAGTAAGTAATAAAGCAAAATATATAATACGGTGCCAAAATCAATAAACAAATCAAGGGTGCGTTAAGTCTGGGGTCCACATGGGGCAGCAACAGACACACAGAGTCACTCAACACAGCAATGGACATCCGCAGCGGTACTTGTTAACAAACTTGAAGGCACCAGAAAAGTTAAACCTTGCATAACGTGGACACTCATGCTGCAAGGCAACTGGTTATTGACGGTGATGTGACTTGCACAGATAACTGTGACTGGTTAAACAGCTAGAAACTACGTTACTAAATAACGTTTCACTATTTAAAGGGGTGCAGTTTTTTTTACAAAATCGGTGACCACGCCTCAATTTCAGTTTCTAGAATATTTAATAAATATTTGTGGCAAGAGAATAATTCTATTCTTCATGTGTGGCCTAAACGGGTTATTGAATGTCCCTCATACCCGATTGGTTTCCGATGATTGGTTTGACCATCGGATAATAGCATCTGGAAAATATTTCAAGTTACAACTTTATGAGACATCATTATTTCCAAAAACAACACCAACATGTGCAAACTATATCAAACCATGTACTATGTGGCAGCCCATACTTTATCTGTACTATGTACTTCCCACCAACTTATTCTTAGATAAATCTGGATTGCACAGTTGCCATAGACACCCTTCTTAACAACAGTCAAGTGAATCACTCACTAAACCTCCGTGAGTTATAAGGGAAGGGATGGTACTCCATCTGCATCAGCTCTCCAACCTCCGCAGTCAGTTATCCCGCATTAGATGGAAATGATAGCATATACCAAATCACAGAAATAAAATAAAAAAATTTACAACAGAAACAGAATGCTGGACAAACATACCGAAAAGAACTGGCATAAAGACAGTCTGACCTTTCTGACAACAGGACAGCCGTCTGAGAGAACAGTGAGAAGCTTTGCGGCGACGCCGTGGTCGATGTTATTGGCATGTTCGCCTCGTTCACCGGAGTTGTTGATGAATGTGCCGAGTGCAAAGACAACTGCAGCACGAACCTGCAAACACACACGCTGCTATCGGCATCTGTGATTGTGACAATGTTTCTTAGTACCTGCTGAGAGACTGGCTCAGAAAAGCATCTCCAAAATGACCTATTTTGTGTCGAGTGGGACGTTAAACCTCAACTCAATCAAAAATCAATCGATCAGAACAATGCTTTGTTGACTCCAGACTTGATGCACCCTTGATTCGTTCGTTGATTTTGGCACTGTATTATATCGTCTCAATACTACACGTATAGTTTGTGTACTTCTTGCTCTTAACTGTTTTTCCATAATTTTTCAGCACTCCGTGCATGATCTTAATATTATACATCATAATACTGATACAGGATTTTGAGATAAACTTTTCAGCAAAGTTAAACAATGAACTGAAAAATCTCAACTATATATCTACACCAGCATCTATAAAATTCTTACGAGAAAAGTCTGCATAATATCAACAGCAATGATAAACAAGATTCAGCATCATACCTCAGGAATATCATCAGTCAACAGTGGATACAACTTCTCGTGTGCAAGATCACGTACGCCGCGCCATCGAGCCGCGTCGTAGTTGGTCCAAACCTACACGCCATTCAGTATGCTTTACCCTTCCCAGGAAAACAAACGATAAGACCAGATATTAAACCTACATAACACTCTAGGCAAATTTCAGTCCACCAAGCAATAACCTACAACTATATAATATATATGTCTCTTGGCACTTCAGAAACAGCTATCAATCGGAAAGCACAATAAAACTCTTAGGTAAGTAAATTAAGTAAACAGAGTATAGCAGTTCACAAACATGCCTCAACGCTACGGGAACTCACATGCTATATGTGATCACACAGTGTTACCTGCCACCTGGCAGAGGTAACATTCCTGCCTTTACCCCAGCCAATTAACGCTGGTACTCAATTTCTGTCAATTACTGCATCACTCCAGCAAGGTAAAGGTACGTGGTAAAGTTTCTGAAAAGTTAGCTCTTGTACGATGTTTGCAAAGACAGAACCGAATATGTCTCTGATGTTCCAGTAACAAACTAAATCCGCTGATTTCGGTGCTTTTCTACATTTCTTCAACTCTCTGTAATTTCACAACACTGCCACCAGCTAACTTCCATTCTCATTAAGTCTTCAGTAATTCGTTCACAATAATTTTCAGTCAAGTGTCATCACGAATAGCGATCAGGCCTAGTAAACTGCACATATTAGAACAGCTTGTTATGTTTGTCTCACATGACATGCAGCTAGCAATCTCAGTCTTCAATAACCTCCCAATCAGCCAGCAGTCTCACCAGAGTATAGCAGGATAAAATTTGTTAAGTTTCACAATTACTCAGCCTACTCAGCAAGTTACACACATGACCACAGCACATGATGAGGACGACAGACCTTAGCGAGGCAAAGTGCCAGCCACTGTCGAAGGAGTTGAAACTGGTCTATGAGCTGCTCGAGGCAGATTGCAATGATGTTGCCCTGCACGGCAACCTCCTACATCAACACACACACACACACACACACACACAGACACACACACACACACACACACACACACACACACACACACTCACAC
>Ga0209782_1000239_pt1 | contig 21793 bp, 15 predicted proteins | sample WorMetmaBAHAMAS1_FD_187390 | JGI IMG/M metagenome (GOLD analysis project Ga0209782, IMG submission 187390) | Marine gutless worms symbiont microbial communities from Max Planck institute for Marine Microbiology, Germany - Inanidrilus... | ecosystem: Host-associated > Annelida > Digestive system...
ATGGTGCAACGCGTTTAATACTAATCTCCACTTAAATCAGAGCTAATTGGCGATTTAAGGACTACTTAAGTTAAGTATGGATGGTGCAACCCGACCTTAATCTGCTCTGCGCAACTCTTCTCAATGTCTGCATCGTTTACTTCGCAAAGTGGCAACGTGTCTTGTTCATTTTTATAAGAGAATGTGGCCACCGTTACGACCTACTTTTCTTTTCAATATGCTTCACCTTGTCTCTGGAATAAACTGCCTGTTTCTCTCCGACAACCTCGTACCAATAATCTCTCTACCTCAAACTCTTCCTTCCTGGTTCTTCATCTCCCTCCATAAACTCACCACTCTCATTTTCCATAACTCCCTCGCTCTTTCATTTCCGGCTCAAAACCTACCTTTTTCGCAAATCCTTCTCACCTTAGATCTTTCTATTTCACAGGACTGACTTCATGGATTCTTAGCCGTTCACCGACTCTTCTCAGCATATCCGATTTTTGTTTTTTTTTGGTTTCTTTTTCCTTTATCAGTTTTAGTTTTGGTCACGTGTAGTAGACTAAGATGGCTTATGCCAGCTTTTGAGCGCACGTTAATCTCCTAACATCACACCCCATCATTCTGTGAGATAAGTGTGGTCACATATAGTGAGGTATTTTTGAATACTGTATGTAGGCTATAGCCTAGACCTACTTGTCGTCTTTCTTTAACCTGTCTTTAATTTTAATTTATTATGTTTAAATTTTATAACTGACAGGTCTGAGTTTGTAGTGTAGGCTAAGCCTATAATGCGCACTGTTTGATTACTTGTTACTGGTGTTAAGTGTCTGTGTTTGTCGGACCCAATTAACAGAGAACTGACTGACTTAAGTTGCTGACTTACAGAGGTGGCGTCTAACGGGACGTCGAGCGTGCCGCTGTCTCGCCTCTACGCGGTGTTCGGCAGCCGGCAGGGCACGGTCACGTCACGGACCAGCGACGCCTCAGTCGCGGTCGCATCGTCGTCGCTTCACAAGGCTTGTCAGACGACAGACGCCGCACTCAGCAGCAGTAAATCGACGCCGACTAGACGGCCGGCGTCGTCGTCCGTCTGTAGGCCCAGAGTTCACGTGTCAGCTCATTCCGACGTGCTCGTCTCTAACTACGCACGCAGACCCAGCGCGATGTAGCACTTCACCTCGTCGCCCATCTCTTCTCCCATTTAAAATTGAAGGCTCTCTCAACAGAGTTCATACCTCGCATCGTCACCAGGAGACAACAGAAATACGTGCGTGATGCAGAAATTACCAACTAGGCTACTTGAACACGACAGCTTACATTTAGCCCGTAGCCAATTCACGCTGGCGCCTGGGCGGTGTGAACGTGTTCAGACTCCCACAGACTGTCGCCGATTCAGTACACACCGCCAGACGTGACGCAACTCATCGTGTCGGGCGGTGTGAATTGTTTATTAGGCTATATGATGCAAAGTTCTCCATAGTTATACAGTGTCGCCGCCCAGTTAATGTAATGTACAGCTTTGGCAATGCTAATTTTTGACACTCTTTCTCTTCACTGCTCTGTCGCCAGGGCGTCAGGAATGGCATACAGCCTGTAAAAAGCCAGCTTCACAAATGCAAACAATTGTCCGCTTAAATTAGAAACCTGGCTTAACCTGAGAACCCTGGAAATCAAGCCCCGTTAAACAACAGTGGAAGCTTTAATATAAGAAACGACCCCACCCCAAAAAAAACTGACTGGTTGTTTTTTCTCGATATTTGTGATTCTGCAGGGTGAGCATGATAAACGACAGAGCAACAGCTACAATATTCTTGCTCCATTACTCTGTACAGCATTTATGGCAGTGCTCGGCTGATGAAAAAAACCTGCAGTTCACTTGAATGAATAGGTCTACACTACAGTCAGGATCATTTATCCAAACAACTGCATACGCGTGATTCTCACATTAACATAAAAACTTGGTGTATTTCTTTGCTTCTTAGTATACAGCCGAAAACCAAGTCTTACAACAGTTATCAATTCCTGTATAATTTTCAGGCGAAATTAAATAACACTGCAGTCTGACAACCATAAATTAAAGTTTAACACTTTTAAGCTTTTAGCACAGATGATAGTATTTACAGTTTCCAATTCAAAGTCTGCTTTTCAGCCACGGTCTGCCATCCCAGCAGTACCCAAGAATTGTTGAGCTTATTTTACTCCTGTGACCTTCAACTCTGGCCTGTGACCTTCAAAGTTTTAATGTGACTGATACTGTGACAAGATGAACCTGAACTAGCATGCCAAATATCTAGGACAAAGGTTATTTTATTCAACACTGCGAGTACTGTACCTCAGAAAAGTTGAGAGACAGTTTGTTGACGTTTGTTATCTACCGTGATGCTGTTAATTATGTTCGTTCGGCAATAAAACGTGTTTTTAGTCTACTAAACGTGTTGTTAAATCCACTGTGATGGCAGACATGATATAATGCAACAATGATATAATACTGAACACGATCGGTAACATAAAGTAAAACCAACAGCCACATTCTGATGGTACTGAAACACCGACAACTGCTGTGAATTACTCATTAAGAAAAGTTAACTTTGATGTTATGTACTGAAATTCTGCAGTATGAAAAACTGACACAATGAACAGGCTCAGAAAAGAACCAGGAGGTTAGGTATGCAGTACTCTAATCTCGATTATCGGGAGGTAGAAAAACTTCAGGCAGTGCTGCCAGTAGCAAAAAATTTCAAGAAATTTCGGAACAAGAACTACGTGTAGGCCAAGCTATCAGAAATGCTGCAACAGTTTATCAGAGAGAGGCATTTCGACCTACACTAATTTTCATTCAACTATAATCCTATACAGTACACAGCAGGACTTCATGCACGAGTTCACTGTAACTTAACCGACTGAAAGCAATGACTCCATGCACAGTGTGAATGGCGTCATTATTTTCAACGAGTTCTATTACAACGGACATATATACAGCCATGTGTGTCTGTAGACATAGAGTGAATGGCCCTTAATAATTAAACTGATAAATAACTAAACTGCTCATCATAATTATGCCAAAAAATTCTGCCACGATATACCGCTACTGTTTACACATCTTAAACCATCCAGTAAGAGAATATCAAGCACAACAGTCCAATGCAGATAAATTTCCGGGGAAATTCTGAAACCACCTGATTTTTCCAACAGTGCACCAGCTAAATTACAGGATGTTTGCCAGTTTTGCACGCGATCTGTAGGGTTTTCTGTCATCCGTTTGAGGCATACACTGTGTACTTATATGAAGAATGACATACTAGGCTGGCTTGACAATTATTAAATAAAAAAATAAAAATTGCATAAACTGCTAATATTAAAAGTCATGACCGGTGGACTTACAAGTAAATTTCATCTCTAAACCTGTCTATACAAGACTGCATACAGACTAGCACAGAGATCACCACCGTCATTACAGAAGTATGACAAGATAAATATTGATTAAATTAAAACGCAGATGACCACGCTGCTCTTAAATAAACTGCTGCAGTAAATCAGTCAAACATCCGCGTGTTCAGCTTGGTTTTGTGTCTTCGTCTTCCAACATTGCAAACAGACTCAACAGATACTGGAAACGACTCGCAACCTGCCACGCATAACACACAAAATGTGCTCAGTTGGCCCACAGTCTGGTAGTATCGTCTTACAAATACTGTTAAGGAACCGGATTAAGTATTTTCCACAACTGCGTAAACATTCCGCGAAACATTTACCGAAGAAAGAGGTAGTAAACATGAAATAAAACAAATAGCTATTTGGCAAATAGCTACCATCACACTTTTGTTGTTAGCAGCTCTGTAGCATACTACTGGTTACTGGAGACTACTGTTTCATCTAACTTTTTAAAAGACAATACACTCTTCCTGGTGCCCAAAGCCTTATGGTACATACTAACAATGAAATAACCTTTACAGACATCAGCACAAGGATGATAAAAACTTAACTACTCAAACAACATTATACATTACATGGAACAATCACACGTAATGCCAGCAATTCCAGTTAACAAGTGGAGAATTTTGTTTGAGTTGTGTTGTCGAGCTTTACTGTCTGCACCAGCCCTTGTTGACGGCAATTAGTCGAGTTTAATTAGGGAGAAGATGCTAGTGTTTTCTGTAGTGGCATTGTCTACAATGTCGCTGTACCATCTGACAAAATCAAACTAAGTTCACATTGCTCTTCACGACACAACTCGACGGTCGAGTTGAGTCATGTTGGGCAGTGTGAATTGGCTGTAATAGTTGCTGCTACTAACATATACCTCGACTTTTGATATTTTGTTCAACCAATTAAACTGGGACTCCCAAAAGCAGATCTTTGGGATATGTAAAGTAGCTTATGATGAGAACTATTTGCGATTTAATACCACATTAACTGAAAAAGCTGCACAGTGAACAGGCAAACGACACAGATGTAAGGAAAATTTACAATAAAAATAAGTTTCACTCTAAAAAACACACATCATGTTTAACAGATTTTTTTCTCGAGATTTACATTAGCGGATTGAGTGAAAGCATTGTTCAAATGGGAATAGAAAAGGTAAACATACTTCATCAGGTGATCGGCATTTCAGTGTCCGTGATACAAGAGTGTAGGTACTGATTGACGGACCATGTTCACGACATAACTCCAATATCAAACTGTCCATTTCACTGTTGAATAAATACATGCAAGAAACTCAGCACGAGTCAATAGAACAAGCCAAAATCACCACATTTCACTCCTTTCAATCAACTTGTTACACTATTGGTAACCAACGTGATGTGAAAACGCGAGAAAAAACAGGAACTCAAACAAAATGTGTCTAAAAGGTGAAAGTAAAGGCATAATAAATAAGTTTCTTGAAACTACACATCTTTGTTTCCTCATAATACTTTACAGGGTTTCCACTCTTTTGGAAGAAAAAATCCAGGAGTTTTCCAGTCCAATTTTAGAATTTTCCAAGTGCTTTCGGTCATCGTTCGTAGCCGAAATATATAAAATATGAGACATTCATCACTGACGTTCACCATTCATTCCTTTGTAACACGAATTAACTGGTACGTGATACAGCCGCTGCAGTGTCAAAACCAGCATAAATCAACTCACCATACCAAAAATTCCAGGAGTTTTCCAGGTCAGTGGGAACCCTGCTTTAGTAAGGGGCAATGGCACTGGTAAAATGGTGTAAAATCAGCAACGGCTGATTTTCACTGACCCGGTATGGTGCTTAAGTTCCTTTTACTGTTTTGCTAGGTCAACTCAGTCTTGCATCCCTCCAGGGTTGGTAAATCGAGTACCAGCTTTAAGTGGCCAGTGTGAGGGCAACATGTCACCTCGGCCGGGTGGCACGTGAGTTCCCGTAGAAGTGAAGGCTAATTGCTGCAAACTGCTATACTCAATTTACTTGGTTTTCACACCATTAGATGGCATTAGGCATGCAAAAACCTGTTGCAGTTATCTTTCAAAGCATGCAGAGAATGAATGTCAAACAGAAAACCAGCCAACCGACCTAGATTTACTGTTAAAATGATCATTACAGTGGTGCATTATGTGTGTGTGTATGTGTGTGTGTAAGGCATTATCACAATAATACAGAACTATACTGCCGCAACCATACTTTCCTTGTATGGAATAATTGGTGACCTGGGTGTACCTGCCACCTACCAGAACCGATCGGAGTCTGACTGAGGTAGGTTTTAGTACACCAGGTCATGCGACTACCAAACACCCACCAGCCATCTCCTGCCAGGTGTTCAAGAATGTGACTTAAAAATTAATACACGTAACATAAGACAATAATTCACAGAAAAGCAAGCTCATCAGTAATCCTTCTACTAAATTCAGTTAAGAGAAGAACTGATAATGCAATACTGACCGCGTCCACTTGGCAGGATGCTGAATTTCCGAACTGTCGTCATGGTCCGAGACTGCACTTTTTGTCAGATCTTCACCGGAGCAGCTGGCTGGCTGACAATCACTCGCTGTTGCCTCTGCTTCAGACTCGGTAATGTCGGCATCAGTTTTTACCGAATGCAATAATGTGTCGCCAACGTGGACAGCCGACAACAGCACGGATGCCGGGCTCAAGTGCACCGCGTTGCAGACACTGCCGTCCGACGGAAAGTCTACGACCGATACAGTCATCACCGACTGCGTGCTGGTAATATCTGCAGGATGCGGGCCACCTTGAATAGATTCGGAGGATGGCTCATCTGCTTTCACAGAGCCAGCAGGATGCACGCTGACTTGACTAAATTCGGAGGAAGGTTCTAAAGCATCCACGGAGTCAGTTGCCGTAACAGTATGTACTGCAGTATCGCTAACAGCCGCAGACCATGTAATACTGTCTGCCTGGCCTACTTTGCTATCATCGTCATCATCATTGTCTGTATCAGCAATCCCGGTGTATTTAACATCACTGAGAGTGGCCTCGGCAGTCAGCTCAGACGTACACGGATCAGACGGCTGCGTGGTATCATCTGAACCCCACGAGACAGAACGTTGTCCGTCGTCGACGTAGGAAATAGTTGCCGGAAGCAGAACCTTGTCTGTCAGCTGCAAGCATAGTCGACCACGAATAACCTGCAGAGAAATTATTTCGAACTCACTTTGTAAATACTGGGTGACAGTGATGATAAGAAACATCATGACGACGGTAAAAAAAATTCATGTCTCCACAAAAACTGTAACTATAAAAAAGCGATACGAAAGATTGCAGGAAATTAATTCTCAGAGTTTATATGATATTAAACTATTTATACAGGACATGCTGTAAAGCAAAATTAATTTAGAAATTAACACTAGTATTTAACATACACTGCAGTAAAAGTCTAAATCAGAGAGAAAACATTTTACATAACAAAGTAAGTTGATGACAGCATTAATTATCAGTCATTAAATGAATTTAATTCAGTCACGAAAATGACGTGAAGGACATGATGCTAGTGACCTTGAGCGCACACGACTGACAGTGTTTTAGTGACATGCTGCGGCTGCTGTTAGTCGACGAGTTCGTCGACAGTTTCTTGTGACAAACACACGGACACTGCGCCGTGCCGAAACCATCAGTGTCCAGGCCACCGCTCAACACCACCTTCACAACAACATGGCATGTAAAACTCCACCGTTCTTGCGATGGCTTTAACTGATCGTTTAATATCCCACTCGACACAAATAGGCCATTTTGGAGAGACAAAAGTTTCTCAGTCGTGATCTCTTGGCTAGTACTGACAAAACAAAATGCAACGTACAAAAAAACACAAAACACAGAAGAAGCCAAACTAACACAAAAAAATAAAAGAAACCTAGACTAATAAATGCATATAATAAACCTAAAACTACATCAACAGCAACAGTCTATGACTGTAAGAACTGCTCACGTGTGCATATCATCATACACAGCTGTCGTACACAGCACAGCACAGATCTAAGTAAGTAAGTAAGTAAGTAGTATTTAGGCTATTGCTGCTTCCACCTGATAATATCATAGCTCAGATGCTGTCTATTGGGAGGGAAATGCCAGCATGAGAGGTCACGTCGGACAAAACGCTGGGAATTAAATCATGCCAAAGGCAGAAACCATTATTTACTCCGTATGTAGATGAAGACTGTAGCAATTCCCAAAGACGACATCACATGAATTCATTCAGACAAGTTTTGCATCATTCATTCCTCGCGATTGCGGAACAAATGGAAGGTCATGTATGTTGCCAGTGTGCCGCTGTGTATGTGGCTTGATAAACCAAAAACACTACCAGTGCTGTCTAGACGACAAAAATCCATTACCTTTTCAAACTCAGCAAGCTGGCCCGACTCAGATTCACTTTCACTGTCCGCTAGCGTAACATGCTCAAAATCTTCGTCTCGCCACTGTGACAAGGGAGAGTCGTCAAAAAACTCGGCAATCTCTTCAGCAAGCGACGGCGAGTGCCGTAACAGCGGCAAAATGATACTCTTGAGTTGTTGGTCAGTTATCGTTCCTTCTGACCACTTCGAGAACGCGCGCATCACACGACGCTGGATGCGAGGTGGATTTCCGTCGAGATGTCGCTGCAGTGCGAGTATGCATTTGTCGGCCTTCGTATACAGCAGATTGTCCATCAAACAGTTGCAGTCGACCGCCTGACCCGGCTCCAGAAACGCCGCAAACTCGCTCATTAAGTCTTCGTAAGACGACAGTAATTTCTGCACTTCGCGATACAGCTGCAAGCAGATCACAATCATTACGTGAAATGTTAATTAACCGTTACATACGAAAAATAAAATGTGCTTTTTAGCACGAGATGTAAAATATACATCTCGCGCTTATGCTACGATGTCAGTGTCCGTCCGTCCGTCTGTGATGTAAGTGCATTGTGGTCACGGTGCATGCCGGTAAGAGGGGAGGGGTCATCTTGCGCTATGCTAGCCACTGTTAGGCCCTCTTGTTAACACGTCAGTTGGGCTCCAAGCCCCAAAAACATTCAACCGATCATACAGTTGGCATTTAGCATATAAAAATAAACCTTTTCTCACCACCAATTAAAACCAGTCCCGTGACGAGCAGAAAAAAGCATGCTGGAAGCTGAGGGAAAAAATTATATAAACAAGATATTGCATGGTGAAATAACATGCTCCCACAGATGGTAGTTGGACATGGACATATCATGCTGTCACATATAGAATTGTCTGAAGCAATAATGTGGGCATACCGAACCTAGCTAATGAATGGATTTTAGCACTGCTTTATGCAACCTGTACCATAAGGGCATAATAATTGGCCCTGTAAGCAAAAGAATTGGGTAAAAAGCTCTCCTGGTCCTCATGAGCTGACTTGCAAATGAGTTGCTTTTTAGTGTCTTAAAACACATAACACATCTAATTCTAATATATTGCCAACAGTGAGCGGTGTAGAGCAAAATGAGCAAGATAATCATCGGTTGATAGTCAACTCGCCGACATTCTGCCAAGTGACTGTCACGCCTACGACACAACTCGAGTCGCACACTCTGACAACAGATGTAAACTTTCGTGGGTTTCCATGCTGTGTGTGTGAGTGAAACACGTGCAGTTGTCTGCAGATCCGACAAGTATGTGACTCGACTCGTCAGCGAGTAGCCATTCAACGAGTTGCATGTCAGCCAATCACCAAGAGGCAGATTCTAACGAACGGCAGAGCGTCTCCATCGTACCTGTGGCACTGACTCGGTGGATTGTTGTTTCGCGCCGAAGTCATTCAGCAAACGTATCAGTTCCAGGTATACATGATCCTCATTCGCAGCACTCACAGCTGCATGCACTCGCGCCAAATACTGCTCAGCAAACTTGCTGTCGGTATGACCCGGCTGCTAATTGTGTCACAATTAACAAACAAAATACATACAAATGATTGCAGCAATTAATTCACAAAATCTGATAACGACACTACGCTGCTCTATTGCATTCTGCACCTCATAAATATTGTTACATACATTGGTAACCATTACAATGAAATTATGTCAATAAAGAATGACAATAAAGACAGAATGACAATAATGACAGAATGCAATAAAGCAGTGTAGTGTCGTTATCAGATTTTGTGAATTAATCACTGCGATCATTTGTATGTATTTTGTTTGTTATTTATAAATCACATTATAAAACAGTAATCAAACAAGCACATCATATAAACACAAACTTGAAGATAAATTCCTGCTTTAATTTGCCTACAGCACTTTGCCACTGTTGGCTGGACGTCTGCTACTAGATCTGGAAGCATACCGAGATGCAGTACAGATGATTTTGTATCCGTTTTCACTGCTGTGTATGTTGCCACCTCACTATTTCCTGCTTCACGAAAATGCAGAATAGCACGACAGTCTGCTAATAGTTTATTCATTATTAGTGGCCTCCGAACATGTGCAAACTGAGCATGTTTGTGTGAAGCGATTTGACCTGGTAACTAACTTCACATGATGCCAGACAGAGCGAGTTTCATCAACATGATACGGACCGCGCCAGCATCCTTTCAGCCATATTGACTGTCAATGGCTATAAACAGTCTGAAGCTTTATTCATCAACACAGTTCAACAGTCCTAATGTCAGCAACATCAAGAAATGGCAAAACATGAGATACCTGCATCGTATGCTTTGATTCTCTGGAGGCAAATTGAAGCTGCCGCTCATGATCGGATACATTTCGTGCGGCATCATCATCGTCTCCATCCAGTTCCTTTTTGGTTCGGCTTCAGCACATGTCCATCAACAAATAAGAAATAAAATATATGTTTTCCTATGCTTTCCTTAACTTGCTCAATTCACCGGAATTACACCAAGTTGGGCAATGATAACGAAGGGTTTGTAGTACCACTAAAGAACTGCTTTACGTAGTCTGATCGGTTATATGTAGCTTACGAAAAACAACTTACTGTCTAGTCATTGCCACGAAGTGTCTCTGATTCGCTTTCAATATACAGTGCTACACAAATTTATATCTGATTAATTGATTCAATCGATTTAGCAAGTTGACAGCAACAATGACAATGAGATAACTTACGATGACGGAGACTGTTGTGTTGACGAATCTTCTTCAACTTCGTCTTCCAGCTGACTGTCAACATCCGTGTTCTGTTCCTCACCTTCCACACTCGCCAGTTCTTCGTCCTCTTCATCATTTACCAGCATTCGAGCATCTGGCGAGTTAACGACCACAGTAGTAGTTGGTCTCATCAAGGAGCTTGGAGACTCCGATGTCTTCGTCTTTGCCGCAGTGTACCAGACGCCGCGAGACGGAGAGCTCTGAAGACGCTTTGCTCTCGCGGTAATGCTAGCCGCCGCCTGCTTCACCGGAGACAAGTGGCACTTTGCGACGATGGCCTTCGGAGCAATAGCCGACAGTGCCTTTGAACTGATCTTTGCCGCTGACTTTTTCTGTGCGGATTTTTTCGGCGAAAGAGAACAGAGAAACTTGCTGGGAGAAAAAGGTGGTTCGGGTTCACTACGTGGTAAAATTGGTCGTCGAGTGGACGGCACACATTTTGACGGCGACCGCGCATGCTGCATTGGAATCTGCTTGGTCCGATGAAGTGAAGACGACGGCAAGGACATGGTATGAGGACCAGCAGGAAGTGGTAGCGGTAAGCTAGCGGAACACATCACGGATGCACATCTAATGTCATTTGAGCCGGGCACCACAGCTATCTGCTGAGGTGCAGCTGGTATTAACGCCATTCCATGTACCGGAGACGGAAATGGCACCAAACTACTGAACGAGACGCTACTTGATACAGATGCAGCTGACACTGCTGCATCAGAGCCAACAGTACTGGGGAATACATTGGATTCAAGGCTCCCAGAAAATGCTGATGAGGTATCAAAGACCCGCACATCAGGATCGTTGGATGAAACCAGACACTGGCTGTAAGTGACAGTGGTTGAACCAGTAGCACATGACAACATCCTGTCTGATGCAGGTATTTGGGTTTCGGCAGCTGGAAGAGGCCTTGCCGGATCGTCATCACGATTATACACCATCTTTATCGGCGTGGCCAGTGTGGAGTCATTGTTGGTGTGGTCGTCACATGGCTGAGACGGCAAGGCCGGCGACAGCAAACTGGCACTGTTAAACATTGTGATGTCAAGCGAGCTCACGTCAACATCGCAACTCGTAAAAACCGATTTGTTCTCACTGCTGCCGATGGAGTTGGCAAACGCGAGGCTCACATTTGTAACTGACGTTGTGATGGATTGCTCCAAAGCTTTGACTGTGATGTTGTTGCTGAAAGTAACTGCTGCAGCCACACTATCCGTCACCTGACTGCCAGTAGATGCCGGCAAACGCCATTCGTCATTATCAGCTGGCTCCAGATCACCGAAGCTGCTCAATTCGTCAACAGAAATGCCGACTGCCGAGGCAAAGGCCTGACCGATCAGGTTTGGGCTTTTCGTTACTGCAGCCGTTGCCGACTGATTCATACCCACAGATGTTGGCAATTCACGACTACTCACGGAAACAGAATCGCACGGCTTAGAGACATTGTAACAAGGCACAGAAGTGTCATGGTGACTGTCATCACTGGTCGTCACCGGAGGCAACACGCTGGCATCCAAACCCAACTGCTGCAGCTGATCAGCGGTTATTATCAATACCTCGCTCTGCGTGACATCGGTAGATGCAACGACATCAACAGAGTGATACTGAAGTGTGACACTGCTTGTTGGTACAGTGCAGCTGGCATCCGGCGGAACCATTACAGCAGTCACACTGGACGACAACAATTCACAACGGTCCGCTGGAATTATTGAAACCGAAACCGTTGCTGCACTGTCAACATTTGTAGATTCCATCAAAAGGCTCCGAACCGTTCCCGTGTTTTCAACTTTATTCCGATAATCAAATGGAGCTGTGGGTGCCAGAGTGCGACCTGCTGTCTTACTTACACAGCCACCTGGGAAGATCGGTTGTAACTTTGTCAGTAATCTCATATTCTTCGGCGATAATCTTATATTTAATCTCAGTTCCTCAAAAACAGAAAACCAATGCGGCAGTGCATCGCGACTGCGGTACATTGGTGCAACAATCTTATCTGCTGGTTCAATGGCTAAGAATCTCTCAAACTCCGGCAGACGCTTGTGCTTAGTTAAATACTAAAAAAAAACACAAAATGACCACTCTTCGGTATATACAAACACATAGCATGCAAAAAAACCTCTCTACTCTCTTGTGACACTAAAATTCCAGAATTTTCAATAACTACCCTAGTGTAACAACTTACTGCACAGCATAACGATATGCCCCCTGTAGACTACAGTTAAATGGGGACCGCCGATGGTGCAGCCATCTGCGAAATACTTGTGAAACGGCACCAGCGATGGCTTAAGGCCCGCTTTCAGTCGCCTACCAGAACCTACCACGTAGGTGTTTGGTATGTAAACATGGTAGTCACGTGATAAAATACCAAAAGCTGACTGGTCTAGCGTGAAAAATAAATAACTATCAGCCACGCCCTGTTAGGCGACCAAAAACGGGCCTTTAGTTGCCATTTCTGCCATGTACAGTGGCCGTCCACTGTCCTGTCATATTGACGAGTAAGTTCCACTTCCAGCATGGCGTGCATTTCCTCCCATTAGTGTTCTGTAGTAACAATACTCCTAAAAGCACCGTTGTTGAGCTATGGGCAGATAGATCGCAGTGGGGCTGGGGCACAGATAATATATGTTATAATATAATATATGTTATAATAAATGATACACAGCCACTTTATTGTTACTGTATTAAATAGCTAGCTAACACACCTGCAGCATCAAAGTAGCATGTAATCGTAGTAGTTTCTAATAAAAACGTACTAATTAAAAAGGTTGCCGTAAGATAGAAAGACTGGTTGAATGTTCAAACCCAAGTAAATTCTAAATTCAGAACTTTCAAAAACAACTGTCGCTCTGAAGTAGTTTGAAGTGACTGCTCAATTCATAAATTACATACTTCCAACGACAACACTCGCAATCAAGCAAAATACTTCATAAAACAAGACATGAATGCACATAACAGCCACGTTGCTATGACAAAGTCGTTAGCTGCCAAAGGTGATTTTGTGCACTTCCGGTCATTGTAGCTGCACGCCAATGGTCAAGTTTTACTTGCAAAATATGACTTCCTATTAGTGTTCAGCTATGAAAAGTTATAAACCGTTGAAAGTCAGCAAAATCCCAAGATGTAGAAAAACACTGTGCGGTATTTATAGAGCCATTTTTGCTCTGTGATGTGGATAAAAAACCACATGCAGTCCATCACACAAGTGTCAATGACTTCACATTTCCCGCGTGTTTCACGCGCACTGCTCGGACGACTCATACCTTCACAGCATTCTCCAGTTTCGTGCGTGACGCATTCAGGTTCTTAAAGCGAAAAGTCAACTGGCTGGATGTCTTGTTTGGAACCAGATAATCACGAACGAACACAAACTTGTTGGGCAGATGGCCAAACTGATCGTAGCCCATCGCCAACAAACTAAAACATCAAACACATCACCGACCGACAAACATGACAATTCCGTACAGACAACACCCTCTCCTCCAATAAATTTTTCAAAACCAAGTGTCATTTTAGCCGACAATTAATGAATTAAAGCTACATGACTTAGTCGATGATAAATATTTCAGTCATACGACAGCATTAATGTACACGTCATCTTCCATTTTTCTGCAAATGTTACATGATCAAAGATCTGAGAGCTGCACTGACGCGTAACAATCACATCGACTAGATAATCCGCTCCACTCACTTGTCTTCAGCGTCGGTAAAGAAGTTCCGAACTTTTCTTTCCAGCCGGTTGTCCGTAATGAACCGACATTCCGGCAGCATCTGGGGATACATGAAGACAGGATCCATGGCAAATACACTCATCTGAGAGTAGCTGAGACCTTGCTGCTCAAACACTGCAATGCACCATTGCAAACACTCTCTCAAGTGCTACTAATAATTCTCAGCAAATGGCATTGGCACCATAAAGCCAGGATAAATAGAGCAATAGTGCCTTCCACTGGGATTCCAGCTACAGATAAAAAAGGATTAGGCCACGCAACTGGTCGGCAGACAGCACTCTCAATTTCATTCAGTTAGTTAGGTGACAGAAAAAAAAACATCAGCCTACAAGAACCTACGCTACTTATCACAAAAAATTCTCTTCCAAAACAACTGAAGAAATGATTGATTGATTATTGATATTTAATACACATGTAACAAATCTACATGCCTATGGTACATGCAGTGATATAGACAGACAATATAAAGCATGGAAAAATACCACATAGAAATACAAACATCAGAACAACCAGGTTAAAAAACAGAAACCACAAATCTCTACTAATCAATCAATCATGATGTCATGCCAGAGTTCTGGCGTAATCTCTGCTATATAACTATAAATAAACCGAGAGAGAACTGGCAAACCGAGATTCACCAGTACAACGGCATTTAACACAAGTGGCAAGTGATAAACCCATCGCCTCAACGACTACTCACAGACCAAGTTCTGTAAACGAGGAATATTCAGAGGATGTGGGCATCAGCAGCAGCGGCAAAACATAGCCAGTTACTCACGTTTCAGAGATATATGTCGCGAGACATTTTCTCGAAGTTTCTTCCTCATTTCATCACTGTCTTCAGCTACGCCAGCATCGGCTATTGCCAGTGCACCAGCAATGTTTGGAGTATTGAAGTACGATTGCTCCAGCGGTACGAAAGAGCTCATGGCAAACTGATGAAGTTCATGCTGACAATAATGCAGTCAACAGAACAGATGATACTGTTTAATGGCATTTTTCAACACAAAAAAGGTCATATTGTGCCGTGACAAAAGTAACACATGTAATACATGTATCTGCTGATGTTGATGGACCCGCATGACCATCGCATTGCACACAGTGATAAATGCTCAGTGTGATCAATACTCGACCAGTACATCCACGGCCCACGACCGTCATCATTACCTGGTGTTATAATGATAATGATAATAATAATAATAATAATTTGTTCATAAGGTCACGACTTCAAAAGCACAAAATACAACAGACGATGGCTGCGGCTTATTTATATCAACTTCTGGCGACTGTGGACAGTGAGTCCAAAAGTTTTTGCTGTCATTTCAAACCAGCACAAACTAAGGTCTTATTCACAACAAGTTCACAAATCTACTAATAGCTGAAAGAAAAACAATGTTGATGGAACAGATTAGTCAACAAAAAATCTTTGAAAAAGAGAGCCTTCCTTGTACGTGCAACCAGCTAACAATAACATGTCTTGTATTGGCAAATTAACATAAAAAAATAACCAAAAACATTTTGCAGGCAATACACAGGTCATCTTGTGTTAGCCAGCACCAAGTTAAAAACTAGAGAATTTTTATAGCTACTGCGAGCACGCCCTTGCAGACAACAACTAGCGAATTCAGATCACACAGAACATAACTGCATTAGCTACTCCATCCGCATACCTTGAAACAATAAAAACAAACGAGTGAATTAAATTTAAAAAAAACAGTAATTAATAAGCAGTTTGCAAACATGCCTCAGTGCTACGAAAACTCATGCACCATGTGGGATCACACAGTGTTAACTGCCACCCGGCAAAAGTGAGATTCCCACCTTTACACCAGCCAATCAAAACTGGTACTTGATCTAATGACCCCCAGAAAGACGCAAGGCTCAGTTAACCTGGTAGAATCATAGGTACATATATAGACAGAACGGACACTAAAAATGGCCGCTTACATTACACGTGCGACGAGGCCTAGCAGTAAGTAACAGAATCACATGTAGACATACCAGCATAACAGACGCCGAGGCCACTGCGTTGGACAGCAAAGAATCGTGCGCGGGATAAGCCTGAACTAGTGTCTGTGTCAGCAGCTGTACGTGCTGCAGACAACATTAACATGCAACAACACGCCGATGTCAACTCCATCTTGATCATCACACTAGTCTCTTATGTTCAGACGTACATAATGCAAAATATTAAAAAAATAACTTCCTAGACATTTTACTGGTGTAATAAACTCACTATATTAAACTGCATAGAGGATGCAATAAAGCAACTTACAGTTTCATTTGAGCATATCGAAGATATGAAAACATTCAGTGCATCGTGATCTTCATTTTTTGCATTGTACAAATACACTTACTTATTTACTTACATACTGGCACAAACACCGAGACAGACAGACAGACAGACACACAAAGAGCAAGACGCCACTGGTCTACGGCTTGCAACCACTGGCGTATGCAACAAGACAAGAACAGACCAATACCTTGCGCATCTGGTCCTGAATCTGAACAAGTTCGTCATCTGTCATCTTGGGGATGCTATCGTCGTCGTCCTTCTTGGTCTGCTGCGGCTTCTGTACTTCGCTCGTCACCTCACACTGTGCGCCAGTCGTGAACTTGACCAGCTCTGAGACCAAGTCATTCACCAGAGGGCCATTCATCCTGCACGCACACACACACACACAGATACAGTTTTACAACTGCCCTTCTTCTCCGCGTTGGACCAGCTCCTGAGACAGAACCCTTGTGATAAATGGCACAGGTATTTTTTTACGAGCCGTGTGCCCTTTATGTACACATCCAACAGTGTCAAATTACTGTAGGTAACTCACTGTGTAGAATCGAATAAATAAATCTATCATTTTCTGTGTACAATTAATAAATCACTAATTTCATGTGTGTCAAAAAGGTAGAGCATCGCTCGCGCTCCAAAAGGTAGCGGGTTTCAATCTCGGCCGGTCCGCTTCCAGGTCTCATGTAAGGTGCTCACATGCATGTGCTTCTGTTGCCAAGCAGTATAATTTGGTACCGGCCGATGGGCGGCGATGCTCTTCAGCTGGAAAGGTAACCACAGGCCTAACAGAAAGTAATGGCAGCCTACCGCCTGATGGATGGCTTAAAAAGTCACCTGCAGGCTGACTGCATGTATACCAGGATCAGCTCCAGGCCCAACAAAAAAGTGGGGAAAACTTGGGATGTGCTAAGATTACTTTTTAAAATTAGTTTATGATGATTTTAGGATAATCTTAGAATTTCCTAAGTCCGTCAGTTATAATAATTTTATGATAAAGTTAGGACAGATCTTAGGAACCTTTAAAAATAGGGGCCCTAGTAAGTATTCACTACTTACACAAACAAGCTATGGCTCGCCCACAGAAAAAAAAACAATATCTATAATGTTGTAATCTCAAATTATATAGGTATAAAAGATCACAAATATGAGTAGGCTGATAAAAACCCGAGAGTGCAGAAACACGTACTTAAGTGGTGGAATGTGTCCGGGATAATGAAACTCATCGTGAGAACAAGCAGCTTGTCTGTCATCACTGTCGTCTTTGTCTCGTGTCCCGCGATCCTTACTTCGCAATTTTCTCGGTGTCAGACCTCTGCTCAACTGCTCCGTCTCCGTGTCAGCATTATCAGTGGATTGAAGTTGCACATCAGTGTATCCAACGTCCGCATCTGCCATCGCCAGAGTTTCCGACGTATCACTTTCGTAGACGTCGAAAACTTCCTTGAGCAATTCGTTCAACTCTTTCTCTGTGGTTGACAACAGAACACACCTGGAGCTGTCACTGGGTCTCTATCTACACCGGTTAATCCACTGAGTTACGGTTTAACGTCCCATTCAGCACAAAATAGGCCATTTTTTCGAGTTAGAACCGATCTTGGTACTGATTCTGAACCACATCCGGTCCACTGTAGACTGAATCGGTGCCGTCTGTTTCTTCTGTAAATCAGCTCTGGTCCAATAGTACCAGTAATTAGCATTTGCATAGTCTCCTTTGACACTGCATCATTGTTGTCAGTGTGGTGGCTACTCTTACAAGTTCAATTTGATCAATACCTAGATGAACTAGTGCCGATGCCATCAGTCAGACTACTGCAGAATTGGATCATCAACTAATTACCACCATCAGCTGCAAGAAACACGGCACATCTCATTGTCATTCATTACTACTGGACCACGTACTGACTCGGCCGGTCCAGCCATCATAAAATTACAGAATATGTCTCGTCCAGTTTTTGTGGATCGTTCTAACTCTCTAGTCATTTTAAAGACGCTCTTCCTAACCAATCCTACAGTCTAAGGGGTTTGTTACTTCAGTCTGCTGGACAAATAGGTCCACCAGTCGGTAAATAATTTTACTCCCACAATCCCGATGGCTTCCATATGCGAAAACTTCACGGAAAATACCGACAAACTGAAACGAGGTGTCGTGCAATAACCCACCCACTCGGTGATAGCATTTGGATGTGGGCATATAGCCTACCATGCTGCCCCCATTTGAATGCACTTGAAGCGGTGATGCATGTACCTAGCAAACAAGACAATCAGAAAATTGGACAGACAGATGACAGATGGATCACAGCAGTGCTTTATGCACCATTCCATACGGCACGAGCAAAAAAGCTGGGGAAAAGCGAAAAACAGAAAGTGAAAGTGGTGGTAAACATACTGGAGACCCTAGTGGCCTTGTCATTGCGAATCTCTTCATTATCTTCATCATCTTCGTTGGTGACGTCGTCCTGCATGATGTTGTACTCCGGGTCATTCGTGTCATCCTCGTCTACCGCCTCCGCATCTGAACCAACATACAACCATTCCGTCTGTAAGTGTAAAATAAAATAACTGATGCAACAAACATTTGTTTTATTACAGCGGGTCCACAAAAAGTTATGCAAATGAATGGATGGGCATATGCTAATTATCTTCACTTTCTGTCCGGTGCTGACAGACAGACAGACATCAAACCGATGAAACCACTCATAAAATAAAACAGCAGCAACAAATATGGCAAACTTCTTACTTTGTTACAATCAACCACTAATACATGGACCTGCAAGTTAAGTCACTCGTACAAAATTAATCAATATGAAAACGGAAACGGCAATGCACCTTCACTTTTCATGAGCTTGGCGAGAAATGTCTGCCATTCCTCATCATCGCCGAACAACGTCGCTTCGTTGTAGAGGTCGGGCGTGATGTCAGGTGCCACAAAGCTCGCCTCTATCACGTCCAATGGAGTGTCATTCAACGACAGTTTGGAACGGGTGCGCCGAGCAATAATGCCGTCGTCTTCTGTCTTTGCCATCTGACAAATTTTCAGATTGGATTCAACAGAATTTTGCTGCTCCTCTGGGTTTTTAACTTGCTGATGCTACTGCTAATACTCACGCCGAAATGCAAAACATACAAATGCCACTAGTTACCATTACTATATCTGCATGATTGTTAAGCTCTCACATGTATAAAATGGCCATAAACAGACTGATTGATTTTTTAAGTCAAGAATTTTTTGCCCAACCTGACACAAAACAGGTCATGCTGGAGATGTTCTCCTCAGCCAATCTCTTGGCTTGGTACATATAATGCAACAAAATCAAGCAATACAACAACAACAACAACAACAAAACTCTAAGCTAGTAGCTAAAACACATAAAATGCTACACCAAAACAGAGTTATAAGCACAAAACGATAAAATCTAAACGCAGTAAAGATGCAAGCCTGATCACTTGAACACAGAACACGACAGTTCTGATAATCTTCCATCTTAACTCACAGACAAAAATCATAGCTCTGATGCTGTGCAGAAATCAGTTTGTATAGTAACAAGCTTGCAGCATGTTTAGAATGCAGCAAATAACATTAAGATTTTATGCCCAACTCGACACAAAATATGGCATTTTGGAGACCTTCTCAGTCAATATCTTGGCTAGTACTGATGAAAGTTAACGACAGGCAACAACACGCAGCACATACATGATCAGTTGCGGCAGCTGAAATCAGTCGTCGTCTTAACGGCGGAACTGACGGAGGACCCATCGGCACTGCCATCTGAATCACAACGTAGCAGTTTACAACAGCAGAACAGAGACAGCAACAGAACATGAAATACTATCTAATAAATATACTTATGTCTAAGAATAGGTTCGTAAGTCTTTTATCATATCACATGACATGGAGAAAACAGAAGCAGTGCTCAAAGGCCTTTATCGAAGTACTAACAATATAAAATCAATATAAAATAACAGGGACGTTAATGAGGCCTGGAGTGCTTGAGGCCAAAGCCAAGGCCGAAATCCAGGGTCAATGCTCACGAGGCCGAGTTACTAACACACACGTCTATGCACTTATTTTAACATCACTACTATGTTTCACTTGATATCATGACGGTTTAACCATCATCACTGCATTTAAGAAATACTAGTTCTTTAAGTATTTTGTCACTCATCTTGGCCCTATTTGGTCTCATTATACGTCCATTTTGACTTCAACTGTCTCAACCGGTACAAAACTAGCTGGTATGCAGAAATTCTAATTGCAGTAGCATGAAAATAAGGACTTGAGGCGAAACTGTAAGAGGCCGAGGCCATGACATCGATGAGGCTAAGGCCAGCTGTCATGATACCAAGGCATTTTTTGGCCTCGAGGTTGAGGCCGCAACGAGGACTAACATTGCTCCACACCTCCAAAAGTGACTTAAGTGACGAAAGTAAGTAGATTTATATAGCACATAAACAGGGATGTTTACTCACTCAGAACTATGTTGCAGGTATGTGGCCTCGGTCACGGCGCCTCGGCCTAAAGGCCACTTTGATATGTCCAAACACCTCTCGTTGATCTCAGCCTGGGCCTTGATACCTCACTAGTCTTGGCCTCACCTCGGGCCTAGGTCTCTTGAGTCAGGGTGCCTCGGTCTTGACGCCACTTCAATGTGTCCCAGTCTCGGCTCACCTCAGGCATTGGCATCTTGGGTAAGTCTTTCGTCTCGGTTTGGCAGGCCACGTTCATGTCACACCTATACTGACGCTGTCTTCTGAATAATACAGTATCAGACTCACACATACTGTCGGGGAACTAGCCGCCGGAGTAGGAGTCACGTTGTCAGTGGACTCTGTGTCGGACGTTGACTGTAGACGTCTGCTGCGTGGAGTTACGGCAACTGGGCACGGCGAGTCGTAGTCGCTCGCTTGAGATGACAATACGCTATCATCATCGCTCCAGTGCTGAATGCGTTGTCAGTAATACACTCTGTTATTAATTAACGAATTATACAACATAAATTCATGTGTAACAAAGAGAACACATAGGAGTCAGGTGGCGTGTGAAAATAAGGACAAGATCAGGCCATTGGTTTGGCACAGAGTTTTCTTTGTTTGTCATGCTCTGTCATCGTCTCTGCGACAAGATATTGTGTGTATGTTTGTATGTATGGGCAGTGGTAAGTGCTGGTTACAGCCACACTATCCCTGCTCATTTACCACACTGATTATTGTTCTAATAT
>Ga0209782_1000240_pt1 | contig 21782 bp, 24 predicted proteins | sample WorMetmaBAHAMAS1_FD_187390 | JGI IMG/M metagenome (GOLD analysis project Ga0209782, IMG submission 187390) | Marine gutless worms symbiont microbial communities from Max Planck institute for Marine Microbiology, Germany - Inanidrilus... | ecosystem: Host-associated > Annelida > Digestive system...
CGGCGGCTTGATCAGCTTCAGGGGTCGGGAGTTCCGCATCTGCAAGGCCTTCAAGGGACACCGACTGGCCCTGCGCCCCACGAATGCCGACGGCGTCTGGAGCATCTGTTTCGGCGCCAAACGGATTGCGCAAGTCGACTTGCGCAATCCGTCTGCCTAACATGGAGAAACCGTCAACCATGTCCCAGAACACTTGTCACCCGTCTCTCCGGGCTAAACACCCTTTAGGGGAGGTGGAAACGTGGAAATCGTTGAAATCATTCGGCTTTTTCCTGTTTGGCAACGCTTGGCAATGGCAACGAGGCGCAAGATCGATTCTCGTTTGAATTCAATGGGTTGGGGTGATTGCCAGGGATCCGTTTTTTAGCAATTGCCAAATGGCAACGTGGCAATTGGCAACCCGGACCTCCTCTTCCCGGTTTGGAAAGCAAAGGCTGGAAACGCTGGAAACAGAGCGGCCATGGGCATCAATCCTCCGCCTCATCGGCGCCATGCACGAACTGCCCCACGCCGCGGGCAAACGGCCCCGTCGGGACGTCCAGCCACTTGTCCTCCTTTGAACCCGAGGCCATGCCCTTGACCAGCGCCGGCGGACGTCTGTTGAGCAGGTCCTGGACCATGTCCTGGAGGCGCTTACGGCCCATCTCGTGGAACGCAGACGGCAGTCGGTGTCGTTGCTGATAGACACCGGATCCGCCGGTGTGGGTATAGGGATGGCCGTTCTCGGCCGCACGCGCGATGGCTGCCACCAGAGTGTCGATAAGATCCTGTTCGGGGAGACGACTTTCACGCAGGCGCGGTGTCACGTCGACGAGAAGACCGGTGGGTGCTCGGAGAAAAGTGCGAATGGTCCGGTCCGCTGGTCCGTTGGCCTTGACCACCGCGCCCTGAAACACCGCGTTGCGGGCGAAGGGCTCTTCGAGCGCCTTGAAGACGAAGCCCTGGTGTTCCTCGGGCGCCGGCCACAACGCGTAGACCAGGCGCATTCCGTCGACGATGGCGCTGGTGCCGCGCACGGCGTCGCGGGCCTGTTCGACCGTCGAGATCGGACGGTTGCCCTGCGGCTTGCGCATATGGTGGGCGACGATCACCGCCGCGCCGGTCTCCGTCGCCAGGGTCGCGAGCAAGCCGGTGGCGAAACTGCCCGCCGCCGGGTCGGAGGTGACGTCGGCATGGATGAACGAGGCCAGCGGATCGAACACCACCAGCTTGAGATCGCGTAGTCTCATGATCTGGTCGCGCACCATGCGGAACTGGGGCGTGATCTCGGGACCGTCCTTGCCGGACACCACCAGCAGGATCGGTCCACCCGCATTGGGCAGAGGCACGACAATCAGCCGCTCAGGCCGTTCAAGCCGCAGTTCCTCGGGATCGAGCCGCTGCAAACGACAATGGATCTCGCCCTGTTCGTCCTCGGCGGTGAAGATGACTGCGGTGCCGAATTCCCGCACCGAGCCGCCGAAGGCCATGGGTTCCGGGCTGACCGAGACGGAACGGGCTTTGCCGGTGGCCACCGACAGGGCAAGGTCGAGGGTCATCATGCCCTTCCCGGTGTCGCCCATGGCGGCGAGGATCGAAACGACACCTAGAGGCAATGAGCCCTCGACCAGAAAATGCTGTTCGGGCGCATCGCCGGCATAACGACCGGCATTCCAATCGGAAAGATTCAGCGTCGCCTTTTCGGACCGAATGTACTGGCGTTCGCAGGTCGCGATGAAGTTGGTGACGTTCATGCCCTCGGCCACCGCATCCGCTGCATCCCATTTATCCGGCTTGCTGTCGGGGGAAGGAGCACGGATACGGAAGTCGCTCCGACACCCAGCACCGCCTGTGCTGCGGTCATGGCGTACCGCCAACCGGGTTCGTCCTTGTCCGGCCAGATCACCACGCGCTTGCCCTTGAGCGGCGACCAGTCGGTCTTCTCGACCGGTGCCGAGGCGCCGTTCATGGCCGTAGTAGCGCAGAGCTCCTGATCGATAAGAGCCTGCGCGGCCTTCTCGCCCTCGACCAGAATCACTTCGGACGCCAACTTGACCCCCGGCCGGTTGTAGAGCGGCCGGGGGTCGGGCGCCTTCATCTTTCGGTTCTGCACATCCCAGGGCCGGAACTGCTTTCCGCCGGGCGGATCGTAGCGATACACACAGGCGATGAGCCGGCCATCCTCGTCCAGATAGTCCCACTTCGCGGTGACCGGTCCCAGGTCGTCGGTGGGCGGGATCTTGGACTGGGCCGCCCGGTCGTCGTGCAGGGTGCGACTGCGGCCGTCCAGCCATTCGCGGACGTCGTCCATGATGGCGGGGAATTCGGTCCGAGTGTCCCGTCCCGTGACCGCCGCCCACAGGCCGATGATGTCGCCGCCCCCCTTGGTGGCAAAGTCGTGCCACATGCCGGCCTTGGGACCGGCGAGCTCTACCGTCAGGCTGTCACCGCGATTGCCGTGAACGTCGCCGACCAGGAATTTGGTGCCCTGAAACACGCCACCCGGCAGCAGATAGGAGAGCACGCCACGAATGTTCACGAGCATGCGGGATTTGATGTCCTCGGTGCTCTCGGCGTCACCCCACGGTCGGGTTCCGTCAAGGCGCTGCGGCTCGGCATCGTTGAAGTCACGCCAACGGTCCAGGTTCACCACGTCACCGCTCATGCTCCGCTCCTCCAACAGCGGTCGGACCAGGAGCAAAAGCGGCATTCATGGAAGTCGGCGGATTGAGCGATACGGGGCAGCAGTTCTCCCGCCTCGGTCGCCTGTATGATGCGCACCGCCTTGTCGCTCGCGGCTTGAGCCAAGGCACCGTCAAAGGGCACCAATTCGTGATGAAGTTCCGCCGTGTCCTTGTTGACGGCGGTGAACAAGGCCGGGTTCTTCGAGATAGCCGGCACCGTCGCTTCCATATAGGCCTGATATGTGGCGATCTGCGCCGCATAGACAGGTTTGGAGATCGCGACGCCGCGCTTCGCCGTGTCCTTCCAGGATTTGGAGTTCAGCGATTTGCATTCCCACAGCGCCGGGAAGCCAGGCAACACGGGACCGGCATTGATGATGCCGTCCACATGGCCGCGGATATGGCCGCCGGCAACCGAGAACCCGAACTGCTCGCCATTCGGCCGATTGCCCTTGGTGGTGTAGAGATCGAACCCGGCCCGACGCAGCCAGCCGATAGCCAGATCCTCGAAGACATGTCCGGCGGCGAAGATCCGTAGCGTCTGGCCGTCGAAACCACCGCCATCGTCCTTGGGCGCCCCTGCATACTCGTACTGCAAGGCACGATCGCAAGCGACGCCGAGCCGAGAGCCGCCGAGATAGTCGCGGGGCGGCCGCATAGCATTCTCGGCCACCAGGGCCTCGTCGATCAGGGCTTTAATTTTCTCGGCGAAGCTGGCCGAGTGATTGAAGTCCAACATCAAAAAGGGATCTCCGTATCCTCGCCCTTGGCGGTCGCCAACATGGCGTCCTGAAAACCGCCGACGGCGACTTCGATCAGGGTGAACACCTGGGCCTCGGTGAAGTCGATCAGCCGGGTCTCCCAGCCGATCTCCTCCATGATCTCGGCGACCATCTTCATGGCCGACCGGATCGCCGCCTGTTCCTGCTCGGTCAGGTCAACCATGCCCAAACCCCGCTTCGCCAAGCCGGACCAGAAACCCTGGCAGGCCATCGAGCAAAACCAGACCGATTGCCGGGGCCGCTTCGAGCGCACCGGGTCAAACCAGCCAAAGCCACGGGCCGGACGCCGACAGACGGCACAAAGCGCACCACGCGGGTGCCACAGTCGCAGACGGGCGGCGGCAGTGTCGGATAGCGCGGCCATGGATCATGCCGCCCTCCGGTCGCTCGAAACCGAGGTCCGCACCAGCTGCTGGATCGCCTGCTTGTTGAACGTGAAGGTCAACAAGGCCGAGGCCTGATACCGGGTGAGGCCGAAGTCTTGCCGGTAGCTCGCAGGCAGGTAGCGGAGCTGCTTCTCCGTCGCCGGCTGGTTCAGCCAGGAGCGGGTCTTGTGGGCGCTCTCGTCGGTCTCATTCTCGTTAAGCCAGTCGTCGGCGGCCGCCAGGCAGACAGTGCGCTCGCCCACCGCCAACAGCCGCGAGCGCTGCCCCTTCGCCCCGCCGATGGCATGCCAGCGCCCGTGCAGGAAGAATATCCCGCCCCAGGCGTTGAAGCCGTTGGCGACCAGCGCTGCGTCATCGCCAAAGAGATCACACCAGCGGAAACTGGAACGCTTTAGAAGATCGATCTCCGACATGACGAAGTCGGCAAGCGGCGTGGCCTCGCTCTCGCCGGCTCCGACTGACTCCCAGAGATAACCGCAAAGGGGACACTCGCGTACCGCCAGCGGCACCTGCGCGGTGCAGTCCGGGCAGTCTTTGGTTGGGGCCTCGCCGTCGCCGGCCTTGCCGTCCAGATTGACGTCCTGTTCAAGGCAGCCGTGCAAAAGGGTCGAGGTGCCGAAATCGAGCACGATGCAGTCGGTCTTGACCACGCTGGGAAACTCGCCCGGATCGACGGTGCGCAGGCCCCGCCCCACCATCTGGATCATGGTGGACTTGTAAGAACTGGGGCGTAGCAGGACGACGCAGCTGGTCGGTTGGTGGTCCCAGCCCTCGGTCAGCACCGCCACGTTGACGATGACCTGGATGTCGTCCTTTTCGAAGGACCGCAGGACGGACCGGCGATCGGCCTCGCCCATGTCGCCCCAGACCATGTCGGCTGGGATCCCATCGGCGACGAAGGCCTCGGTGACGTTACGAGCGTGATCGACGGTGGAGCAGAAGATCACGGTTTGGCGGTCGCCGGCCTTTTCCCGCCAGTGGCGGATCACCGCCTCGGTGATGGGCGCTCGGTTCATGATGGCGTCGACCGCTTTCATGTCGAAGTCGTCGACGGTCTTGCGGACACTCTTGAGGGCTTCCTGGGTGCCGACGTCGATGACGAAGGTGCGCGGCGGCACGAGATGACCCGATGCAATCAGCTCGCCGATGGAGATCTGGTCGGCCACGTTGGAGAAGACCGGACGCAGCCCCTTCTTGTCGCCTCGGTTGGGCGTGGCGGTGACACCGAATACCCGAACATCCGGATTACGGTCCTGGGCTCGGTCGATAATCCGCCGATAGCTGTCGGCGGCCACGTGATGGGCCTCGTCGACGACCAGCAGATCGAGCGCCGGCATGGCGTCGAGATTCGCCTTGCGGGCCAGGGTCGGCACCATGGCGAAGGCCGTCCTTCCCCGCCACGACTTCGTGCGGGAATCGACGATAGAGGTGCTGATGGCGGGGTTGACCTTGGCGAACTTGAGCACGTTCTGAGCCGTCAACTCGTCGCGATGCGCCAACACGCAGGCCTTTGCATCGTTTTCCGCCAGCATCCGGCCGACCACGCCCGAAAGCATGATCGTCTTGCCGGCGCCGGTCGGCGCGACACCCAGGGTGTTGCCGTGTTCGTCGAGCGCGCGCACGCTGCGCTCGACGAAGGTCTTCTGGCGCGGGCGGAGCAACATGGATACGCCCTCCTACTGCGCCCAGGCTGGGCGGTTCGGAGCACCCGTCGGCTGCGCGTCGGGCGCGGATGTCGTGGCACCAGGGGCAGGCGCCGAGGCGGTAGCCGGGACACCGTCGGTCTTCCAGGTGCCGCCGGACTGGCTATAGGTCTCCCAGTCCTTGTGATTGGGTGTGACGGCGAAGCGGATCTCGTTCTTGGCGTCGCCGTTCTGGTCCTTACCGACGTCGATCTTGGCCAGAAACTCGATGCCATCGAGATCGGCGAACCCGTTGATGCGTCGCGCCGTCTGGGCCTGGGGCGAGTTGTCCTTGTCCGACAGTCCGCGAGCAGAGTTCAGGATGCCCCGCACGAAGGAGCGGCCCATGTTGCCCCACTCCGGGCCCTTGAGGCTCAGGAGACCGATCAGGCTCCAGACCTTGCGCCGGGCGTAGGCGCCTTCGAGAAGCACGAACTCGGCATTCAGATAGACCGAGCCCGTGGTCTCATTGCGGGTGGCATAGCCGCCGGTCCAGCCCTGGGCCGGGTCATCGTAGCCGCCCGGCTTGAGGGTCATCCTGACCGGCACGATGGTGCCCTTGGGGATCAGGTCGTAGGACGTCTGGGAGTCGGCGTCGTTGAAATCGTTCCAGGAACCGGTCATGGTCAGGACGCTCCTTCATCTTCTTGGGTGACGGGGGTATCGGCGGGCTGGGAGGCGGGGCGGCCAAACTCCAACCTCTCGCTCGCCGGTTTTACGGGGCCGCCGATTTTTTTCATCAAGCGGCCGAGATGGGGTTCCTCGATCTGGTCGAGGCGCCCGCTGCGATCCTTGGCGGGATAGCCGAAGGGATTCAGGGTCTGGCACACAAAGGCCCGGAAGGGGTCGCCGTTGCCCTGGCCGATCTCGGCCATGGCGATGACCTCATCGACGATGCCGGGAAGCTCGTTACCGGTCTTCGAACCCTCGATCTGCGGAACAAAGACCCGGCGATTGAAGTCGTCCAACTTCTCGTCGAGGATTCCGACGAACCAGACATTCTTGCCGCGGGTATGCTGCAGATGGGTGAGCCAGGCGATCATCTCCTGGCCGTGCAGACCATAGGCGCCGCGCATGTCGGGCTTGCCGGTGCGCTCCGAAAACGCCTGCGGCTGTCCCTTGTACCACTGGAAACAAAGACGCCCGGCGACGGTGATGCTGTCGATGAATACCGTCTCGTACTTGTCGAGGGTGGCGGGATCGCCGAAATTCTCGCAAACGGCGTCGAAGTGGGCCTGGCTGTAGACCTGGTCTTCGCGGAGCGCCGGATTGGGCCCGCCGATGAAGACGGCGAAGTTCCGACATTCGGCCCAGGTGCGCGGCCGGATGGTGTCGCCGGGCCAGCCCTCGATGGCCAAGTCGCCCGCCTCCAGGTCCATGAACAGCGTCGTCGAGGACTGCAGGCTCCACAGCAGGCTCGTCTTGCCGATACCGGATTTGCCGAAGATGCAGCCCTTGATGCCGCGCCGCTCGGCCAGCCGTTCGTCGGCGGAAATGATGGGGAGGCTCATTTGGAGCCTCCCCTGGTGTCCGAAATGGCGTCGAGGGCATTGTCGGCACCCAGGGCACCGTTCTTGCGCGCCATGTCGTAGATGCGGCGCAACGCGTCGATCTCGGCGTAAAGGGCGGAGGACTTCGCTTGCAACGCCAACTGAGCAAACGCAATGTCGTCGATCGACGCCGCCTCAATGGGTTTGATCACCTCCTCCTGGCGATCACCGAGCGCAGGGATGCGGATGCTGTCGGGAACGTCGGCGAGGAAGCAATTGTCTTCGCGCAAGCTATCCAGCTTGGTCTTGGCGGTCATTTGGACACCTCGTTGTTCAGGGTGAGTCGGAAGGAGGGTTTGCCGACCCGCACGGTGCGGGCACTCTCGAAGGCCGAACGAATGTGGCCGGGCCAGGCGGTGAACTTGCGTTCGGGAACCCTGAAGCCGATGTCGACGTACTCGGTGGGATCGTCACCGTCGGCGCGGATGCACTCGGCCAGGGCGGCCAGCTGGGTCTGGTCCCAATCGACTTTCTTCGGCAGATCGGCAACCACCGTCACCGGACCGTCATCGAAGCGAATGGTGCCGGTGTCCTTGCCGGCCTCCCGGCGCAGGGACTGGGCGCGATCGGCGTAGCGCTGGGCGATGGCGCCCTCGAGCCAGTCCCTGGTCGCCTTGGCGGCACGCAGGGCCTCGTCCGCCTCTAGCTGCAACAGCGCCAACTGATCGGCAGGCAGAGCGGCGATCTCGCCGATCGGCATGCGGTGAAGGTCCTTGAGGGTGAAAGTGTTGGAGATCATCGCCGCCTCCTCACGCCATCTTCGGCGTCGGCCGGTCGGCAGTGCTCTCGCGAAGCTGGGTCGCCTCGAACTCTTCAACGTCCTCGAGCCGATAGACGACGCGGCCGCCAATCTTGATGTAACGGGGGACTTCCCCCGACCAGCGCCAGCGCTCGAGCGTGCGGTGGCTGATGTTCCAGCGAGCGGCGAACTCGATCTGGTTCAAATGTCTGACCGTCATCTGCTTCTCCTTCGCGTTTGGCCGAATGCCTGCGGAGAGGATGGCAATCGGGCGGGTAGGAACCGGGGAGGAGCGAGGAAGGAGAGAGAGTAGGAATTGGACTTTTGGGCCCCAGAAACGAAAAAAGCCGCCCCAGAGGGACGGCATTCATGCAGTGGCGCTGGTCACCGAAGCGCTACGGGCCCATCAGATGTGGGCTTCTTCGAACTCGATCTCTGGCTCGGGCGATCCCGTCCAGGTGAAACGATAGCGCGCGCTCTTGCGAACGTTGCCGACGAGCGCGGGGCGGAAGCATGCGAGGCAGACCCCATCGTTGTGGCGCACGCTGGGATAGATGATCCCGGACGCCCGCTCTCCGAGAAGAGTCTCTGCGAGCATCTGGGATTCGACGTAGCTGTCCGGATCAAGGCACTTCTCGTGGGTCGCATCTCCCCGAATGTCGTGGTACTCCCCGCCGAAATCCGCGAGATAGTCGTCGTAGGTGACGCTTTCCTCCATCCATTCGATTTCAGCGAGCTCGACCGACTTGTGCCAGGCGACCTCAGCTTGCGATGTTTCGAGCTCAAACCCGGCATACCAGGCGCCGCGCTCCGGACCGTTGAATCGGCTACCGAGCGGATGGGCATGCGAAAAGGCCGCGTTGATGATGCGGTAATAGGGAACGCCAAACACCAGCTCATCAACGCCGATACCCGGCAGTCGATCGTTTTCGGCCAGCAGGCGGTCATTGGTCGCGTGGTCGAGATCGAAGATGCCACGAAGGTGGTCGTCATCGTCAGCGATCCGGACCAGCACGCTTTCCCCGCCCTCACTGTACTTCGAGGGAATGAGCCGGTGCGTATCGAGCTGCCGGATGCGTGCTACGGCGGGACTACTCAATGACCGCCCCGCCGCGCATCCAGAAGTCTGCGTACCGTCGCGAATGCCGGCAAACCGCCCTGCATGAGATACTCATGCGGAGTCATCCCGCCAAAGATCCTGTTCTTGTTTGGCAGTTGCATCCAGCGGTCCGCCAACTCCTCGCTGTAGAGAATGTTCAGCGCCTTGAAGATGCCGACGAGATAGGAGATCCGGCGAAGCTTGTCCTCGTCGAGTGCCCGGTCGCCCCCTTTCTTGAGAGCGTAGTAGGCACCATTTGACATTCCCCCGAGCAGCCGACGGGCATCGTCGTCACGAATCTTCCAGTGAGCCATGATATTGAAGAAGGCACGTACAGCGTCCGAACTGAGCCGCTCGCGTTCCGTTCGATCAGATAGATCGATCAGGGGCGCGACCTTGTAGCGGCTGGCTGGATAGGTTTGAGTGATCAGCATAGTGTCCTCCATTAATGGAGATAATATAACTCCAAATATGGAGAATTGCAAGCCTGCCGATACGGTGTGAAAAAGCCTTCAAAATCAGAAAGCTAGTGCCCCCAGATTGGGAGGCAGATGCCCTCAGAGCGAAAACCGGCAGCGGCCGTGTTGCTCCTCGATGAAGTCACGCCAATCGGTACGCTTGGAGAACGCCTTGGCGAGCGTATTGACGCTGTCACTATACCCGGCGGCCTCCAGCACCTCCGCGGTCAACCGCTCGGGCTGGCCGGATTGCCAAGCCTCGAACAGCTGGCGAATGACGGCCCGCTGCTTTGAACCGGAGAACGAATAGCGTTTGCCGTGAACGGTGACTGCGGCGCCGTCCGCCGCCATGGTGATCGGAGCGTCGTCCGTTTGCGATCCCGATGCAATCCTTGCGGCCAAAAGCCCAGGGTCGACAGTAATTCCAAGGTGGTCGGTGACATCTCGGACGGCGATAAGTGAATGCCCCTGGAAGACATCCGCTGGAAGACGGTCCGCCGGCGTCAGACTGAGAACGATCCGGAGCCCGGGCGCTGGTCTTGTCCGAACGGTGTGGCCGAACCGCTTCCAGACCACCGGATCACCAAGTCGTCGGCCGATCCAAACCGGCACGCGTTTGCCGCGGCCTGGCAGCCGCAACTCCCCGCCCTCCCATAAGAGATCGGGCACGAGCACGGTACGGTGGGCCCGCGGCGGCAGGTCCAACTTCTCCAGCAGCCGATCGAACAGTTGATCGAAGTCGACCCGGAACAGCGCCAGGCGGTCACTCGGCACAGCCACCCAGCCGGCCGTGGGGCTGAAATAGCCGTAGCCCTGATGCTCGGGCGACCATGTCAGACTGACAGGTTCATCTTCATGGTCAGTAAGCGACACGGCCGCCCGCTGATGGTCAGTCGGTTGAAGCAGGCCGTCGGCCTTCAGCGCCGGAGCCACCGTTGCGTAAGCTTGATCAAGGACTGTAGCAGAGACGGCCGCGTCTGGCGTTTCAGCCACTGACAGTAGGAAATCCGTCGCCTGGCGATCGAGAGCGGGCGCGCTGTCAGTCACCCCGCAGGATGCCCCAGCGACGCAGGTACTTCTCGCCGATCAGCTGCTCTTCCTCGGTCTGGTCCTTGAGATTGCAGCCATGGGGCATCGTGATCGTCAGCGGCAGGGTTCGCCCCCGCCTGGCTTCGCCCTTGGGATGGAACTTGATGGTGAGCTTCGACTGCGTCGCGACCCATCCACCGGCGAGAGGATCACCGGCACCGAACCGCTCGGCCGCCATGCTCCAGATGGAGCGGTCGGCCTTGCGAAGGCATTCAAGCGTGACCCGTTCCCCGACATTGTCGATAGGCATGAGCCGCAGCTGTTTGACCTCGACGGACTCGATCCCGTCCTCCGGGTCGGTCGGGAAATCATGCGGCTGCAGCAAAACCGCGAGGTCGTAGGTCCGGAACGGTACCTTTTCGCTCTGAAATTCGATGCCCAGAAGGTCGCGGGCCATGAACCGCACCATTTCCTCGCGGCTCTCGCGATCATTGGCCACAACCTCGATAACCCCGGTCGCCGGCTCGTAGGTCATCGCCGCCTCGAACACGGGGCGCCGACCTCGTCGAACGCCAGGCAATCGTCCAGCAGCCCCTCACGGTAGACCGCGATCTGCACCAGCTCGCAATCCTCTCCGTCGAAAGTCGGGCGACACCGTTCGAAAATGTCGACGTGGACATTATTGGCGGAGAACTGCTCGCGCAGCGCCGCCTTGAAGGCCTCGAGAGCGGCCTCGTCGCGGCGCAGATCGAGGTTCGGGGTGCCGATGAACCCGTCCCAACTGCGACCGCGGCGCCGTTCATCGGTGTAACGGACCTCCTCGGCATGGCGGAACCGGACCGGCTCGTTGAGGAACATCCAGAGCGCGCGGGCATGACCGTTGGCGAGATCATCGAGAACCGAACGATCATCGACCACGCTGTAGAGCGCGGTCTGGCCGGCGTCGTCGGCCAGGCCGCTGACGCGATCCGAATCGTTGATGACCCGGGCCCGGGCTTCGTCGTCCATTTCATCGACGGCGCCGAGCACGCCCCGGACCACATCGGGCTCAGCGGCATCCCAATCCACCGGCGACGGCAACTCGATTCCGGTGTGGTCGAAATAGGCCTGCAGCGACGAGGCAGGCATGTTGCGGATAAAGCTCGTCACTGAGGCCATATGCAGATCTCCTTAGCCCTTGATGTTGCGCGGGTCGTTGCCGTGCGAATCGGACTGCGCAATCCGACCGTCGCGATTGTGGATTTTGAACTCGGTGCCGGCATTGCGGCTCATCTCACGCCCGCGGTCGATGGCCTCCCGCTTGGTGTCGAAATGCCCGCTCGACCGGTCTGCGCCGCCGCGGCGGACGTCCCAGCCTCCATCAGGATTGGGCACCACGTGGTGGGTACCGAACCCGCGCTTATTGCCTGACATTGATCTGGTCTCCGTAGGTAACGCGCCAGCCCTACGCTGGCACTCTGCGGATTAGCGCATCGACAGCGCGCGCGGAGTCAATCGAAAAAAAACGCACACCCGCGAATTGGCGAGTTTTGCTAGCCGAACAGGGATGGCTGCCTGTCGGACTCCGATACCAAGTTGAGCTTCAGCAGCCGAATCCGAGCTGCATCCTCCGAAACCGCAAACTGCTCCATGATTGCTCCGATCAAGGCGCAACCATGGTCGGATCCAACGTAAATCGCTCCGTGCAGGCCGCGCGGCTCGCAATACTTGGTCACGAGGCGGCGCACATGGCTCGCGGGCATCAGAATGGTGCCACTGACGAACCCAGCCTGCCACTCCATCCAGTCGTATTGGCTGGCGTTGAGGATCGTGTCTCTCTTACAGATCGCCTTGTTTTCTGTGCTTTTTCGCTCGAAGAGACGCCCTGAAATGAACTTTTCCGCCCAAAGATAACGATGGAAATGAACGTGGCCGAACTCGTGGGTCAGAGTCGTCCTCAGCCGGTTCTCCCTTCGCTCGTCGTTGGCGAGCTTCTCCGAGATAGAAACCATCGGCCCCTTGTCAGGAAAAAACTCGGTGACGCCCTCGACGTCATCGCCGAAGGCCGAAAGATCCGCATAGGCATCCACCGAGGCATCGTGCTGCTCGATCAGAACATGAAGATCGTCGGTCGAGATGGGAAACTGGATGTCCCCGTGCTTCTTTCTCAGGAACCCAGACACTAGTCGCTCGCATTCCCGATCGAGCTCGTCGGCCGTGTAGTGAGGCCGCTCCGCAAAGCGGCCCGTCCTATCCGGTACCATCCTTACCATTCAGCAGCCTTCACTTTGTGATGGTCCTTCGAAAATTGGCAAAGCTCTCGACCATCTTGTCGCGATCCCTTGCCTCTTTGCGGATATCATCCGGGATCTTTCCCGCGAGCACGAACAGATAGCCTTCATCCTCTTCGAGCACGGCGGCAAATTGCTTGATCAAGTGATCGGATGTGGGACTCCGCCGATCGTGCTCGATGTCGTTGAGGTACTGAGGGGATATTGAGCCACCTCCCTCGTCCTTCATGACGCGCCCAGCGAGCTCCTTCTGGCTGAGACCCAATGCCTTTCGGGCCTTCGAAATCGCCTTGCCGAAGGTCATGCTGTCGGTAGACATGATCGATCCATTGCTTGCTCTCCCCGTCAATCCGCTTGTTCGCGGATTAGCGAACTGTTACTCGTTATCCCCAAGAGGATCAACAGAGAAACGGGATGCGACGTTCGGAACCGGGAGCTAATAAGTGATCAAGATCCTTCACACCGCTGACGTACACCTCGACTCCCCGTTGAGATCGCTCGCGTTGCGCGACCCTGAGCTGAGGGATCAGGTCCGGACGGCGACCCGGGCCGCCTTTACCAGGATCGTGGACATCGCTCTTGCCGAGGATGTGGCCGCCCTGTTGATTGCAGGCGATCTGTTCGATGGAGCAGAGCGCAGCGCGCGGACAGCTGCCTTCCTCACACTGCAACTTGAACGCCTGCGCGAACGCGGGATCCGCGTGTTCTATATCAAAGGCAACCACGACGCGGAGAACCCCCTGACCGGCGAATTGAGCCTGCCTGACAACGTGCACGTCTTCGACGGTCGCGGCGGCAAAGTGCAGCTCACGGACGGTGTCTGGATCCACGGCGTCAGTTTTGCCGGCCGTCATGCCCCGGAAAGCCTGCTCCCGAAGTTCCAAGCCCCGGTCGAGAGCGCGGTCAACATCGCGATGCTGCATACCTCTCTTACGGGCGCAGAGGGCCATGATCCATATGCACCCTGCGCTCTCGGTGATCTAACAGCTGCCGGTTTCGACTATTGGGCGCTAGGACATGTTCATCGTCGGCAGGTTCACTCCCAGACACCATAGGTCGTCATGCCGGGAACGCCCCAAGGACGCGATATCGGCGACCCCGGACCCAAATCCGCCACGCTGGTGACGATCGGCGAAACGATCGAGACCGAGGAGGTTCCGACCTCGGTGGTGGAGTTCCTGCAAGTGAAGATCTACGCCACTGACATTGAAAGCGACGACGCTCTACGCGATTTGCTAAGGCGGACGCTCCGCGAAGTGGCGCAAAGCATGATGTCGGACAGCGCAGTCATCCGGCTTGAGCTGACTGGACGCACACCACGTCGCTGGCAGGTGTTGCGCGATCAGGATGTCTGGACAGACACCGCAGCGCAATATGCCCGCGAGGCGGGCACCCTCTGGCTGGACAAAATCATGTTTGGCTTGTCCGACAGCGCAGAACCCAGTCACAGCGCCACGGACGAATTGGCCGGGATTATGAAGACCATCCGCGAGGAACCCGGCTTTGCCGAGATCTGCCGCGGGGAAATCGAAGGCATTTTGCAGGAATTGCCGCCGCAACGACGCGCCGAACTCTTGCCGGATGAAGCGGCGATGGACCGGCTGGCGCAGCGCATCGCAACGACTGGTGCAGAGAGGATCCTCGCTCGAATGAAGGGGGCGACGTCCTGATGCGGATTGAACGGTTGTCCCTCGACTTCTTCGGGCTCTTTACTGGCAAGGTCCTCGATTTCGGAAAGGCCGAGCAGGCATCGGATTTCCACCTGATCTATGGCTCGAACGAAGCTGGCAAGACGACGATGATGGAAGGATATCTGCGCCTTCTCTACGGCTTTCCCCATAGAGAGCCCTATGGATTTCAGCATCAGCGCCAGAACCTCCGGGTGTCCGGTCTGCTCGACATCGGCCAGGAAACCCGCCTGTTCACGCGGCTCCCGTCCCGCAGCGGCAACCTCAGGGGCGAGGCCGAAACGATCCTGCCCGAAACTGCGATCGCCTCGCACCTTGGCGGACTGTCGTTAGAGGACTATCGCAGCCTGCTATGCCTCGACGACGACACCATCGAAAAGGGTGGTGAGGACATTGCGAACGCGCGAGGCGATATCGGCCGATTACTGTTCTCTGCGGCAGCTGGTGTCGCGGACTTGAACGCCGTGCTCGAACAGGCGCGGGCTGAGGCAAGCGGCATTTACAAGAAACGTGCAAGCAGCACTCTGGTCGCTGACCTGAAGCGCGAGCTTGGCGACGTTGAAAGCGCTATTCGGGACATGGATGTCAGCGCCCACGCTTGGCGGAAGCTGAAAGATGCTCTTCAGGCCGCCAGGGATGAAGAGGCGAACGCGCGGGCGGCACGGGACGAGCTTCGCGCTGAACAGGCCCAAATCGCCGCACTGCGCCGGGCTCTGCCTAACCTGGGTGAACTCGACCGGCTTCTGGACGAGGTCGCGGACTTTGCAGAATACCCCGACAGGATCGACATCAACCCCGAAGAGCTAGTCAAAATGATGACCGAACGGGGACAGGCTGACGCTGAGCTACGGCGCCTGAAGGATAGTCTCGACAAAACTGAGACGGCGCGCGCGGCGCTCGTGCTGGACGAGGAGCGCCTAGCCTTAGCAGAACGGCTGGACGAATTGGACGAACTGCGCAGCCGGATGCAGACGGCAGTATTGGACCTCCCACGGCGCGAGCGCGCCCATCAGGAGGCTCTTGTAGACATGACGGGTATCGCGCGTGACTTGGGCGCGCTCCATGACTGCGATGTCACCAAACTTCTCACGTCCCAAGCGGAAATCACCACACTCGAGAACCTGCGTGACAAGATGCGAGAAGCCGCCGCAGCTCGGGAGACCGGGGAGCGCGAGATCGCGGGTTTGCTTAAACGCATCACGCAAGCCGAGGAGGCACACCAAGCATTGCTGGAAGACCCGCCAGCTCGAATTGGCCTGATGGATCTGCTCACACGGTCCGACGCAGATGGGTTGGCCCCCGCGGTCGCCATGGCGACACAGGCCATCGCGTCAGCTGACGTCGCGCTGCAGGAGGCGCTTGATGCGCTTACTGTCAACTCAAGCCATTTCATCGAACTTCCAGATTGCCCGGTCGACCCGTCTACGGCGGCCGACCTCGCGGAAGGGCATGCCGATCTGACGGATAAGATTGTGCGGGCGGAAGATAGGCTGGAGCAACTCGAAGAAGACATCGCCGGCATGGCGGCGAAGATCACCGGCGTCGCAGAAAGCGCCGGCGTCGCCACCGACGAAGAGGCACAGGATGCGCGAGCGCAACGCGACGTGCTATGGCAGGCCCACCGAGATGTCCTGAGCGCGGAAAGCGCCGACCGCTTCGTTCCCGCGATGAAACGGGTGGATGATATCGACGCTGCCAGGCTGGCCCATGCCACAGAGCTCGGCGAGCTTCGAAAGCTCGGGCAGGACATGGCGGAAGCAGAGGCGCGCGCCAATAAGACCAGAGAACAGCGCGATCGGCTCGCGAAGCAAGTGAATGAGATCGAGACTCAAGCTGAAGGATTTGCGACGGAAATCGGCCTGCCGGCGCTCTCCCCGTCCGCCTTTTCGGACTGGGTTGCACTGCATGCCAAGGCCAAGACCGAGAGGCGGCGGCGGGATATTCTTACCAGACAGCATCGGGAGACGCTGGACCGCGCGGAACAGCTTCGACGAGAGCTCGTGCCCCTCGTCGCATTGGAGACCCCCACCTTCGATGCGGCACTGTCGGCCGCGCGGCGACTTTCCGAAGCCGAGCGAGTTTACCTAGACGACGTGCGCGCGGCTTCGGACAGGACAACCGACCTAAACGCTGAACTTGACCGTCGGCAGCGCGAGCAAAACGAGCTTGAAGACCACGCTGAGCAGGCCTCCGAGACCTGGAGGACCAAGGTGCAGGACTTGTTTGGCGAGATCCTGTCACCCGACAAGCTTGCCGCCGCTCTCGGGCTGTTGCGCGAATTACGGGAACATGACGCGAAGCGGCAACAGGCGGAGCGCCAGGTCTCCGCGATGCAAGATGATCAGCGTCGATTTTCGGAGGCAGTGGAGACCCTTGGAGTCCGTTTCGGCTTAGGAGACTGCGACCCTCTCGAGATGTTCCGGCGTTTGCGGGAAATTGCGGAGCAAGCGAAAGCCGACAAGTCACGACACGAGGAGCTGGGCGCCAAACTGGATGAGGACGCGAAGCGGCGCGCGGAGCTCGAAGCAGAGCTCGAAGACATCGATAGGACGGTGGCGGAACTCGGCGCGGTGTTTCCCAAGACGGTGGACACCAGCACGCTCAATGCCCTCCGCATCGCTGTCAGCACTGCCCAAGACGTCATCACAAAGCGGGGGGAAATCGCCGAACTGGAGAGGCAGATCCTCGATGACCTCTCGCTGCGCGGCATCGACGATGCCCACGCCCTGATCGGCAAAGAAACTGCATCCGCGTTGGAGGCCAAGGCGAAATCGCTGGAGACCGATCTCAATCTTGCAGAGGAGAAGTTGTCCACCGCCACTGTCGACCGGGCGAACGCGGAGCGGGATCTTAGTGCTGTCACCGGCAGTGCCGAAATCGCCGAAATCGTCGAGCGGCGCGCCACGCTTCAGATGCAGATCGAGGAGGCCATTCTCGAATATCTACAATGGGACTTCGGCTTGCGTATCGCCGAAGACGCCATCCGCCGCTATCGCGACAAGCATCGGAGCGAAATGATGGCGTCGACCGAGCGGGCTTTTGCGGAGATCACGAACGGCGCCTACGAAAAGCTACTGACCCAACCGGATGGCTCGTCGGAAATCCTCCTGGGTGTCGATACAAGCGGCACACCCAAGCAGATCGGCGACATGTCGAAGGGAACGAGGTTCCAGCTCTACTTGGCGCTGCGCGCCGCAGCCTACGAACAAATGGTAACGCAGGGCGTGCAGTTACCTTTCTTTTACGACGATGTCTTTGAGACCTTCGATAAAGATCGCACGCGCGCAGCTTGCCGGTTGATGGAGCGGATCGGCCGAAGTGGCCAGGCAATCTACCTGACGCATCACCGTCACGTCGTCGAAATCGCCAAGGAGGTGTGTGATGCGCAGCCTGTCATTCATGAAATCTAGCGCTCTGACGCATTCATCGGATTCAGAGGTTGTCGGTTGCGCGACGTTTTTCAGCAAATGAGCCGGATGACCGCCTTGAGCCAGACCCCAGAGGATCGCCGTCGAATCGAAGCCGTCATCGGGGATCGCAGTGTGCCGCATAAGCATGTCTTGCAGGCTCCGGAGATGAGGAGACTATGAGACGATGAGCGACCTTTTCGACGTTGAGGGCGCAAATCTGGATCGCGGGTTCGAGAACCTCAAGGCCGCCGAATCTCCGATCGAGCAGCAGCTTCGCGCCATGTTGCAAGAGATGTGGGATCGCTACGAACCCTATGCCGATCCGGACTTCCGCCACGGCTTCGCGCGCGATGTCGATGGCCGTTTTTGGGAAATGTATCTGGGCTGCACGCTGCTTGAAGCGGGCCGGACCTTGTTGCCCGTGGGTGACCGTCAGCGCGAAGGCGGCCAGCCGGACCTGTGCGTTGTCGAAGACGGTCGCCGCATCTGGATCGAGGCCATCACTCCCGACGAAGGCGCGCCTGGTCCTGACCAGATCGTGCGCCCTGTGCCGATCAATGAAGGCGGCGGCCTTGTCGCCGCGCCCATCCGCCAGGCGCAGCTTCGGACCTCTGGGGCGTTCTGGACCAAGGCGCAGAAGATCGGCCGCTACATCGAACAGTGCGTGATCGCGCCGGAAGACACCCGCATCATTGCGATCAGCGCAAGCCGCTTCGGCGTCTATGTCGCGGACCAGTCCTTGCCCCTCATCATGACGACGTTGTTTCCTATCGGCGACGCCTACATCACCTTCGACCGCGACACTGGTGATGTCCTCGAAGAAGGCTTCCACACCGCGCCTTTGATCCATCGCGATCGCAATCCGATCCCGCGCACCGCCTTCCTCGACGAGCGCTTCGCCGACATCTCGGGCGTGATCTGGTCACGAGTCGGGCTCGGCAACCTCTCGCGCCAAAAGTGGCCGATCACCTATGTCCACAATCCCCTGGCGCAGGTTCCGCTGCCTACGAACTGGGGCGTCTGGGACCGCGAGTTCGTGACGACCCGGCAGGGCGACGGTTGGGAATCCAACGACATCCTCGCCCCGGCAGCCGCGGCGGCGGCGTTATGACGATGGGATCACATCTGCTCATCTGCCACCTGCAGGTTCGCGAGGCCGGCCATGGCCCCCGCCGATGAGCCACAACTGATCACTCCGATAAGCCAGCGCCAGTTCGAACTCTACGCGCTGTCGCTCGAGCGCGGTCCCAATTTCGACCGCGCGCATATCTTCAGCGCCTATCAGGGCGGACGAGGTAGCGCGAGTGGCTGTATCCTTCTTGATCCGGAGCAAGGGACCTTCTCCAGCCTCGCCTTGCGCAGACGCGTCGATCACCGCTGGATCAGGGTCGATGAAAGCGGTTCGTATTCCACCCCTGAAGCTGCGCTCGACCGCCTCAGCATCGCCATGCGCGTCGGCGATCAGCCGGAACCCTTGCCGCCAGGCGCCAGGCGCCGCGCGCGCCTGCTGAAGCCCGGGTCGCGCGGGACTTCTCCGGAGTTCGATCTGCTGACGACCACGATCAGCCACTGGCCGGCGCTCATGGCGATCGGTGAATGCTATCTCGCCCTGCCGAATCCCGGCGCCAATTTCGCCCCAGATTTTCAGACCAGCAACTTCGCTTCCCGGCTGTTCGAACTCTACCTTCTCGCCTGCTTTCGCGAGCAGGGCCTGAGCGTTCGGCAAGACCATGTCTCGCCCGACTTCCTGATCGAAAAGGAGAACGACGAATGCTGGATCGAGGCGGTGACGGCGAACTCCGAGACGCCGCGCGCCGGCGGGATCGGCGATTGGGTACATGCGCCGGAGGATCGCAATGAACGCCTCACGGGAGGTCCGGCCGAACGCTTTGCCAAGACGCTGCGAGGCAAGCTCCAGCGCGACTATCATGAGTTGGACCATGTGAAGGGCCGGCCCTTCGCCCTCGCATTGGCAGACTTCCATGTGTCCGGCTCGATGGTCTGGAGCCGTGAGGCGTTGCCGACCTACCTGTACGGGCTGCGCGCGGATATCGAAGGAGAAGGCGCGGAGCGCCGCGCGGTCGGGACGCCTATCGCCAACCTCACAGGCAAGCACGGCATTCCGGCGGGGCTTTTCCGTGATCCGGACTTCGCCCACCTCTCAGCCGTCATCTTCAGCAATGCGGCGACCCTCGCCAAGTTCAACCGGATGGGCTTTCTTGCCGGCTGGCGCCCGCCCGGTCTGACGATGGTCCGGCGCGGCATCCTCTTCGACCGAACCCCGGGGGCGCTGGAGCCGATCGACTTCGAGTTGTCGGTCGCCAGCGACGAATACCAGGCACTCTGGCCCTGGGGCGAAGCCTAGTGCCAGGAGCTGGAAGTGTTCCACAATCCGCTGGCTGCCCGTCCCATCCCGTTCGACCTGATCCCCGGCGCAACCCATTGGTTCGAGCGCGATGCCGACATCGAGTGCAGCACCATCTGGGCGAACTCGGTCCTTTCCTCGGTAACCCATCTGCGCATGGTTGGCGAAGCCGGGACGACGAACGGCGCGGCTGACGAAAACGCGTCGTCATGATCGCGTCGCTCGCCCAATTCCTCAACATGGAGAAGCCACTCGCATGATCGCCGAGCCGTCCGAACGGACGATTATTTTTCATCTCTTGCGCGGCGCAGTGCCCGAGCGCGCCGGCGAGATCAGCACCCTCTGGAGCCAGTACGGCCATGCCGTCGAAGTCGCGGAGAGCACCAGGGGCGTCACAATGAACGCCGACACCACGCGCATCCAGTTCGACACCAAGACGATCGATTTCTTCTGGTTGCTCGGATTCAGCGCCTGGCGCGCCATCGAGGTCTATTCACCCGCGCTTGTGCTCGCGACGATGACGGGAATGCCGCTCGACCAGGCGCTCAGCGTCGATGCCGAACGAGGTCAGTACGAGTTCGACTACCGACAACGCGTCGCCAACGCCCAATCCCTGATCACGGCCGAGCAGACCGCCGACATTTCCTGGCCGGCAGATGTCCCCGAACCGACTGCCCATCGTGAAGGCCTGGGCGACGTCCAGGACAGGGCAGCGTTCGATCTCGTTGCACTGGCCTTGGCCTTCGCACTGTTGCACGAATTCAGGCACGTCATGTTCTGCGCCGACAACAGCACCCCCCCGACGCTGCCCGAAGAGGAAATCGCCTGCGACACTTGGGCTCGCGACTTCATGACGAGCGGCCTCGCCGCTTACGCCAAGGCCCACGGGCACAACTTAGCCCAGGTCCAGCAGAAGCGCGCGATGGGAACAGCGCTTGCGGCCGTGATCATCCACGCGATGACGCCGACCCATGCGCATTGGGGTAATCGCCAATACCCACCGATCGTCGAACGGCTAACCGTGATGATCGGCGGCTACACTCTGCCGGACGGTTCGTCATTCTGGCCTTTCACGGCCTGTCTCCTGATCGCGCTCATGCGGCAGGAAAACCGTCCACTCGACATCGTTGCGCACTCCGAAAAAGAGATGGTCGAGATACTTCTCGACCGGCTCCGCTGACGACCCAAGGAACGTGAACGCCCCATTCGCTTGCGGCGCGCTATGAAGGATTTCGCGCCCTCTTGCTTCCACAGTGCTTCCACAGGGGCGATGGCGTGGTTATCGCCAGAATCAAAAGCCCGTAACATATTGAAGTTACGGGCTTTATTGGTTGCGGGGGCAGGATTTGAACCTGCGACCTTCAGGTTATGAGGCCGTTCATGAAAGGTTCTCTACGCTTCGAATGATTGCGTGGAACTACGATAAGTCATTGATTTTACTTGATATTTAGCGTGAGCGGCCTTCTCTTGGTTTCGCAGCACCGCACGGTGACTTTCGCCCTCATGTGTCCATGGTGAGTCCATGGATTATCGGTAAGCGTCCGAGCAACCCGCCCTTCACAGCGAAGTTTGCCTGCCGTTAGTATCCATTAGCGATAAATGGACACAACGGAACTATTGTCATGGGGCGTCGCCGGCGCAGCTGGAGCCTTGAGGAGAAG
>Ga0209782_1000241_pt1 | contig 21774 bp, 11 predicted proteins | sample WorMetmaBAHAMAS1_FD_187390 | JGI IMG/M metagenome (GOLD analysis project Ga0209782, IMG submission 187390) | Marine gutless worms symbiont microbial communities from Max Planck institute for Marine Microbiology, Germany - Inanidrilus... | ecosystem: Host-associated > Annelida > Digestive system...
GTAGTTCACCCGAATCCCTGTCAATGTATGCAACGCTGGAACTGTGCCGAAGAAATCCAAGACTTAGAGTGGTATGAAAATGCACCAAATCACACTATCCAACGTGTAAAGTTGCTGGCACATGGGCAACTGGGAAATTTCCAGTCTCAATGTTCAAACGGGGAAATGACCAGGAAAGGTAATAAAATCTTTGTCTCAAAACTGCATATTCTGGTACAGTTTGATGCCTGTTACATTTCAATATGCCCACACGAGCAGCATCCAAAAGTCACTGTTGCAAACCAGCTCAAATTCTACCTGGTCTTTTTTGTACTGATGGGTACAACGCTTACTACAAGCTACGTCACTCACGAGCGAATAATTATTTAAGGCTAAAGTAGCACATTTATGTCTGTCGAATAAACCAACAACATTAGTAACAGCTGCTTCCAAGAAATGTTGCTTGGCGACTGTTTACAAGACTTAAACAACGAGAAGATTTGAAAAATGTTGGGCCCATTCGCCACTGCGAGCCACCGCACGCCCATTTACCAGGTGTCGCTACCAGTACTGTCGCGCACCGCCTGCGCATCGATGTCCACAACGACAACGACGACAACGCGTGATAGAGGGGACCGCTAGGGCCCCATAGAATGGGCCCAAAACAACAACAGCACACATGCAAATGGCACTGATTTTTACTGCACGATACACACCATCGCACATTGCATAGCACGGTATTAGCTCTTCGTATTGCCCAGTAAACAGTCAAAACATTGACCCCAAATAAAGCAAAATCACCTAAATGGCCTCATCATCATAATCATCATCAACAATATTTTTAACATGGCCTAAATAAGAGGGTAATTACTAGGTCCACAGGAGTATAGGAGACGAGTACATATAGTCTATGGGTTACAGAACAATGTCGCACGCTCTGCTGATCAACTAACTGATTTCCTTGTCCTGCTCGAATTAACACTTTGTTTATAACGCCAGTATACTATCCAGTGACCAGTGAGCTTTCAAAACAAACAATTCAGTGAGAAAAATACATTTTAATCTGTGATCAGTCAACAGACAAAATGCCGACTAAATGTACAATACGGTATAAAAACACTTCTACAAAGGCATGCTCAAAGTAGGTTAATTCTTCCAGCAGTTTGCCAGTTTTGTTTTGTGTACATTTGACTATATCACAAATTGCACGTGACACTTTAAACACATACTATAAATGGCTAAGGGAGCGTTAATACTGAGAGCACTGTGATTGGTCACAGCCACACAAACGAACTGGGTTATGCAGTGAGAAGTGACTCGGTTCACCATGGCTGTGAGTGACCAACAACACTGAACTCAGTTCAGCCGAAATGGGGTCAGAACTTAGACAAGATGACGTCAGCCAAGATGAGATGAGTAATATGAACACTCATCGACATTCTGCTAATAAATTACAGATTTGGTTTTCTGTTGTTGGAAAGTTTTAAGTAAGTAAGTAAGTAGAAAATTTATAGAGCGCATTACGCAACGCCTCTAATGCGCTGACGTGCTTTAGTACAATGCAAAAAAAGTATGTCTTTATTTTGTTTTATGCCTACATTACATTACAATAATGTTTATTAACAATAATATGACAACACTGCCATAAGCAGAGTTCCCACTATCTTTTGATGTTGAAATTCAAGGACTTTCAAGGTCCCTCAAGTTGCATTTTCAAGAACCAATTCTCGACGGAAGTTTACAGCATGCGCAGTAGAACAGCAATATTTAATGTATATTTCTGTGATGACGGTACAGTTATTATGTAATAAAACATTAGCAAATGTTGTTTTAGGCAAAATACCTGGCAGATTGAAAGTCCACGTAGACAAGAAACTTGACGACAACAATGTTCTTGTAGCCCAATCAATAATTTGTAAGTAAGTGAAAGAATATGCATTCCAGTCCTATAAAAATGCTGTTTAACGAATTTGGTGATCGCGCAGTTTGACCTTGTGGTGAATTCAAGGACTTCCAAGGACCTGTGGAATGAAATTTAAGGACTTTCAAGCATCTGTCCTCTTTACAAGTACTTTCAAGGCCGTGAATTTAGGAAAAAAAAGTACTATCAAGGATGTGTGGGAACCCTGTATAAGTCATTTGGGAAATGGCTGCATCACACTAATCCTAACTGGCAACTGCCAACTTTTATCTCGTAACAAACTACACCTTAATACTGCCCAACGGTAAACGTTTCTAATGGCATCTTGTCCGAACAGAAATGTTGTTAGGTTTTCTCACACTACTCGAATAAACTACTCCACCATGAACATACTGAAAATTTCACATTAAGTAAAACACCAAACACCACCAAAAACCAGCATACTTTGTTAATAGTTCTCCTCAATAGTGGTTACCATCACTGTCTACAAACCGAAAAAAAATCACACCTTACAAGTTATGACCGCATTTTTTGGACCCACTAGATGATTTCTAAGGGCTATACCGGATTGTTCATGCTAGCTGTCCTGTGCTACTACCCCGGTAATTATATTCACCGACTCTGAACTATTTACTGATTCTTGTGAGCATAACCCATTTTGTTTGTAGTTTTTTTTCTGTATTAGTTTTATTTTATGGTTCCGTATGGTAGATCAAGCTGTCCTCTGCCAGCTTTTCATTACAAGTAAATCTCTCTCATCGTATGACATATAGCCATATAATGCAAACTTGTATGATGTTATAAAGTCAAAGGTCATAGCTGCATTGACTAATTAACTTGACTCATAAACAAACACTGGTCATCTGCTACTCATAATTTGCCGTCACACACATTATATACGATAACATTATATAAATAGAGGTTAATGTAGAAAATAAACACATATCAAAAGTACTACTATCGTGGCTAGACTACAAAACTATACAAGAGATCAATGTCAGCTTGTTGGCATTCCAATGGTGTTTCGAGGATCAGCGGTAAATTTTCAAATCGACGATCGTTCATGATACGACGGAAGAGGTCCGGTCCGATTCTGCCTCGGCCAATGCTTGCATGATGGTCCACATGTGAACCGACATCATCTGAACATTACACGGGCAACAAACAAACTCACTTACTTACTTAAAAATGCCAGATGTAGCTGTGCTGTCATCTATAGGGCTATACCACACACATATTAAATATTCACTAGACTTCTTATGTCCAATCAAAACAGCAGAAGCGTTTGAAGCCGTCGATTGGCTAGCTTTAACATCACACATCCATCTAGTAATCATTCTTATCTCAGGCCACTGAAATACCAACTGTCTCTCTTTATTCACTGGCCACGTATCATTGACATACAACACCATTAATAAAGATTATTAGACCGGCGTAACTGATAAACAACCTTTAGAGTCATTAACGTGGATTGCTTTCAGATACTGTAAGCCAATAAACTGCTCGAGATCATGCATCATTTCATCATAGCCCGACTCCGAGCGAATATCGTAACCTAAACACGTACATTTAGTATCATCACTACAACTATCACCACATTTTCATTAACCTGCATATTTACTGTGGCCACATTCCAGAAACAGCTGGCATCGTAGCGTGCCCCAATGTGTCTCTGTCACTGGAAGAACTTGGCCATAGGTTCAAACCAAAGATTGGGCAATGTGACTTCTGAGTCTGTAGGAAGCCTCTAGAGATTTTTACACAGTGGATGCCAAACCAACTGCGTTAAAGCACTAAAAATTTACAGATAGAGTTTAACAGTCTTCAAAGTATCGAAATACGATATCTCCGTGACTATAACTAACTACTTAATAAAGACACTGAATCAAACTGCATAGCAGCAATCAACTACACCAATGGAATGCATCAGACATGTTTAATAGCGCACAATATCAGTAGGCCTTTTTTTCTAAAATCGAGAAATTTTTTTGAGGCACTTTTTTTCCAGGATCGATATTTCAGTTGATCAAATATTTCCCTCTAAACTGACCAGCGGCAAAGGCATGACATGTGTCGAGACAAATTCCGATCCTCGACTTGTCCTTAATCCGGTTGATAATCCGACGCAGCTCCAGAAAGCTTCCGCCGATTGTCCCAGGCTGTCCGGCCATGTTCTCCAGTACTGCAAGACCAGGCAAGACAAAAAAACATTCAAAACTGAATAAAATTCAGAGAACATGTGCATAATCTTTCTAAAGTACAGCAGCTCCCCCTAAAATGTAAAGTTTTATCGTATTTGTTACCTAGAGTTTGGCCCAGCGCTGATCCCGGTAAACAGGCAGTCAGCCTGCATGTAATTTTAAGCCATCTGCTTGGCGGTAGGCTGCCATTACTTTTCAACAGGGATGCAGTTACCTCCGTAGCTCTCACTAGATGGCGTCACCCGTATGCGGTAGCACACATCCGATTCCAGCATACTACTCATTTACCGACCTTGAAAAAAATGAAAGGCTGAGTTGGCTGACCAGCAGAGGACAGTTTACCCACAATAGCGGTCACTCATCGGCTGAAGGTCGAGTGAAGGATAGGGAAAATTCGCTGGCCAGAGACCGTTGTTCAATCACTGTGCCACACAACCAACCTAACTCCCCTAGCATTTAGTTAATTACGAAAGCACACTATCGGTATACAACAAAAAACTATCTGGGAACAAGCATATATCAGTCGAACCTGTAATGACTTTATCCACTCGACTATGCGCGTAGTTGATACTCTCGGCAATTCTCTCAATGCAGTCGTCAGCTCCACTCGGACCACTGAAACACCCTTCAAACACAAACTGATATTTGGCCACACTGCAATAACTACATACTGAAAGTGGCCCAATAAATACCCAACGAATCATGATTCTCTTGTGGATTATGGTTCGTCTGACTTTAATGCTGGATGGATTTCCTGTGCTATCTGAACTATATAACCCCTATCCATAGTTCTCCCAAAATCCCCATTCATGCTCTCAAAATAAATAACAGTATGTCTGTCCTGTTATGCTGTGGTTTCATGTGCAATCACTGCAGGCAAAAATTGCACATGAAACCACGGCATTACCCATGGCTGCAGCATATATGCCGCTGCGCGCTGGTGAGTACATTTGAGTATACATATCTGAACTATATAAACCATATCCATAAATTTCAGCTGTTTGCCTTTGACACAATCAAGTAAATTAAATATGTAACAAGAAGCATTTGAAAAATGTTGGGCCCATTCACTACTGCAAGCCGCCTCTAGCCCATTCACCAGGTGTCGCCAGCGGTACTGTCGCATGCCGCCTGCGCATCAATGTCCACGACGCCAACGACAACGACGACAACAACAACGTGTGACAGAGGGGACCGCTATGGCCCCATGGAATGGGCCCAATTAATAAAGTATTAAGTAGAAACGTGAAATAAAGTAAAATAATACCTGGGTGAAAGTTGAAATGTGGAAGACCGAGCATACGACAGCGCAGGAGGTCGTCAACAAGGGACTCTCGACTCTCGTGAAGGATTTTTGGATCAGACGAGCCGCAGTTCAACAAGTATGAACCATGTGGAACAACCAGGTGCGGAGAATATCCATATTTCTGTAAATACATGAAACCGCATAATGATATTTCGGAACGAACAATCTTTATCAAACACAAACTGATATTTGGCCACACCACACTGCAATATGTATGTATCGTGAAGGGGCAGGGCTTTATCAGCCCCGTAGACACAGGCCGCCCACACTGCAATAACTACATATTGAAAGTGATAATTGATAAATACCCAACAAATCATGATCATCTTCTTAGTCTTCTTGGGGATTTTGGGTTGTCTGACTGTAATGCTGGATTTCCGGTGTTAGCTACACTGTACTAAGGTGTGCATGGTAACAGGAATCAATGGTTTTCACAGGTCCAATGGGATTAAGAATAGGAATGGAATAGAAATTTATGTGGTGGAAACTGAAGCAGCATTTTCATTCTGACATTCCCATTAAACTATTTCGAAAATATTTATTCTCATTTCTTTGGCATTTTAGTTATCTATCACGGTGAACACAACTGCATATTACTGGTGCAGAGGACAATGCAATAAATACTATACACAGTACACTGCCACTGTGTGTTAACTGAACTGGACGTGGTAAAATAACAGTGGGAAATAAGTCTGGTTGTGAAAATTAAATCATGGGAGTAAGTTGGACCACAATTTACAATATTATTTAATTTGCACACAACTTTGCTGCATACTGTCATATACTGTAAATTAGAATGCTACAGCATTAAGGATACATTGTCCTTACAATGAAATCATAAAACTACAAGAAAACAGCTACTACCTACCGCCAGTGCCTTTCTGAATGCAGACACTTCGTCATTAGTGAGTGGCGGACACTGCAACTGGTTCTGTCGTTTGATAAACATGCCAAAAGCCTGACTGCCAAGCTTAGCTGCTGCATGCACTGCACATGCTACATTACCTGCCATTCCAACAAAAACATTAATATTAAACATTGTATACAACTGCCCATTATTCATGTCAAACATAATTTCGCAAAATTTTGGTACCAATGACACTACTCTGATGATCATCTGCTGGTTTTGGTGTAAGGTTTGGGCATAGAAGAATGCAATATTCAAAAGAATACTTTTATTTTCAGTAGCTGTAGGATTCGGAAGAAACGTAAACTCCCCAGCATATCTGGACAGAACAGGAATGAGCAAATTTTCATAGTTTTTCAATAACTGAACATTTCACATTTTGCAATTCCCCAATGTTTGTAGGTTTTCCAGGAAACTGGTTACCTGGATAATAATGGACATTGAACAAGTTATGTCTATTATAGTCAGCTCACGAGAATAGTAATAAATATTCATTCAGATAATCAACTTCTACAAGTAGTTAATAGCTATTGTTGAGTAAAAATATCAATATAGCTTCATATCTAGTTAGTATTATATGCAATTTGAAAGCCAGCAGTTCGTGAGTAGGTGTTTTATTGTACTTCCAACACTGTGTCTCTACATATCTGTACTGCACCAAATGAAAAGAAAAATACTACTACACATAAAACCAAATTATCTGCAGTACTGATTGTGAAATTTATAATACTAGCTAAAACAGATGGGGTTTTATTCTACAATACAGTAAAACTTGACACATCACAAACCAGTGTACATGTGCTACAGATATGACAGGCACATAGCTCATTCTACTGAATGAACAATATCATAAAGTTAACAAAATAAATATATAAATAACAAGAGGGCCTAGCAGTGGCTAGCATAGCCCGAGATGTTGTTGTTGAGATGACCCCTCCCCGCGATGACAATGCGCGGTAAATTTGGATCGGAATTTTAAACGTAAATTAGCTATAATGCACCAATTTACTTCCGTTACAGACAGACAGACATCGTAGCATAAGCCAGAGATGTATATATTACATCTCGCGCTAAAAACTAGAAGTTCCACCAATCATTTTAGTGACTTGACAAACACTAAGTTATCTGCTGATGCTATTCACTTGCTTACAGTTTCAAATTTAGTTTGATTCTTTTTTTCTCTGTTGATAAGTGTCTTTGTATTACCTCGTAATGTGTAACCCAATTTTTTTTCTCCCATAAATTATTTTGACTAATGACAATATATATCAAATCTGACATTAAGCTGGACATCATGCCAAACATCTAGGTCAAAGGTCATTTCATTTCAAAGTTATCATCTGGACAGACACACAGACACAACTGATTGCTTTGCCTAGATCACAAAGTAACTGCTAATGAAAACTGCTTGAAAAATCTAGTACTAATCTGTGAAGGTTCACAGAAAAGTCACCCAAGCCCCCAGCAAAACATCGGCTGGGTGTTCATCTCATCTCCCTGACTAGGCTGTTGAGGCCATAGGTGGATATCAGTCCACTCAAGTCTGCTGACACGTAGTAGCCAGTGTAATGCCGGGCTTATAGTTACTTTCCGAACCCCATGGAATCACCGCCCACTGAATGGTACCAATTTAGGCTGCTTGGTGACAGAAGAAAGGGTGCCAGAACAATTTGCAGCTCGAAAGCGAACAGCCGCAAGTTAAACCAACAACCTCCGAGCTGCGCAACCAACTCGCCAACGATATACCACCAGGCCACATTAGGATCAAACTTGTGTGTGTACGATATTTGTGAGTAACTTGCCAATAATGGAGGTGTGTGCTCCGACATATTTATTGCCTCGAGGGGCACGCCTATGCGGATTGCTGTTTGATACTTTCCGACGGTGACTCGAAGACGAAGCATGGCGAACGTCGTCAGTCCGACGTGATGTTATGGAAGCACTGCCTGGTTGGCAGTCAGCAAACACGCGGCGACCACGGCGCTTCTTTAACGGGATCTCTCCCGATGTGCTGTCTGACTCCATCTGCGTCATGCCACATTTGACCCCACTTCCTGCGGGTTCGGTTAACGAGTCAACGTCCTCCGCGCTTTCCTTTGCAGTTGACATCAAGCAAGTTTCTTTCACCACATTTGCAACCACTTCTTCCAATATCGTCTTGCAAACCTCTTCCGTTTCGCTTTCGTCAGCTGATGTGGCACCACGACAGCTGGGTGCTTCAGTAACTCCTGTGTTCTGCTGTTGTTGACCAAAATCATCTGCTGCATGCAAATGAGAAGCTGAACTATGCGAAAGTTGCTCTTTGGGGCTGACTAATGTTTCAAGTATTGTTCCTGACAAGCAAGTATCCAATAAAGATGTGTTGCTTGATGACTGATTAAAAGCACTTGTATCTGCAGCTGAATAACTACAGCACATAGCATGTGACTCATGTTTTACAGCATCACTGTCCAATTTGATCGTAACAGAACTGTCAATATCATTCTCCGTACTATTAATTGGTGGCTCCATTTCCAATGCAGTGGCACTAGAGGATTGAACGTTACTAGAGCAAGAACTGCTACTAATATGAGTGGCAGAAATTAAGGCAGCCTTATCCTCCGAGCTGTGTGTTACATTAGGTCGATCTGTGAACCCTGTTGAAAGAGATTTCAGTGTTGATTGCGAAACCAAATTAGTATTAACAGTTAACGTAACTAATTCGGTGTGCTTCACAATGTTATCAGTAGATGTACATGTACTTGCAGTACTACTGTAAGTCTGATGATCGCCTTCCGACAATCTCGTATTTGCTTTAGTTTGTGATGTACTAAAGCTGGATACAGTGACTGCAGGTTCGGCTTTATTGATCATACTGGCACTATTCTGAGCAAGTGCAATCTGCTCTTGTACAGCTTCTCGACTTACGAGAACTGAGCATGGCACAGTTACGTTTCCTGTCTCCTGGGCACCTTCGTGCAGACCGGCAGTTTTGACTTCACTGCTGGAAGCAGTTGTTGATGTTTTAGGTACAAACTCTTCCGCACTTTGGCGACGAGAACTGCACCGCTGTGACTTACGACATGCTTCCGCCTTGGTTGCCATTTTTCGACGCCGCTTTGTACTCTGGTTTCCGATAATATCTCTACCATCTGCCGATACAGTGGAGTCAACACCACGCATCTCTGCCTGAGTGCCAGCCTTGTCCACAGTTGCCGTGTTTGGAGCGTTCTCGCTAGTTTCTTGAGTGACAGAAGCAATGTATTCCTGTATCATGCCTCCTTCACCTGTCTTACCACACAAATTTCTGTCCTCCACATCACAGTTTATTTTATACGATGCGGTAGACTGAAACGGAGCAGATTCAGTTGTCTCCTGTACTGGGCATGAGGCTAATTCCTGGCATGTATCGGGAATTTCTGCCGGATGCTCACGTCGGATAAGCAGAACGTTTTTCGTCGCACTGTCATCATGGCTGCTGACCTTCCAAGTTACTTCCTTAGCTTCAGACGACACATCGTCAGCCTTCTGCTTTTGCGCTCTCTTCTTACTACAGAAAGTCTGCTTCTTTTTTCTCTGTGAAACTTCTGTTGGATTTGGTTGCACACTAGCTGTCAATGACAACTCTTCCGCTGCGGAATGCTGGTCTGGCAAATTTAATGCAGCTGCCTGTGAAACTGACGGCTGACAGTTTGTCACCAGTATGGGATTAACGTTCTCATCTTGAGAACTATTTGCTTCCACTACGTTCCCAGCATGACCAGCTACATTAGACAGACAGTCAGTATCCTTTGGATTCTCTAAGGATCCTGATTTGGTGGAGTGTATAGATGGTTCACTTCTTGTGCTGGAGTATTCCACTGCATTTGCATCTTCACCATCATTCACTGCACATAGACAATAACTGACTTAAGATAACATGGGATGATTAAATCAACAACGGTTCATGTAATTAAACTGTTATTTTATTTACAGGCAAATCCATGTTGTATGCATGTTAATCTAAAAAATATTCTTGTCAATGAACTGCGCTTGCAGTACAGAATAACAATACTGTAGAATGGTAGAGATACAACACTTATACACATGTCAAATATAATGGACAAGCAACTGAATAGACAAAGAACAAATGGCAATGATAGTGACACAAGGTAATAGCAGTAGGACTTTAACACAGCAGCATACCCTCATTTGAAACACTGCTGCCAATATTTTCTGTTGCTTGTGACATTGATGCTGCTCGGACTAACTTCTTTGACTTGCGCTTGGGTGTTTTTCTTTTGGCAGGCATCTTCTGAACTTCTGAACAAATTCACAACGTTAAAATTCAATAAGTGTGTTTATGTGCTCTATAAAAACGTGTTATAAAAGCTCACTGCTATTAATGAGAACAAAATTTATTCTAATTACTGGTTGTCATCTCTCTAACTGCCAAATCCGTAGTTTGACGCATTGACTGCAACAGGGAGGAGTGACACAACATTCATCGTGCAGTAAACCATTTCTTACTACAATACCGTTATAGTTAATTAAGAACCGCTGCATTTTATTATAGGCCGCAATATTCGGGGAAACATTTGCAAAATTAAACGACAGATGCAACGCCAATGTAGGCCTATTTTACCACTGGAACTGGGTGTGGCACAGAGTGGTGAAGCACGGTTGTGGGTAAAATGCGGGCCTTTAGGGATGCATGCTTCTGCAGGCTGCAAGTGTGATAAAAGTAAAATGCGCTGACCCTAACACCAACCATATCCCTAATACCAACTCTAACCTTATTCCTAACCCAAAACCCTAACCCAACTAACCCTAAACTGCAGGCCAGCATCCTAGCCTAAATAATATGCTGTCTATGGACCCTAACTGGCCCGCGGTACGGTATGAGTATCGTTAGCGGCTGAATGTTTAGCTACCCGCATCCTGCCTGGCCCGCATTTTGCCACTTTCTGTGGAGCACTTGGTTCGAATTGCGTTAATTCCACTAAAGAAATCAACAAAGTCATTTAGCAATAGATAGAAATTACAAGCAGTAGTAGCACGCTATAGTATATCCGACAGCTAATTACTCAGTTGTGCAAATAAAAGTAACTTTTAGTTTTAAAATAATTAAATAGCTCTCTTACAAAATAAACAATCAACAAAGAATATCTAATGACATTTAATCCTAAACAAACAATTAGTTGTACTGGGCACAGGCAATACAGCATTTCATATTTACATTTCACAGGCTAAACAGAAGTTGAATTAATGGTAAATAAATTAGTATTTACTAAACGATAATAGTAATTATGCTGATTTTTAGTCAGCATAACATGCACTCAATGCACTGTTTCCAGCTATTGCTACCCTAGCATTTGTGTACTGCAGTTGTGGTCTATGTTCGTCACGACCATGATCACTGCAAAAATGGCTAAATCCATAAAGGTTAGATTGTTAATTCACATTTGTCTAAGGGACCATGTGTTGGGCCGGTGTACATATGGGTGCTACTTGGTAAACAGAACACAAGTGCACAGGAAATATGACTGTCGCATGACATTTATGATGTTTAGTAACAGTGAAAAAATGCTGGGTAAAAACTTATTTCATAATCTTTGTGCAGTGATCTTAATAACATCATCATTGGCATCATTTGCGCATTAGATTCCACCACTTGGGTTTAGCATTAGAGGTCAAGTCCTTGGCCTTGCACCCCCCTTAAAGTTACTGTACAAGCCTGTTCTAATTTCACCCAGTCTCAGTCAAATAGCTGACATTCAACTATGAAAAAGCATTTCAAAGTTTCAGCCAAAATTTACAAACTCTAGATATACATTCTCATATAGTGATATAAATGCGAAGCAGCTTCATATTATTATCTCAATTTCTGGTGTTCAAATTTCTCTCCAGTCTCCACACATGGTTATCGCAGAAGTGTACTACGAGAAGCATTAATGTGGTCATATTCGTTGCCGACTTAAAAGGCAGCAGTCCATTGTAAAATCAGCATCATCTGATTGATTGATTGACTGAGTTAAGGTTTAACCTCTCACTTGACACTAAAAAGGTCATATCGGAGATGCTCTTCCCTTACAACAATGTCTAGGCTAGTACCAAGAAAATCAAAATTAAAGGCGGGAGAAAAAAATAACAATACAATAAACCTAGGCTAACACAAAACTAACTATACAACCACTAAATCAATGAAATAAAAATCATAAAACACAAACAAGACTCTAGCACTGGCTAGCATGGCGCGAGATGATTTGCCTGCCAGCAGCACGGCGGCCAATGCGCGGTAAAGTGGGATCGGAATTTGAAAGCTAAATTAGCTATAATGCGCCAATGCACTTCCGTCACAGACAGACGGACTGGCATCATGGCATAAGCGCGAGATCGCGCTAAAAACAACAACATAAACATAGCCGGTTTCCAAGCCAGACGTAAGAGGCGACAAAATCTGTGTTATAATTTGTCTTGCGTGACATTTCCACCTTCACCCCAGCCAACACTGCTGCTGTTGCAAGCCTACAATCCACTGCTCTGATCTGTCTGGCAAATTAATTGTACTGATGATATATAGTGTACATGAGGAGTTTGAAGTTGTATCACGTGAGAATCAATTCACTAAAGCCAGTTGCAGTGAAGCAGCACACTTTATTTACAGTAACAAAAGTGTACAAAGCACATACACGCACAAATTCACAGTCACAAACAGAACATGTATCGATAAATCCATCACAAGACATTACACTTCACAGATACAAATTCCTAAGGAACAAGAAACCTTTATGTCCCACAACCATGCCAAGATGACCAAACATACTGGAATGAACAAACACCATGCTCACATCTACAACACATTGGGTGAGGTCAACTTTGGCTAAGTCTAAAAGCTAAAACCAAAGGCTTAGACCAAAAGATATACATTTAACACAGGGAATTCCCAAGTTAAGACTGCTTGGTTCAGCTTAGCCTTTAGACTTAGCAGAAGTTGACCTCACCCACTGTGTCATGTACACAGATAAATTCCAAACGTTCCATCCAGTACCAACGTGCACAGAATGCAGTCTATTCAAATATCTGCTGCAAAATGCACTACATACAACCAGCGCCATCTGCAGGCAGACCTTGCATACGGCAGTCAAACATTCAATACAGCTACACATACATGTATGCATACACAATGGTGTGTGTTGGTGATTTGATTACAGGTGAAATAAAAGAAACTATTATTTTTATTACATGACTGGCCAGTTGGAAACACACACCTCAATCTAAGCACCCTGCCATATCTAGTCTAACTGCATGACTAACTTTTATATCTGCATACAGCAAGGTGCTGACTTTAAATATTGTTACTCACTTATTGTTAAAACCCACTTAACTGGTGCAGTTAATGAACAGCATTATCAGACTGGGGCCCACCACATGCATCTATAAAATATTCTATTTCTATATACTCGACTTGGGATGCCTCAGATTCAAACTGAATCTAAGGCGTGGTTATTGATCTTGTTCAAAATTGTGCTCCATAAAATAATGAAACAATACTTAAGAACCAAGCTAGTACTAGCTAATACAACATGCAGATATCTAACCTATCACAGCAAACTGTGTAGGTCACACTACCTTCAATAACCAATCATGTCGCAACATGAGTGATATCCATGCCAATTATCCAGGACAAATGTCATTTAGTTCAATAGACACTGTTCTGACTCAATGACACACACACACACACACACACACCAGATCAACTGCTATATCAGGACCACTGGTCAGTAACAAATGGTTTACTATTGCCACAGTCCTGCAGCAACTGAATCTTGAAAACTCAATGTAACAGTTGCTGATTTCCACTAGCCAATCAAAACTAGCTATTATTCATCTTGTAGGCCATACAACCAGTGTTTAATAACATGCCACATACACACATTTCACATCCTAATTACAGCACAAGACCATCATGATGGTCCTCGAAAACATGAGATCCAAACACTTCCGGATCATTCCTCATCTTCAACTCAAATGGCATACAATTTCCGACATGTACAGCAGAGTTGGAACTAGGTCTCTGGGTCAAAGGTCAAGAATTCTGGCTCAGTCGAGTCACAGCTTAACGTCAGATCTGGTAGTTTCATCCAGATTTTGACTGCCAATGTTGAAACCTATGGTGGCAGCATATAACTGAAAATTTTTTTGGTTGGTGGTTTAAAACACTACTGCACATGTGATGAATGCTATGCTGTCTGCTGCATTCAACTGGATGCAGTTTAGTATTCTTGGAAAGGCATCTGTTTTTCATTTCAGAATGTTCAATCACTGGGTAGGAAAACTGGGTCAAAGATCTCCATATTGGGTCAAGTTACAGGTCAGACCCTGTTCCATCACTGATGTACAGAAATATTTATTAACTGCTACATTATTACGGACTTGACCAGAGAAGCACAAACTCACAAAACAAGTTTCTCATTATCGACTGGCTTAACTGTATTTACAGCGTTAATATATGCACAACCGCTTGACTATGATGAATATTAAGCAGTGCATATCAACATCTCATTACTCATCACATCGTACCACGTTTTTTGTTGCATCATAAATTCAAAGTAAACTTTTAGACTCGGGGAAAAAAGCCTGCCACACCCCATTCCAACATTCAGCAAAAAATAACCTACAAGGTGACCACTTTCCCAACAGCATGCATAATATACATTTTGAAGAGAAACAGGCACAAGCAATTGACACAGATTACATAATGACAATGCATGCACATTATGATCACAAAATGTTAGAATGCTACATAAATTCGTCGTTTGCTGCTTGAAAAAAGCAACATTATGACTATATTGTAGTTAACAAAGTGCCTACAGGAACCAGTAAAACCCAACAAAAAATCATGTTCCGACTGCCCTTTTCCAGTATCACTGCATTTTGCCAATCATTCCCAGTTTTCATCAATTCCCATGGTTTTTTCCTGACTATGCCGGATGGGCTACATGCTAGGCTTTGCCACGCATTTCTAGTTTGTGAAGGTTGTGCACACCTGTCATACATGTTACAGGATAGAGCAGTTCTAATAATCTTTGTTTTTAGCCTCCAGACAAACATTATAGCTTAGATGCTGTCTCTTGAAGAGGAGCGAAAATTACTAAAAGTAAACAAAACTGGAAGAAAATCATCTCATTCACAGAAGCTGTGTTTATTACGTGATTTGTTGCAGCTGTGTATGTCATTTTATTGTGCAAAAAAGATGGCATAATGAAATTTCACGATAAATTGCAGGTATTCATGAGGCTTAGCTTTCATCTTTTGTAAATTTGTGACTTCGTTTAAGCTCAACATTTTGTGTTTTCACTACTAGCTTAGAGAGTTTTTGTGTCGTATAGCTCGTTATCGTGGTGTTAGTTTGCCAAGGAAGAACGTCTCCAATATTACCAAGCTGTGTTGAGTGTGACGTAAAACTTTAATTGAAACTCAATCAACCAATAAAACTCTGGCAAGTAAACGGTATTGTAAATCAAACTAAAGCTCGTAAAAAAACAATTTCACAATTTGTGCACTCAGTCTGTGAAGGAGGATTGTGCAAAAGATAAAAGTCGTGCAAAAGCCGAAAATGTATATGCAATTTGTCACAGATGCATCACATGCCGTTACTTATGACGACTTCGTTGCACAATAAAGCTGCACGACAAAACAGCACGACATGTCAACGTATCGGCAACAGAGCTTTCTCTGTTGCTGCACCGCAAGCATGAAACAGGCTTCCGACTGACCTGAAACTGCTGCGCATGACAGACACATTTCAACACATTTCAACATCGACTGAAAATGTACTTGTTTGAATCTGTATTATGGACACCGGGAAACAGTCTGATGTGATCTATGGTGCGCCGTCCGTCTTCCATTAATGGGCGCAATATAAATGCTACAAAGTTACTGTTACTCATAATATCAGTGTGACATCAGTCTAGCAACGAATTAAGATTATGTGAATACCAACAACAACAATAACAACAACGACATCGGCAGCAGCTACTGCAGCAGTAACAACAACTATAACAGTGCCGTCGACGACCAACGCTAGCTGCTCTTGCATAGCATTACAACCTTACACACCCACAGAGTTGAATATTCACTGGAGATGGACCAGATGATGCACAGTGCAGCTGAGACTGGTCATCAACCACCCCATAGCGACACATTTGGCTGACAGTTCCATAATTGGGCCATTCCATGGGGCCACAGCGGTCCCCTCTGTCACGCATTGTCGTTGTTGTTGTGGACATCTATTTTACATTGCCATTCACCAGGTGTTGCTACTGTCGCACGCCGCCTGCGCTCTAGCTATAGCTGGCTTCGGCTCATCTTGTCTTGGTAGTGGTGTCGACAGTAGCGACACCTGGTGAATGGCAATGTAAAATTAGAATAGGCGGCGTGCGGCGGCTCGCAGTGGCGAATGGGCCCAACATTTTTCAAATGCTTCTTGTTATCTCTCAGTGACCAACATTTTATAGCATGATGGAAGCTATGTGAATGGAAGTACATACGCCGGATTCGATGGCTAATTTTCAACAAATACATCACTCGTTTTCACATGCATACTTTACACTGTTGTCACGAAGGGGCGGCTGACGGGCCTTGGTTACTGGCGACATCACGGGCTACAGCTTAACTCGCTCCAGTGAATATATAACTCTGTGAATACACCCTGGCCAACGTTACATGCTACAATGGGTTAATCGAGTTTAATGGCACTTGCAATGTAGATATGTCATACTGCATGGTGCCTACAACTATATGTACACTGTGTCCCAAATATGTCCCACCGCTGACTCGATGTAACTTCATCAAACAAAGCAAGTGATAAGGGAAAACCCACACACAAACAGTCTGCATACTGCAAAAAATGTAACATCCTTTAGAGTGTGTTAGGCCCGGCGCCTGCATCCCTAGGGTAAAACTGACATTATAATAAGCTTGCTAAGTACCAAGTGTGTGGGTTACAGTTGGCTGCATAATAGGCTGCTCCCTAGATCCTGATTGGTGTGCACAATTTGCGGATGAATAGTGGAAACATGGTACAATTGCAACCCAAATTATAATTTGATTTGTGGTGTTAACGAAATCTGAAGGCATTTAAATAAAAGTAAGGCAACTTCGGGTTTTCCGTTTCACTAGATAGTGCAGAAGCAGTAGTTAAATAAGACAGGAAACACTGCTGTCAAAAATCATCAAAATCAGTTGATGCATGTCAAAGTTCTAGCAAGCCATAGGTGGGACTTTTTCTGAGACACAGAGTATAACCGAATATCAAAAACACAATACAAGAAACATTCGGAAATGGCATGTTCAAACGTTGGATCAGCCCGATCTATTAAGGTTAGAGTCCTAGAGTCACGGATTGATGTCACTGTGAGGGTTAGAGACAGGAGTGCCAATGGATATGACTAAAAGGTCGATGCAGTATTTGAAATGCTTGCAGACTGTTCAGATCAGACAAAACAATAAAGATGTTCATCTACGAAAAACAAGCTTGTTAGCAGAATGGCATGTGTCGAATAAAAAGTAACCAACTTTAACTTTCAGTCTCTTTTGAATACGGTATAAAAAAGATTATAAAAACAGGAGCAAAAGGCAACCTGACCACAGATATGCTGGATAGGTCTGATGTAAATGCATGATGCTTCTACCTTTGTACTTCGGCATCAGACAAAGTGAAGTGATGCGGATGGTCTAGCGATGGACGTACTCAGTAGTGGCATACCCACATACGAGACTATTATTATTATTATAAACGAAAAGAAAGATTAGCATGATCGAATTGACGTGAATGGAAGTACGTATGCCGGATTCAATGTTGCTAATTTTCGACAAATACATCACTCGTTTTCACATGCATACTTTACACTGTTGTCACTGTTGTACTATGATCTATATTAGAGATTTGAACCCTTGTACTCATCAAAGCAGTATGACACACTGTACATTTTAACTACCACACCCAATAATGGACGAAAATCGAACATCAAAATATCATTCATCTTAGCATTTGAATCTGCCAAGAATTAGAAAGGATACTAACTGCAGATGTCGTAATCTTAGCACATATGTCTAATATAAATATGACATTCTGGGTCGCTGGCTATGTTGTTTTACGGGGAAAAAATAAGCACATACTTTACCCTTTTTATGAACTAAAGGAACAGACACAAAACAACAAAATAAAATCATATGTCCTTAAACATAACACAAAGCACACAAGTCAAACTATACATACCAGGAATGACAAAAAGACGACGATGATAATACATTAGTGAGGATGCCAAAACGCATATCCATATGTAAAAATTTATGATGCCCCAAGTAACTCACATAGGCCTCTTAGCAGATATAACCACCACTACAACACAATAATAACGAGACTGCCTAAAGTAATTTGGAAACAGGCTTCATTACCACCTTAATGGTAAACCCACTCATAGCAACTATGCACCATCATTCAACTATATGTGCCAGGTGGCACCAATATGAACATCCATCTAACAGACAAGTCACTGGGCTCAACCCACTCAACAACCCAAATGGCAGCTCGGTTGTTTCAGCTGTTTTTGCATGGCCGATGCCACATTCTACCTATATGTTACACCGTGCTGCGCCATTTCCACCGAACTACGTCCCTTACCGTTGGACGGTTTCTTGGACATACTCAACCTATCACCTAAAACGATATCTCAACGATGTTAGCTGTTTTTCCAGAATTTGCGGTCATTACCAATAAATGCTGCTTTGACTAACAGATAACATCAACATGAAACTCGGCTGGTAAGAACAGGCCATTTATGCTAACAACACACGAGAAATTTACATTGTTTTCTTACATCTAAAGCTACTACTAGATTTAATCCGGTGTGAAGTTATTGGACGTGCTAGACACGCCCAACACCAACTTGGACAGCACAAATCCGGTACATTGCACACTGTTGCCGACACAAAATTTTCTATCTGTACATAATACCGTGACAACGTTCATCAAGCAAACAAGATGCCATACAACTTGGCAACATCACATCAGAAATTTCCTATCATCTGTACACCAGCATTGCACAAACTGAGACAATTACCAACAGCGGCCATGCGAATTTTCCTGCAAGCATTGCAGAAAGACAACGATTCAATATTGCACACGACAAATATGTACAGCAGTAGTTCTGCATCAAGCAGAGACAAGCCAATGACTCAAATACATTGATCTGATAAGCCGTAGGTGCCAACTGCATTATACACCATACCGTCTCACGCACTGCTTATGGCATTATTGTTTCTTACAAACGCAACTATTAAATAAATATTCTTTAATTAGAACTAACTAAAATGAGGTGCACTTGGAATTTTTAACTCGGGAATTCCCTGTGTTAAATGTGTATCTTTTGGTCTTAGCTTTTAGACTTAGACAAAGTTGACCTCACCCACTGCGTTATAAAGACGTTCAACTTCTGGACATAGAAAAATTCTTCCACAACCCATCGCGCATCTTCAATAGAAGACCGAAACGGTTGCTGTTTTTATCACATTCAACATCCAGCTTTGCGTATAGTGAGTGGGGAATAAAGCAGTCGAGCAGTTTCATCTGAGGCAGCCAAGATCAGAGGCGTCGATCCATATGGGACAGGGGGGGAACCAATATTTATGAAGGGGGAAACGTCCATGGGAATGCCTGCCCAATATTTTAGAAGAGATGTCGATTAGGCTAGGTTTATTTTATCCAGTAACAGTAACAACTGTTGTTTGCTGTATTTTAATGCAAATATTGTGTAGTTTCACAAAAAAGCTTCAGCCCGCTGGGGGACTTCTGTCCGCCAGACCCCAGTCTCATTTTATGTCCTCTCCCCAATAATGCTGTGAGATTGATGTCCTTGGCCAAGATATGCAATGAAATCGAATGGATACAATGATATGACCGACGGGATCACAGTACAAAACTGACATTTGGCAATGGAGTTTCCGCGTAGCGATTCAGTTAGACTAATTAAACAAATGTCAGTAAATGGCATATAGCATATTTATAGTACACTGCTGCAAAATGCCTGGAGCCGACCTCTGCCAACCAAGCACCTTTAGATGTAACACATGACTAAATCAAATCGAACATGCCTGACGGGATACGGCATTACAAATTCATCATACAAACAAGTACACACACACACACACACACGTGCATTAAGGTAAAGTCTTATTTGTGGAGTGAAAAGTAGAAGCCAAATTTCACATTGGCCTACTACTGTAAATAACCTAACCCTAACCATACTAAACCTACCCAACTGACCCTAACCCTACTAACCCTAATCTTAATCTGGTTTTCACTCTACAAATAAGACTTCACACACGTACCTTCAGTACATGTTTAACCGGCCTTCTTAGTGGAGCTACTCCGGGTTCAGCCATTAGTTTGAGTTCCCTTTGGCAATTTGATGCCGATGGTTCGGCAACAGACAGAGGTATCCAGCCTGTCTAAAACTGCGCAATTTATCCCCGTAGTCCACTTCTGGAACGAGTGGAAAAAATGAGGGAAACCGATTAACTCCGAGTTCACCTTGAAAATGACTGTTAACATGGAGCTGGCGAAGGTTATTTGGAGGCTGGATCTTCAACTGCCAACTGGTTGAATCTGTAACGCCAGCTTTATAGGCCGGATGTCCAACCAACAGCATCGATGCACCGAAGGCTCTTATAAAACTATCACAAGTGGCAGAAAATAAATGGCACCACGCACGGAAAAGCTGAAATTCTATGGAAGCAGTTTCCTTGCAGCATCTTCGTGACATCCTCATGAGGATGTCGCTAACACGTCACGAGGAAATCGCGCATGTCGGGCGTGTCGGATGCTTGTGACTTGTCCGCAACAAGTCATGCATGTCGGGCTCGTGGAATTTGGAGAACGACACAACACACAGACAAACGGGCAGCACTATACATCACAGCAGACCGTCGGCCAACCAATCAGGTAAGCGTGTGGAAGCTGAATGGAGAACTCATCCGACACATCCGACATGCGTCGCGCATGTCAGCGAGGATGTCACGAGAATGCTACGAGGAAACCGCTCCCGTGGAATTTCAGCTAAAGCCGGCTCGAGAACAGGCACCGACTTCGATAAACACATCTGTATCACAACAGCCCGTCGGTCGCAACGGCAGCAGCGGTTTTTCCGCAGACTGTTCTTCAGAGAAAAAACAGGCAGGACCGACGAGAGACCACCGGGCCAGTGCGGATGCGGCAAGTGAAAGATCTCCGGAGAGAGAGAGAGAGAGAGAGAGACGGATCGTTACGTGCCGAAGAAAGTCCAGCAACTGGATGGCAGCAAGTGCTACGAATTACTGGTCTCCATCATCACATCCTCCGGCATCTGATCCAGGATATGTGTGATGTAGGCGTGGACATCAACAGCGGTCGACGAGTATCGTTCCACAAACGGGTGAATCTGACCGACAACAGCCCCAC
>Ga0209782_1000242_pt1 | contig 21732 bp, 7 predicted proteins | sample WorMetmaBAHAMAS1_FD_187390 | JGI IMG/M metagenome (GOLD analysis project Ga0209782, IMG submission 187390) | Marine gutless worms symbiont microbial communities from Max Planck institute for Marine Microbiology, Germany - Inanidrilus... | ecosystem: Host-associated > Annelida > Digestive system >...
CCAGCCTTAACCGGCTGGGGTAAAGGCGGGAATGTCACCTCTGCCGGGTGGCAGGTAATACTGTGTGATCCCATATGGCACGTGAGTTCCCGTAGCGGTGAAGCTTTGTGGAGAACTGCTATATCCGGTTACTTTACGGTTACTTACATGCCAACTACGCAGGTTTACCCATAAGATAGTTGTTGTTACTGCTATATTTGGTATTGGTTTGCTTGTCTTTGTAACTGGCTTAGATGTATATTCATCACAATGATATGTTCTTGTAGGGAGGAGAAAGATAAATGGATTCGTGCCAAGTACGAACTTTGTGAATTCTTGCCTCCGCTGCCGTATGCTGATATAGCTTTGTCCCAGGCAAGTTATCGGCTCTGTGCTTTTGTTTAGTCTTTGCTGCATGATAAAACTCCTCTATGTACTGGTACATAGATATCTTGTAACCTGAATAATTCTTTGTACAATAGTTACTTCTTGTGGATAAACATTGTGGAATTTGAGTTTTGCTACACGTCTCGTATGCTTCGTTCATTTTTGTTCAATTTGTAAATTAAATGTCATGCTGTTGTTAGGTCGTTGATGCTTTTTGATGTCTTGTAGTTTAAAATGTTTGAAATAGCATAATAGATGCCTTTCGAGGTCAGTAAGTCATTTATAATAACAGTATTCAATGTTTCACCATTATTGTGTGTTAGTGTGACTGTCTCGGTATTGTACTATTACTGAGATATTACCACTTGTGTGTTAAATACAAGTTTACCTGACCATGAATGACTTCAATCAATCATCCTTGTCAACTATGATGCTAGAAATGGATGACTTATAGTTATCTCTATTAGTTTCGTGTGCTGCTTTTTGTTATATTAGCTCCGGGAATGTTTCCAGAGTAGCTCACATAACCTTTGCAGGTCATTCAGAGTCATCAGTAATGTCACCATTTGATTGATCGCATTGCACTTTCTATTAGCATTTGTTGCAGCTACATTCCTGTCGTCCATCTTTTCCGAGAGATATAGCAGGACGTTCGTCAAAACTTGCATTTTTGGTGTTATTTCTGCATCGTGGCAGTGGTAATTTTAGAAGTTAAGTAGTTGTGTTGGTGAGTTGGCATAATATAACAAGGGATAATATAACAAAAAGCAGCACATGAAACTAATAGTGATAACTATAAGTCATCCATTTCTACCATCATAGTTGACAATGATGATTGATCGAAGTCATTCGTGGTCAGGTAAACTTGTATTTAACACACAGCGCATTTGTGGCATCCCGCGAAAGTGCGCTCTATAAATGAGCTTAATAATAATAATAATAATAATAATAAAGTGAGCAATGCAATCCAATGATGGATGAAGGTAGGATGAGGCCAGGCTACTGGTCGGAGCACAGTTTCTTTATGTGATTTGATGCTGTTGGTTGGATGACAGGAAAGGCATGGAGCCTGTTAAAAAAACTCTTGTATACATTTATCCTGTAGTTTTGCACGACAAATAGTACAAGAAAACCAAAGGATAACCAGCTACAAAAATACAAATACAATACAGATTTGTATTGTGCCAATTAGTCCGTCAGAAAATCAGGAATCAGAGGTACAACAGTCAGCTGACCGATGTTGACGCTGAAAACTGCGACAAATACATAGGTAAGTGACATTATGGGTTAAGTTTTTTAAGTCTGAGTCACTGCATTTTTGATTTAAGTTCTCTGCTCACAGCTGATGTGTGTCTGTGTGTTTACATGTAGCAACTGATTGATGCTGTCGCAAGACAGGATGTTAATAAGACGATACTGGTGCTTAGTCACTGTAACTTGACAAACAGTGAACAAGTGAGTGCGCAGTTCAGTGAGTCCGACTGGCGCACTGCGCTTCACATTGCCGCATTCCTCGGAAACGTTGTCGTATTGCAGCTTCTGCTTTGGGTTGGTTTTGTCAGCTGCATTTGTTTGTGATTTTCATCTGTAGACGCTGCTTAGTGCTAGTTGTATTACTTCTAGCTTCTCACAACTGCTCTTTATGCAAGTTTTCTATGTGAATTAATAAGTTGTTGGATTACCATCGATTTCTTCCTGGAAGAAAAGCATTGGAGATGAGTGGTACAGATTTGCAGCTGTTGTCATGTGATGAAATCAGCTCTATAAATACTTTGTGATCTTCTTCTTCTTGGGGATTCTGGTTCTGCCGACTTCAGCAGTTTGTAACTCAGCAACAGTTCCGTCTAGACCTGCGGTCACTGTAGAACGTTAATTAGAAGTTATATCCGTTGAGTCAAACGCAACCATTGACGTGCTGTGCCAATGTCCAGAAGTGCCCGAAATCTCCTTTGGCACCTACTGACTTTGTCACTGTGGCTGTTATGTGCACCTGGAACTTGCTACAGGCCAAAATATATTGGTTGATCGCCATTCTCGTTACTTTATCAGTAGCAGTGAATGGGTAAATTTTAGCTGTCACTCTGTAGATATCCCGTGACACCCTTTATTCACTTCTTTATGTTTGAGATTATCGTTCTGCTGATTTCAACAGCCTATAACTCGACCAGTAGTTCCATCTAGACCTAAGATGACTATAGAACACTGTTCGGAAGTTATACCTTGCCAAAATCACATTTGGCACCTGCGGGCACTCCGGCGACATGGTCGTACCCACCTTTGGGTTTTGTTGGATGTTATCTTAGTTGCACTTATTGTTGATAGCAGTTTGTTTTTTCATACGTAGCTGCAGTGGTCACTGCTCAGTGATCGACCATACATTACGTGAACTGTTATTGGTGTGAACTCCGTCTGATGTGTGTGCAGAATGGTGCTGATGCTAGAGCCTTGGACCATGAAGGACATGATCCTCTGTACTACGCCAAGGTCTCGGACGCTACGGATGCGGCTCTTTGTGCTCGGTTGCTACAGGTGTCGCATGGCTGCCGCGATTCTTTAATAATGTAGTGTAGTCAAAATGTAGCTCGTTGTTGGACTGAACTACCACAAACTGCGTTCCGCGGTGCTATAAGTTCCCCCCGAAGACGTTGGTTACTGTCGGAGAAATCTCAGTCGGAATTCTGAAAGACCTAGTGAAATTCGGGCTAGTTCATCGTTTAAACGTTATAATTGCATTTCGGGAAAATAAGACAGATTAGCCGAGACAACATTAGACACGTGTGCTTGACATGAAGTTGTGATGAGTCCACTGTGACAGCAGACTCAACTGGAGCAGCAAGTTCTACATTCAGTTTCGACTGTCTTTGCCGATCGTTTGTTACGTTGTTGTGTTGTGTCTGTTATGTTACTGCATTGTTGTGCATGTGTATTTGGGGTAAAACTCAGTGACAGATGTTTACGGTATTTGTAGCTGAAATGTTGTTGTAGATTTGTTTTTAGAACGTGTTTCGCCTCCCGTGGGTGCAGTTGTTTATTTATTTTTGAAATGTTGCAGCAGGAGGCATGTATTTCAGTTCTGTGAATTGCAGTTAGCTGTGTTATAAACACACTTGAGTAGGCTACAGTGTAATTTTTCCAACAAAACGTTAAGTGATGATGTTTCTGATGACATTGTTTGAGCTTCAAGGGAAAAGTTCCTGTTTTTTTTGTCGGATATTTTGGCATGACCAGTGACCACATGTATGAATTTAGTTCAGTTAAGTATAAATTCTTGTGATGTTGTTATGTTATTTGATGCTGTGTATGATGTGTCATAATTAGGCAGTTATAAGTATCGGGACTCTTAAAAGGCATAAGCACACAGGGAGGTGGGCGAGTTGAGTCAAATGCTGACAGAATTGGACAAGGGAAGGTAGGGTTCGATAGTATACGGATGTCCACCTCGTGCGGGCGCCGGGGCCTAAAGTGTCCTAGAAACATTGTAGATTTTGATGCTATATAGATTGCATGTTTGTTTATTTTATCACTTGCTTCCTTTTGCTACTTGTAACTTGCTTCCTTTTTCTCTAGATTATTTTTTCTATCATTAGTTACTTTTCTTTTATTTTTTCCTTTGAGAATAGGCCCACTGTTTCCAGGCCGCATGTTGTAAGAGGCGACTAAACATGGGTTATAATTTGTCTTGGTTTATTTTTATGTTGTAGTTTTTGTGTATGATAATTTGTATTTCATTGATTTGGCTTTAATCTTGATTTTCTTAGTACTAGCCAAGAGATTGGCTGGGAAGAGCATCTCCGATATAATCTATTTAGTGATGAGTGGAATATTAAACCTTAATTCAATCAGTCAGTCAATACAGACGTCCACATTTGTTGTAGAGGCTGCCAGCTTGTGAATTCGTTACTTTGGGATACCTACATTTGATATATGAGTACTAGTACTCAATACAATCTAGCGGTTGCATGACATGTCCAATTACCTTTGTTATTAGAGCTGTTATCATTGCCGTAAAGAGACAACAGCTGTATCACATGCTCTCACCACTTGCCGCTACATTTTGACCAATGACCACACAATATCAGATGACAGTATATAGCTGCCGGCTTGACTAGGATAGAATTTGATGTGGAGCTGCAAGTCTGATAGAGTGGAAGAGGGGGTTATGCTAAATGCGGACAAAAGCAGACGAGGGGAGAGGGTGTAAAAACTGCACGTTTTGCAGATACATCGTTTATGGATGTTCTCATGTTCATTTGTTACTTAAGAGATTATGTTGCATGGCCCACCTTTGCACAGCTATTTTGTGTTGAATTTTAACTGGTGGTGTCATTATTGCTATTGGCTGTTTGCATGAATGCTTTAAGCTTATGGCAGTGGTTTGTTTCTAGTTTATATTACCTTTTCATTTTGTAGTAAAAAAGTCCCACATTATACACCGTGTCTCAAAAAAAAACGACGAATGATGTAGCACACTATAACTTTAACGCACATTAACCGATTTTGATAATTTTTTGCAGAGATGTTGCTGAGTGAGTACGCTATTAAATGGTGATTTGTTATTCCACCTCCCCTTGCTAGTGTCTCTGCACTACCTGGGGAAACATGAACCCAGAAATTTGGTCTTTCAGTCATGCTGTATACCAAAAATAACACTGATTTTCTTGCTATATCTTCCACATTCGTCAACCTATTTTAATAATTTTTGGCAGAAAATAGCTACGGAGCTTGCACTATCATAAGCTTATTTAATTTGTCATGTCCGTTTGGTATTACGTCCTTAATTGGCTGCAAAATTGCTAAGGCAGAAATGACACATTTTCAACGTCACTGTTTGTTAGTCAACATGCGATTTACTAGAAAAGATAAGATTCTGATTAAAAATTGGTTTGAGTTGAAAGACTACAATGCTAGGCCTTTAGTCAGAGAGTTTCCCAGAAAAAGCTAAAATGTCAGCAGCATCTAAAAGTTGTTGCAATCGCTATGGGTTACTGGTTGGTCGACCGTCGTCCCGGCAGTGGAGATGACGCGACGCCTGCACTGATCTTGTTGACGAACTGGTGTTACACAAAAATGCTAAGTCGAGAAATAATAATTATTTGCATACTGTACTTAATAGTATGATCTTATTGTGTACAAAATATTATCAAAATTGGTTCATGAGTGTTGAAGATATAGCAAACGAAACCAGTGTCATTTTTGAGCATGACTAAAAAAACAATTTTCGGGGTTCTTGATTCCCAAGGTAGTGCAGAGACATTAGTTAGGAAAGGTGGGGTAACAAATTATCATTTAATAGCATATTCATTCAGCAATATCTCTGCCAAAAATTATCAAAATCGGTTGATGTGTATTGAAGTTATAGCGTAGAACGTCATTGTCGTTTTTTTTGGGACACAGTGTAGATGACGTAAACCATGGAATGGAGTGATACCTTAGAAGGTGTTGAATTTTCACGCGCTTCATAGGCAGACTAATGTTCGCTGGCAGTTTGGCATTTGGCTTAGCAGTAATGATAATCCACACAATAATGAAGTATGCAGTGTAGCAATGGCAGTTGTGATAAATGCAACTGCAGATGGCATGATTGAACCTGGATTCTCAGCAAAGTTGGCTACCTTTAGGCTACTGCGACCTGCATCGTCTATAGTTCTTTTCCTCATTTTGTCAGCCCGTCAACAGTAGGTTTTGCAGTGTGTTAGACTTTAGCAGTCCAAACTCACTGCGGCTAGATCGATGGCATAATTTCGTCATTGTTGACATGATGAATTTCCGGTAACTAAGTCTCATTGAATGACTGAATGCTGTGTAGTCGGTATTTGCAGAGTGTTTGTCAGTGCAGTGAATGTACTGTTGTGATGCGTTATTTCGGCTGTCTCAGCATTACTGCTGCTACAGTGTTTTGTGGTTGACCAGTAGTGTTTATATTGGTAACATATCAACACTGCTATGGCATTTTGTGGGTCATCCGTAAAGGATGTGCACGCTTGAGTTGGAGGGAGGGGGAGTCAAAATAATGTGGACAAAAGCAAACAAGAGAAGGTTTGATGGAATGCAGAGATCCTTATTTTGTAGTAGAGCTGCCACCTTTCGATTTTGTTACTGTAGGATGCTTGCATTCAAGATCTCAGTACTAATTCAGCCTAGCGGCATTATTGTCATGCCTTACGATCTGACAGATTGCTCGCTGCATGACCATTCACTACCGTATCACGTATTCGTCATCACTTGCTGCTAGGCTTTGCTGATGGCCACTATCACAGGAGCTGTGGGCTTGGTTTGCATGGAATCCGCTGGCACTGAATAGCCTATAATGTGCTGATGTGCCGTTAAGAAACTACTCATGCACGCATGGAATCTGGTATGCATAACGGGTTACAATTTCCAAGGTGTAAATGTTTGCAGGGTGGGGGAGGAGATTAAAAGTGGGCAACCGGGAGGCAGGGTGTAAAACTACAAATTTTTGTGGAGTATCCTTTACGAATGGCCCACTGTAGATTTGTAATGCCACCAGTTGTTTTGTACATTCAGATAGTGTAGTATTTTTGGTAAACTGCAGTTTGATAGTGATTCGGTGATAGTAATATTGTAGCTTATTTGTACAGTATGAATCCCACATGGTGACTGTTTATCGTTAATCTGTGAATGATGTTGACGTTTGTAATGTTTCTTTGTGATAATTGTACAGGCTTTGCACGCTGTGCACTGTATAACTTGTGACCTTGCTGATCAATAATATATCATGTTGTTGTGTGAGATACAATATTTTCGATATAACTATCAAATGCTGCTTATTTAATGTATTTTATCATTCCAACTGTGCTAATTTTGCAGCATGGCAGCTGTTAAACTGCTGGTGATCAGTTCAAATCATTTGCTCATTTCTGTTTCTTGCTTGCTTGCAGCAATGTCTGATAATATTAGCTTTGCCTGGAGTTCTTTGACTGCTCACAAACCTAGACTAGAGAGCCATGACGGTAAAGAACTGTCACCCACTTGAGGCTAAAGTGACTCCGAAGTCGACTTAATGAAAATGAAACGAGTTGACTTCAGAGGAATGTGACTTAGCGACTTTTAACCTTACTATTAGGGATGCACACGTGTACGGTACATGTAAGTCGTCTAAACTTTTTTTAGTAAACATTTGTATGGTGTAAATACAATTGGTGCAGTGACGAAATTTGATGCTAAAAAATGAATCATCTAAAGCAGTAAGTGATATGTTAGATTTTCGCAACTCTTGGCAAAATTCAGCCTAATTGATAATTTGATAAATTTCATTGAAGTTTACCAACTGCACTGAGTCGGCTGCTGGCTGTTTCTTACTATAATGCTATTATAATGACTGTGAACCACATTCATTTTGTTATTTGCCACCATAGACACATTAACGTTTAGAATACACATGCAGATTCAGTTTGCACATTAACAAAAATTAAACGATATATGCATCTGTACTTGCCATCACAATGTGCCATCATATCCTGTCCATTTAGTGCTGACCAGAGAAATGGAAGTCAATAGGCAGTAGCCCTAATCAGTTCGGTATATGCTGTCTATGGCTGCATTATGTATGTTTTCTTACTAATCAGCTGCATTTAATTTCCAAGTCGACTGCCCTAGCTCATCATGACGGTGGGTTGACGACGCCTATAACATCTGCCTACCCACTCGTGAGGCTGACGACTTGAGTCTCAGGTCTACACACACCTTGTCTCCTCCAGTAGACAGCATCTAAGCAGTGATGGAGGTTGAGAGGAAAGATTATCAGAACTGTTGTGTGCTGTGTACAACAGTTATGCACACTCATGAGCAATTCTCAAATTGCGTGGTTTAGATTTCGTTTTTGGGTCCTTGTGTATGTTTAGCATTTTGGGCTTTGTGTTAGCTAGATCATGTTATTCCTGCATTGTTAGGCTGCGTGTTGCTGTCTATAGAGCGAAAGCGGCTTATAATCATCGAACATTCCCTCTAACGATCTGTTGGTTTGTGTCTGTCTCTCCAGTGCATTGCGGCAAAATGGCTGATTGGATATGGATTCGGTTTGGGATGGTAGGTCGGATGGGCCCAAGGATGAGGCAGGTAGTTGGGCTGGAGATAGGTCCAGGGGAAGGGGTATTTTTTTAGGGAGGAATGTGGGGCGTCCCACTATAACAAATGGGGAGTTTGCAGTGTAGTGCGGCCTGTCCGAAATTACTTTGGGCAATCTAATTTTTGTTGAGTGGTTTCTTCAATGTGAAGTCAAAAGATTGGCTGGGAGGACTCTGAAATGTTTCATGTTGAGTGGGACGTAGAACCTTAAATGAATCAACTGACTGCTCAATGCTTGCGCTGTTTAAGGTGACTACTATCCAGCCACTGTGAAATTCAATTCTTTGCGGTGGTTATTCACAGCATGCATAATTGTTGTTGTCGGTGCTACCACAGAAGTTCCCGGACAGTTTTCAGTATTTCCAGACAAGTGGTCACCCTTGTGATTAATTTTTATTTGCTGGTTTCTGTGACTTATTATTGGTACTGATAGATGTTGCCAGTTTGATGATGTGGGAGTGCTGTAGTTTTTTTTTGCTATTGTGGTTTTATTCTGTCCTAGTAGTATAGCCAGTATTGTGTGCTGCATTATATAGTTTTCTACTGTTCTGTGTAAAGTAAATATTTATTCTTGCAGTTATATTTTTTGCCTCAAATGCAGCAGTTTATAGTAAATAACCTACGACAGATATTTATACTATTTATAGATTTAAGTAATTACTAGCAACTTAGCAAGTGGTAACCACAATATCGGTATAGAGTGAATGATACTGTCACTCTTGTATTTAATACGTGGCTATCTTTCATGTGTGAAATACATTATTGCGTGCTGTTTTTCTGCTGCTGCCCTTACTTTCATCATATCTGTTAATGATCAGATCCAGAACTCATTAAGGATTCAAGGAAGTTCATCAAAATGCCCCCATTGGGATCTGTGGGGGAGAAAGGCCCTTGTTGGTGGTCTGGAAACAAAGTAACTCAGCCCCCCCTGTCAGAGCTTTGACCCGAATATAACATCTGTTACCAATAATCAAGGAACTGTGAATTATACTACAGTGATATACTCCAAAAAAGAAAGCAAAATAATATTTTGTTAACTTAGCATTACGGATGGTAGTTTTATGCAGTGATGAAAGCTGTTAGGACCCAATGACCTATTAGATCGCTATTGCTGTCTGTACCTACACTATACACGTAACAACATTAAGTCACTTGTAATTAAACTAAATTTAGAAATAATCAGAGCTTTGTCAATATCAAAATAAGTTTGTTGCCTGCGTGACTAATAAAACAAGTGGCATATAAAGAATGAAACTCGTGTTATAAACACTAATAACTGTTCATCACACGACAAACATTTCAGCCATCACTCGGTAAGTTTAACATCTGTGCACATATGGCGTAAATGGACACGTCCTCATAATAGTGGAAGTTCCCATCTACACGTTTGTCTTAATACTATATTACAATAAATACACAAGTAAACACCACGCAGTTCTTCGGCCACATTAAATACTAGTACTGAAGTGTGGAAACTTGACGATGCTCATATAATCACTTAAATATGTCCAGAAAATACTAAATACAGCACACATTTTTTTACGTTTACAAAAACACAATACATTGTTTGTGATTAATTATTCAGCTATTTACTAGTGCTAAGATTGAATTGCAAATGTGAGTTCATATGTAATGTTCTGTATACCAAAACATCACAGTATAAATGGTGTTCATTAGAGATCTTCAGCCTAATCTGTGGTACAAACAGCTCACTAAAACTGGAATCTACAGTCAACTATTACATCTACTTCTGAACTGTCTCAAAGAAATGACATTTTAGCTGCTACTGATTTCAACAAGTGCATCATCCCTTGGACAGAAGGAAGGACACATGTTGGGCACTGCTATTTAATCTTTTGTTACCAATAATCAAGTAACTGTGAATTATACTATAGTGATATACTTCAAAAAAGAAAGCAGAATAATATTTTGTTAACTTAGCATTACGGATGGTAGTTTTATGCAGTGATGAAAGCTGATAGGACCCAATGACCTATTAGATCGCTATTGCTGTCTGTACCTACACTGTACACATAACAACATTGTCGCTTGTAATTAAACTAAATTTAGAAATAATCAGAGTTTGTCAATATCAAAAAAATATCACACCTTACAACTATTTTTACCTTATCTAACCAGTGCTTCTGCACTACGTAGCAAGATGCTGTAAAGTGAAATTGCATATTGTTCAATGTTCAATCAAATACTATATTAGTGTTTGAAAAGCAGTGATTAAGGCAGTGACTGATAAGAAACAAAACAGCAAGACCAAGCTCTTCAACAGCTCAAGACTATCAATTCATGTTATATCAAAGTTGCGTGGATAGGGCTGTCATATTACTAAAATATTATTAGCTGATTAATCACAGGGCTTTTAATCATTAGTCAATTAACAGGAAACTAAAACCAACTAAAACGATGCTTGGTTTTGACAACACAATTTCATTGAGCCATTTCTTCCTGAAGCACCTGTTAGTGCAGCTTTATACTGCCTTTGTGTCCTGTCGAAATATTTTCTCTGTCTTATGATTCATTATGCTTTTTTGTTTTTTTTTGCAAATAACTTAAATTTGATTTGACTTTTAGACTGGGGTTTCATTTATCAGTGCTCTTTGGTAACCACAGCTCTAAAATGCATCATTTTTGGAGATAGGAGGCAGTCATATAACTAAAATTTAGTTATTACGGAGAAATTATTCAATCTATCATCAACTAATTCATTTATCGGTTACAGCCCTAGCACAGATGCAAATGGATCAGGTTACACAGAAATCATATATAATGAACTCTATCAGCCATTGCAAGCCTTGTCAAATACAATTTCTCATTCTTCTATGCAGCAACTGACCATCACATTCACTGTTGCACATGCGCGTGACAGTTGCAGACTATAGCTATTTTCATAGTAAGCTAGAAAATACAATTTATAAATGCACACAATAATTAACAGAAGACAAATTTGAGTATATCGAATATACTACATTGTAACTCAGCAAAGACTTCATTTGACACAGAGCATCATATAGTCGCTCTCTAACAACCGAACCTCCTATTACTAAAAATGCAACTGTAGAAAATGTAACTGCAAGCGCAACATGTGAACGGCAAAGCTTGGGTCCTCAAAACCAAGACCACATTATTGGTGTCAAGACTGTCATGAACTGGGTTACTGGTCTCAACATGTCTGAAAGGAGAAACAGAAACACCACACAAAAGCCACAAATACTCGAGATTTTTTTTCTACCATCCAGCTGCCAACATTCCCATGTATATGCTTTTTCCACTCATTGAGTTTGTTGCTAGATTGGTTGATTTAAGTTTTAATGTCCCATTTGACACTAATAGGACATATTGGAGATGCTCTTCCCAGCCAATCTCTCGGCTAGTACTAAGAAATCAACATCAAAGCCAGAAAAAAAATGATAAACAATAAATACTAACACAAAATTAAATCTACAACCACTAAATCAACAAAATACAAATCATAAAACAAAAATACAACTTAAAATATACCAAAACAAATTATATCCCAGGTGTAGTCGCCTCTTCCGACATCTGGCTTGAAAATAATAAAGGAAAAGATAAAGAAGTAAATAAGAAATGAAAATACAAGCAACAGAAGAAGGAAGCAAGTTACGAGAAGTAAAAGAAACTAAGTGTTAAGGTAAACCAACACACAATCTATATGGCGCCAAAATCTACAATGTTTCTACGGTGCATTATGCTCTGGCACCCGCATGGGGTAGTTGTTGCTTAAGTTCACTGACATCAGTGTGAACCATGCTTAATGCACACGTTTAATACCCATATCTGTAAGTTAACAAACTAGGTTCAGGTCTAGGCTGATTTGGAGGGGCTACAGAAATATTTGGGGGTGCTTGAGCCCCGCAGCCCGGGCCTGGCGTCGCCACTGGGTTCAGGTCTAGGCTGTTAAAGGACATGCTGAAGCACTCCATCATGGCTTTCTCCAAATTAGCTTTTTCACGCTAACATTGTCATGTAGCGACAGATACCCCGAGACATTCTAGTTCTTTTTGATGAGTATTATACATCTGCTGACTTAAATGGCTTATAACGAGATAATAGTTCTACCTAGACCTAGCTAGACCTAGTCACTAATCACATCACTATAGAACAATAATTGGATGTCATACCATGCTACGATATGCAACCATTGGCATGCTGTTCAAATGACTAAGTGCCCGAAATTGTTTTGGCATTATTCGCATTCAGGTCTTGTCGAATTTTACTGCACATGACCACTTCTCACATTTAAACAGGTAGTGCAGAAACAGTACAGTTATGTAGCATGAGAAATTAAACCATTGTTGCCTATTTCTACAAGTCATTTTATAAAAAAAATTACTATAATCAAACAAGTTACAACTCAATGAGCATTTTTTCCAGATATGGCATAGTGGTAGATAACTCAAATAGCCTAACTAAGCTTGCAGCTATGCTCGGATACATTTCTGAATATAACACACACATAAACATAACACGGAACATTTTGGGAGGAAATAAATACAAATGGACAATAATGCAAGTTTTAGAATAACAGTAGTTAGCAGTCAGCAGCAAAGATGCATACAAGGCAACAGCAGCAAACAGTACTCGAGAACTGTACAGACAGACAAACTACGCAAATGCTTACATGGACACAAAAAGCTAATATGGTGCTAGAGACGACTGGACCTAAAATGGTCGAGTAAACAGTTATATGTACGTTTCAGTTGATGTCAGTCATTCGGACACTGTCATAGTGCTGATTTAGCAGCTACAAGTAACTATGTACAGTTTCTTAACTAGTCGACAAATGAATGAAATCCACACGCGGCAGCTCGCCCAGTTGTAAACATAGGAATGGTGATGTCAAAACTAAAACATACAGACATGTATGGAATTTAGAACAAGCCATAAAATCATGCATGCAACAAGTGTTAATTACACAGATTTTTAAAGCAATGCTGTCAATGTAAAGTAACATAGGCACGGGTGGTGACGAATATTAACGGAATCCAAAATCTATTGATTGGCCGAGTCCAACTCAACATAAAATAGTCTTATGGCGTGTTATGGTACTGCAAAAATTACAGCCTAACATATAGACATTCAATACTAAATCTAAAAACACAGTAAACATATAAAACTAAAGCTAGTACTGGTTGCCTTGTACTCCGGCCTCGAAACAGATTAGGCTCTTATTCTTATTGATACAAGTCTGGGGCTAACATGGTGCAAACAGAAGCCGCAGCATGATTCACACTGTCCCAACTGAAATGAAGCTAAAATTCAAATTTGTTTAAATACAACATAACTCACTGGAAACACATGACATTTTAACTTCACTTATTACTATTTATTTAAAGCAAATCCTATAATTTTCAACAAAAAATACCACCTGGTTTCTGAAATATATAAGTTGTAAAAGTTGAACTTGAAAAAGTCAGTTTCTACAATGTGAACTCCCATTGCTAACGGAAAGTTTCATGTGCAAAGAATGACCTAGCATGAGAGACGGTGCACCTTTTATCTCGAAACACACCAATTTCATCTCACTCATCGATGTGGCCACTGAATGCCTCATATCTGAATCCAATCTACTATGAGGTCTTGGGCATGCTCCAGCGATGCCTCTACTGCGACGTCAACCATCTGAACTGAAGCAGTGTTTGGTCGAAGACTAGCGTCACTTCACAGGAACTTAGGACGCAATCGACCAAACAGTGTGATAGTGGCGTGTTCAAATGTGCGCATAAAAATGGCAGCCGTTTTGAGTACAACTGTAGACCTAACTGATGAAAACTTGACTGCAGACTTGCTCATCTTACTGTTTCAATCGGCATTTACATGCTGGAAACTGATTTTTAAGTTTAACTTTTTAAACTTTAATTGATCAGAAATTGTGTGATATATTTCATTAAAACTTGTAAAGTATGCGTTAAGTACACATTAATTAGTGTAGTTAAATTGGTATGTGTTTCTGTTAACTTATGTTGTACTTGAATGGACTTGAATTCTGGTATCATTTCAATTCGTAAGCAGTGTAAGACACATAGATTTTAGGCACCAGCTACTGCAGTTTACAATGCTACTTCTCATAATGAAATCTCGCTTGGTTTAGAGCTTGTGTTTCAGAGTTAACTCAACATCTACTCATAAGGAGCACTAAGTCTGGAGAATTTTCATACATAACCAAAAACCATGTCCATGATCAACACGATCATAAAATTACACATTAAAGAACTTATTTAGTTTAACGAAAATGAACACTAGATATGATTACCGAAACCTGAGAAAGCTCTGTGAATCATTTCACTCCACAGCAGTGGACTTTGTTCGGTCTTTGCTCGACCGAGCTTTCAATTTCTGTTGCTGCAGCATACAACCAAGCAACATATCAGCCATTCGACAGCCTCACAATTTACATATACAAGAGTACGTTATGCAGCTAAAAAATAACTACCAGATTAATCATAAACTCTAACTAACTAATTCCAACTAATTATCCATATGCATTTCCACAGAATCGTTCTGTGTGATTATAAAATAATGGGTGCCATACTTCTTAGAACAAAGGTCAGGTGTTTAGTTCTAGGTGTTTTATAGCTAGGTATACCGGTACCACAGTGCCAACAACAAACGACGAAGGATGACTACAGACCTACAGTTTAGTTAGTTAAGCATTCCTATCGACATGCATACCCATGCTGGCAGCACATCTGAGAACCTTGGGACCATGTCTTTTTGACCTCAGGGTCAGTGCACGCTGAGCGACTGACTGCCAAGCACTGAATGTCTACCAATTTGGGGTTGATAGCTCAAGCTGTTTTCCTTCTGACTGCAAAGACACAGACAGAATTTCAATTCAATTCAATAGCAAATTTAGCGCCGTACGTCGAAACCAAATCAGAGACGCTGTGGCGATGACTAGACGCTACTGTTCACGGTGGGCTAAATAAAACAGTTCAGATTTAAGCTTGCACTTAAAAGTACATGCAGTTACAAGTTCAGCCTGTTTACAGTTATTAGACAAGGAGTTCCAAACAGAATCCCACGCATCGGCTACTGCCGGTGTGGATAATGACCCTTATAAATGACATGCACAGCTGCAGGCAATACAACACTACACTATACACATCAACCAACATGTACCATTTTAGGCCTACCAACATAAAGCTGCAAAGATGAAAACTGAAGCTAGCAAAATGCATTGTTATTATCGCTATCATCATAGACATATTGAATTTAGTTATGTTAAGTATGAAATCACTGCAGGGCTTCACAGTCTTGTAAGTCATATGTAATGTCATCGATTCAGCTAGATTTGTACAAGAATGACTTCAGATCTGATACATACCTTTTTGATTACTCGACACTGGCGTAACCGACACTTTTTACGTAACTTGTTTGGTCCACCGTATCTCTTCATATCCTGCAATGCAGTACATGTCCACAGTTATAATCTCCTGTTAAAAATGCAGACTGAGAAATATGTACACATATGTACATAAATAGGTTAGTTGGTTAGAGCTTAATGGCGCTTTTAACACAATTTAGGTCCTATCACGCCTTTAAGGTAAAGACTATATCATATGCACATAAAAAAAACCAAAAATACAAAATTATAGGATGGACAGCATCCTGGCATAACAATTCGATGGAGCAATATGGATAAAAACTGATTAACCAGTACTATTTAGAAGTGGCCTGTAACAAGTTAACTAAGCTACAGACAGAACAGGAAAATAGCTTCTGTCATACTAAAGAATGACTACCACTAATGAAAGCACCACTGACACACTATAACTCAGACTCAGTCTGTCAGTTACATGAGGTGCGAGTACAAGTCTCACAAAGGCGGAATATACATGTAGGTATCAACATCCCTTACAGTACATCATGAGTGTGGTGGTGCATGAAGAAAAGACAGACTACTAGCTGGAGTCAGTGCTCCACATTTCTTTCAGTCCTTTGACACCGCCGGCTAGGTGACAGGTTGGACATCTCGCTCGTAACAACGTATTGCTCAGTGAAGCAATATGCAGCAAGCCAATGGCAGTAGGATGTGGGCATACTGGACAGTCACCTAGTGAATAAGACAGACAGATGGACGGACTGCAGCACTGATTAATCCCAGCCTCTACCCTAGGCAGGGGTATTAAAACCTGTGCCACTTATAGTCGAAGGTTCTTTCCAAGAACATGTGCGGTAAGAAAAGCACTGAAACTGTATAACATGGGTTCACCTGAAAAACCCCAAAGCTATGCAAATGTAACGTAATATAATGTAAAACATAAATTTATACAGCACGACATCGCCAAAGCCTCTAATGCACTGTGTACAGTAGTACTCCAAGAAGGGGTATGTTTTAAGTGGATAGCCAATAACGGAAGTGCTGTACGAAGGGTCACGTAGAGGTTTAGGCAGTGAGTTCCATGTCGACGGGTTGGTGACAGCAAACATCTGACCACCATATGTGATCTGCCATAGGTAGACAGGGTGAAGGTAGTCAACCTGTGGTCTATTACCTTGCAACCACATGCAACACACAGTTGGGTTGGTCATATATCCACCTCCATCCTAAGGGGTGACTGACTGGTGTAATTTGTTAGTAACTAACTAGGTGCCATTTCTAACCCCGTGATCATCTGAACACATGCTAAAAATCACATCAGCAGTATGTCAGTGATTAAAGTTCAGTAACCACTCATACCAAGCAGAACTTGCACGTTGTACAATTCTCTATAACACGGCATGCTTTACACGTTCCACAACCAGACATTTTGCCATCTTTTCTGATTGCTTTTAGCACCTGCTGTCGTCTGTTGTTTGCTTTCTTATTGTACAGAACCTTCAGCCGCGCCTACATAGTGTGCAGCACTCTGTTACTATGATAAATCTACAACAACTTTACAGTTAGACTACATTTCTGACAGCACCTAAAATTCAGATAAACACTGCAGTATAACTGGAAACCTACTATAGCATTTTATAAGCCGTACAGCAATATTTCTTGCAGCTAAAAATGCCAGTGCCAAATATCAACCTTGTGATGCGTAACAGCTGTTACCTAGCATCACATCTTGTAAATTCTCAAAGAGAAAAATAAATGTCACATTCGGTGTCAGATATATTCAAAATGCTAGCAATTACACCGTGTCTCAAAAAAACGACACTGACGTTGTCACGTTGCACATTATAACTTCAATGCACATCAACCGATTTCGCTAATTTTTGGCAAAGATATTGCTGAGTGAGTATGCTATCGAACGGTGATTTGCTATCCCACCTCTCCTAACTAATGTCTCTCCACTACCTGATGAAATATGAACCCCGGAAATTGGGTCTTTTCAGTCACGCTATCTATTGTGTCTGCTTTAGCTTGCTATATCTTCGACACTTATCAACCAATTTTGATAATTTTTTTGTAGACAGTAAGGCCGTAATATTAAGTACAGTGTACAAATATTATTTTTCGCTTGGCCATGTTTGTGTAACACCGGTTCGTCAACAAGATCGATGTTATCAGCTGTGCGGGTACTGCTTCATCTGCTGCTACCAGTAACCCACAGCTTTTGCAACAACACTGGTATGCCTACTTTCCAGCTTTTGCTGGGAAACTCTCTAACTAATTGCTTACCATTTTAGCCCTTTACATCGAACAAATTATTAATAAGAATCTTATCTTCTCCAGTAAATGGCATGTCTACAACGAGTGATGTCCAAAATGCATCGTTTTCGCCCTTGAAATATCTCAGCAAATTAGGGAAATAATAGCAAACGGACATGAGCTATTAAATACGTTTATAATAGCTCAAACTCCATAGCTATTTACTTGGAAATATTATTATAATTGGTTTATGATTGTCGAACATATAGCACGCCAAAGCAGTGTCATTTTAGCATACAGCATGACTGAAGAGACTCAATTTCTGGGTTCATGTTTCCCCAGGTACTGCAGAGACATTAATTAGGAGAGGTGGAATAATAAATTACCGTTCACTAGCATATTCTCTCAGCAACATCTCTGCCAAAAATTACGAAAATCGGTTGATGTGCATTGAAGTAATAGTATGATATCTCAGTGTTTTTTTTGAGACACAGTGTACATATCAACACTCAATTAAACGAACAAATCTATCTGCCCAAATCCTACTCTACAGCCAAATGGTACACAAATTTATACACTGATATTGGTACACTGCATAATATTGACTTTATGGTATACTTCATGGGATATTTCATTTCATTTCAGTGACTAAATATAGTCAGTAAAACAAACAACAAAAAATGTTCGCCATAGGTTTTCCTTTGCTTACATTTAAAGCTAATTTGCGACTTAGCAGAATAAAATCCAGACACACAAACAATTTCGATGACCAAATAACTTCAGTGCAAAATTTACAAAGACATATAGCAAATAATAACAAATAATAAGCAAACCTTTGTTTTATTGAGCAACGATCTACGAGCAGTTTTTACATCTTTCTGTGGCGGTGACTTTGCTGATGACTTCAGAGAGATTCTCTTTGAAGATGAAGTTGCTCTTACTTGACAGCTGCCAGACTTCAATTCCGTTTTTATTTTACAGTTACTGGCATTTTCTTTGCCCTTGGCCAGTCTTTTGTTCGCACGAGAAGCATCCGCTTTTACGCGAACCGATGAGGCTCCATTTTCTGACTTGCCATGTGCAGCACTCTCACCAGCTTCAGCTTTTACACGTTTCACCGGGGCAGCGTGTGAAGAAGAAGACCTAGGCTGACTTTCAGCAGTTGGTACTGAAGGTGCTGCATTAGGATGGCTGCGTTTCTTCGGCCGCTGTAGTGGCTTCTTGTCATCTCCATCGTCACCACACAGTGAATCTGTGCCCTTGCATGCACAGCTGGGCGACTTTTTACTGTTGCCTGCATTATCATGACCAATACATCTGGCAGAGTTGACCATCTGCAGCAGTGAGGCCGGCTCTGTGTCAAATAGGCCAGCACGAGGCGAAGTTCCATTAAGATCAGCACCATTCTTGTTGCAGTCGACAGTTAGTGGCTGTGAGTTTATAACATTCTCGCTGTTCAACGAATCTAGCAATGACTCCTTCTTTTCATCATCCGATACGCATCGTCTGAGCATTGGCAGTGGTATGCTGTCATCGGATGGCTCGGAACATTCACTTTTTGACACTGAAGGTACTCCTCGACTAGGACAAGGAGACAGAGTGGGTGGTTCTGAATTCACCTCACGAGGTAAAGAATCCGAGACTTTGGGACTAACCCGCAGAGGGCAGTACGAAAATGGTGGAATACTGCGCACTGTACGACGGGTTGATCTCATTCTCAGACGACTAGCATATGATGCTTCCACTTTGTGATTTGAAACTAGTGCCGTTGGTGCCAGTCCTAGACTTCTGAGAAATGTGAAACGATCGGGAATCTCGGCAGAAACAGCCCTGTCACTAACTGGCTGCCACACTGACGGTAACGCTGGCACAACTGCAGTTTTCTTCTTCAGCAACCTGCAGCTTGGCGCCAGAAAGCGTAAGATTGATTCTAACAGTTCTGACTGGTCTGTGGCTGCTCCACCAGCAGCCGTCTGTGAAGAAGCATCATTGTCGACTTCCTGTAATTTGACAAGTATTACTTCTTTCTTGTCAAGTGTAATTGCTAATAAACCATCAATTTTGGCTTCCTGGTCATACTGGCAGAAATTACGACAGAACAGTTGTATAGACTTGATCAAGCAATGTTTCCACTGTTCCAAATCAGCACCCATCTCTGACTCACTACGTCAGCAGGTATGACAAAACAATTTCTACAAAAAATAACAAACTTCAAATGTACTATATTATAATTATTATGATGTGCAAACAGCAGCAGTGTTTCTGAATTTTACACTGACCTGGCTAAATGAACTAAGATGTAAAGCACTGTAACATGACAAACGAAAAAAGTTATCTGACTTTGGGCAGAATATAATATATAGATCCATATGATTTACAAAAGTGACACGCAGAATGCCATTATATATAGGCCTACATGCCCACGTTCCAGTAATCATGCGGCCGGTGCGTGGATTCCAGGACACTTGATTACTTTGATCAGTGGCCGGTGTGTTAATTGATCAGTGTGCGGTGTAGCGCCGGTGTAGCCTAGATCTAGGCCTACTCATCACGGCGGTCGGTGCGTGGATTCTTATTACTTTGATCAGCGGCTGGTGTGCTCAGCTCAGTGTGCAGTGTAGACTACTCACTGACACGTAATTGACTCGCAATGGTCGGCTAAAATGGCAGGTGCGTGGTTCTTACACTGGACAGTGCGACCTATGCGGCCGGTGCGTGGTTTAGACAGACCGTTGCAAGAGTGGTGGTCCGTCGGAATGCCACGCTTTTGTCTCTACACATGGCTAGCCGTCAGTCAATTAATTACAGTTTTTCTGGCTTCTATCAGAAATTTTTTTGCGAATGACGCGAAACGAATCTGGCAAAAGGGGAATGCATTCTGAAATGTACTTCGACGGTAGGTTTGACGTGGGTCAGGTATACTCCAATCGTACCGAAATTAATCACTGCAATAATGTAATTAATTACTTTTCCATAATGAATTACAGTTGCATATTCCTATATGTAACTGTAATTAATTACTTTGTCAGCGTAAATCTGAACACTGCGTAAATATCAAACAACTATTACAAAACCATTTCATTCAATCATTGATACGTCAACAGCCGGCTCCACACATGCATATAATACGCCAGTATTACAACTGCAGTACGAACGTACGAAAGCTCTACGCGCCTTTCACACAGAATACAACGCCACAGTATTAGTAACAGTACAAGAACTGCCATCAACTCAAATACTCACGATATATTTAGCACTGGCAGTAACTGCGAACTAGATAGATTTTCTAATCAAATACGTTCAAAATAAGATTCTTCACTTATCAGCACACAAAAATAACTTACAAAACAACAAAATCGTTACTGCACAACATAGATTATTGATGAAATTATCATGGCCGCGAGCCCGCGAGATGTGTTTTTGTATCTCTATGGTGTAAACAGTGCGCAGCGCGCACCGGGCTGTGCTGTTGTCATGTTTTGGGGTTAGGCCGGTTGCCAGCATACGCAACGCACGAAACGCAAGAAAGCACCAGGACCTTGCGTGAAATTCAACGTAAGCACGCAAGCGAGGTGACAAGAAAGTAAATAAGTAACTAGACGGGTGGCAATTATCCGCCGTGCGTTTGGTACCGTCTTTTAGCCTATTTATAGCAGATGTGTCAATGT
>Ga0209782_1000243_pt1 | contig 21705 bp, 10 predicted proteins | sample WorMetmaBAHAMAS1_FD_187390 | JGI IMG/M metagenome (GOLD analysis project Ga0209782, IMG submission 187390) | Marine gutless worms symbiont microbial communities from Max Planck institute for Marine Microbiology, Germany - Inanidrilus... | ecosystem: Host-associated > Annelida > Digestive system...
CCTCATAGTAACGTAGCAAGCAACGACGGACTGTCGCTCGGAACACCGCTTGAAAATCAAACTATCGACAGCAGGGCAGACGCATTTCCACACCGGTAGATGATCAAACAACTCTGATAGCGTAGATAATTGCAGTGAACCGGTCGTATCGTCACTGCGGTTCGTATAAGATCGAAAATGCGGTATTTAAAAACTCGCTACAACGACCCTCGTAATGATGCCAGCGCCGGCGACACTCCTTGGTGCCGGCGTCACTGGCCCACGCTAGACGCTAAGCTGTTGAGGCTAGGCCACAGTGGCCTACGCCGTGGCCTGGGCGTGGCCTGCCAGGCCGAGACGCTGATCAACTTGCGACAGTGGGCCGCGGGCCCTGCTGCCACCGTTCAACTGCATATGCATTAACGGCTGACTTCGTAGATCGGCTGCCGATCTGCATATGCATTAGATGTATATCCTAAAGGTTCATTCACACCGGCACATGAGACGACAGGCCGCGCACCGAGATGGTGGACTAACGGCGACAACTTGGGGCGCTGCGACGAGGCCGAATACTCGAGAGATCGAAATGCCGCAGACCGAGTTTCCAAGAACAAAAGTTTGGCTTCGAGAACAGCTAGTCTTGAATCTCGATGCCTCACGGATGGACGATTGGATGATCCACATAGCAATCAATCAATCAATCAAAATTTATTTACTGAGCAATAGAAATATTACAGTGTATACAATGTATGCTAGCACTCAAAAGGCTGCCAGAGAAGCACATGCTCATTAAACTGGCCGCCTAAACAAATAAAAGAACACAAAATAATTTGAATACAAAGAGAAGGGGGAAGAGACAGGGGGAACAAACAATAACACGTGCAGTGCAAGTGCAAGTGCAGACACAGTCATTAATAAATCTACAGTATATGTACAGTTTTAGTCTGGTTTAAAATATAATAGTCTCTGTAGCAAATGTCTAGAAAGAATTCATTACAATACATTACATTGGGTGACAAGACGACAACAATTTTAATTTTTTTTTCCGAAAGGATTGGGATGCAGTGCTGTTGGTAAGGTTACTGGGTAAATGATTCAACAGCTGACTATCTTTATATCTCAATATTCGTTGTCCAAATCTGGTATTGACATGCGATAAACACAATTTGTTGTATCTGCTTTCACATCCATGAATAGAGCTAGTATTTTGCCCATCCCATTTTAAAGAATTTCTAATCTTGCTGCATATTTATCTTGCCTGTGAATGTAAAAAATTGTGAAAACTGAAAAATCACACTTGTCGATATTTAAGCATAAAATAAAATAGCGAATTTACTGACAGACGTTCAACCATAAAGTTTGTGGTTACTTACTTACACATACTGCAATACTATGAAAGGCTTATGAGGCTCGAACTTTGGCCACTTGAGGAAAGAATCCAAGCTGATCTAATTGACCTGTTTAAGATGATTTGAGGCATCTCCACTGATCCACCTACTGCACAATGCAGACATTTTTCAAGGTAGCTGGTGGGAGTTGTACTTGTGTATCACAGATGGCAACTGGTTAAAGAGCACCACAGGTGTGACACATTACTCTATATTTCTTCTCTGTGAGAGTCCTAAATTGTGGGAACATTCTGCCACAGTCAGCGGTTCAAGTAAAGACTGTTAACTGCTTTAAGAACAAGAAACATTTGAAAAATGTTGGGCCAATTCACCACTGCGAGCTGCCTCACGCCCATTCACCACGTCGCTAGTGGTACTGTTGCGTGCCGCCTGCACATCGATGTCCACGACAACGACGACGACGACAACGACAACGCGTGACAGAGGGGACCAGTATGGCCCCATGGAATGGGCCCAATAAGCATGAGAATCAATCAATGAATAAAACAATTTTGAGAGTGGTCCGAGTAATATAAATCACTTCAGGGACCACTGTCAATGAGGAAAGTCCATTGGTTCAGTATGTCAGGAAAGGAAAGTGACATAAATAGGTTTTCAGTCGCTGGCAGAATATAGACAGAGTAGGAGCTGAAGTAAGAATTTGATATTCAATCAGATAGATTTTTTTCATGGACGATTAGTCCACTAGATCCACTGGCTGCTGATCTGAAGAGTCTGACTAGATGAGTGGTGACATCCATAGTAATAATAATAATAATAACAGTGAATTTATATAGCACATTTGTAAAAACCTCAAACGCACTCCATAGTTTCAACAGAGGTGCAGCTGAACCAAGTGATAGGCAACTAATTAAAAATGTTAGTTAAACTAAAACTATTTTCTAACTAAAAATTTGTTAAACTTTTAGTTAAACTATTTTTTCAACTACCTTGAAAAAAAGTTTAACTAAACTTAAATAAATTAGTTGTTGCATATGGTGTTTATCTAAGTGTTAGTTTAACGATATGCTGGTAACTACTTTACTTGACTAACACTTGTGCTCTGTTGCAACTGTTTCCTTGGCTCACGTGTAGATCTCGATAATCAGCTGTTTCTCCATCTTATCCTCAACTCCTAGGTCTATATGTATGTAGTGCTAAGCTTTACCTGAGTCCTCTTGTTGTCGTACTTTGTCTAGACACTATATGTCTGTTCTTATGTGTGTGGTGTTAATGTACTGGCACACAAAGATCAGTAGGGGGTTTCCTATTCTCACAGAGAGGACTTTCCACAGAGGACACTGACGGACAAGAAATACACCTATGATGATAGCAAGCACATAGCTCGCCTTCAACAAATCCAGCACGCAGCAGCTCGGGTTGTCTTGAACCAGCATTCTCGCATGTCTTTACTGACTTCAATTGGACTTCTTAAACAGCTCCATTGGCTTCCTATTAAATAACGTATACGGTTTAAACTTGCTAACTTGACCTTTAAAGCTTTGCATACTGGTCGCTCGCCATATCTTTCCAACCTCTTGCAATATCATGAACCCACGACTCTGCGCTCATCTAATTCTCATTATCTTTCAGTTCCCCATCATAACTTAAAATTCGGATCTCGAGCTTTTCAATCTTCCACACCAAAGTTTGGAATTCATTACCTGTTAGTATCCGTGAATAGCAGTCACTTCCTACTTTCAGACGTCATCTAAAGACATTTTATTTTCAGTCAGCTTACCCCCTTTCAGCTGTCCATCTTGCCTAGAATATCTTCGTCCATGTGCCCTGATTCTTCTTAAGACCTGCCGCTATATATGTCGTTTACTTACTTACTTAGTTACACAGCTGATAAAGATAGGAAGTCGTCATCTTGAACTTTTTCGAGTTAAAGGCCGTTTGCAACTTCACATTACTCATGCATAACGTGTAATTTTAAGAACGTAATAATTTTCATTGAGTTGTATTTTTAACTTAGGAAGACATTTGCTGACAGCTAGGGTAGTTTAGTTTTTAGCGCGAGATGTAATAATACATCTCGCGCTTATGCTACGATGTCAGTGTCCGTCTGTCTGTGACGGAAGTGCATTGGCGCATTATAGCTAATTTAGGTTTCATATTCTCGATGACCGACGACGGATATGCGGCCGGGCCGGTGGCAGGCACCGCGTGACGCGCGTCTGCGCGGCGGAGATGCGTGTAATGTGAACGGCCCTTTATCGCGAAACTTCGGTGGAAGTTGTTTAATATTCTTTGCCACAGTTTGTTATTGTTAGTTTATAAACAAATTAAATAGCAGCCAGCTTTAAGCTTTATAGTTAGTATTTTATGCATTTTTTATTTCTGTTGTGCAGGCAGACAATTTTGAAGGTGTGGCCACCAGTAAATGTCATGTTTTTCTGTAAATGTTCAGGGAAAATTTGTTATAACACATTTACGTTATTCAGGACAATACATCCGGCAGTTTGTATGTGCATACCGTGGCTAGTGTGTAGAATACTAGCCGGTGGTTATAGTAGAGTTAGAAATTACCGAGCTTAGGTTAAAAAATTTAATTGTAAAAACAATATGGTAACTGCTGCATGTACGTAAAATGAACTACTTCCTCTGTTTTAGGCTAGTATTCTACATGTGTTCAGTTTAACTGCTTCACAAACATAAATTCAGCCAGCAACTGAATTTGTAATTAGTTTAAAACATATGCCATCAAGTACAAGCCGATAACATCATCTGATATATTGTTAAATTACAGATGTACTGCTAGAAGTAATAAATAGAAATTTTCTCGGTGACTTGCATAATCATTTATTGTGTGCACTGTAAATGCATGAGATATTTTGTGTAATTATTTATCCTTCCCCAACTGCAACCATAGCAAATTAGTTTGGTATCCAGCAGCATATATTACACTGCCAACACACAGCTTTGTGTGGCAGTAATCCACATTATCAACAAACTCATTTCTTGATCAGATCAATGCCATCCAGTCTTGTTTAGAAAGTCTTCAGATACGGTTCTGCATTAATCTCATGATCCTGAATCCAAAGTCTGGCACATCACAGCACAAATAGTATTTTCATGATCTTGATTAAAAAAAGAACTTTATTGATAAATTGTCATTAGTAGATAGTTTTTCTGTTGTCGTGAGTGCTTTTTGTAATTCATTATTTTATGTAATGTAGTTTTTAAGCTGTATTCAGATGTTTATGTCCATCTTTCTTTTTTTGTAGCTACATTTTGTAACTACATTTTTTAAATATATATATGGTTGTCTGCTGCTCTATGCAAAATAAAGGTATATATATAATAAATGTGGCTGGCATAATTGTCCCATGAGCCAAGCATCTTAAATTACTTGGAGTAGTTTTAGATGCCAATCTCACCTTTAACCAGCACATTCAGCTTGTAACAAGGTCCTGTTTCTATCACATTAGAGCACTTTGACAAATTTGTCATTCACTGGATCAAACAGCTCTGTCTATAGCATCTGCCTTAGTCTCTTCCCAGCTTGATTATGCAAATTCTGTTCCATATGACTGTCCTTCTAAATATATTCTTTGCCTCCAGTGCACACAAAATGCACTCGGAGGGGTTGTAATCCAAGCTGACCTTTTTCCCAATTGTCTATGACACTTCTTTTAAGAGCTTCATTGGCTCCCAGTGAAATGGCGCATAAGATATAAATTTTTCCACATTAACATATAAAGTTCCATCTTCCAGTACTCCTTTATATTTTTCCAATCTCTTGACACCATATGCTTTTTCCAGGCTTCTTCGATCCACCACTGCTAATTTTCTAACGAAGCTTGTTTTCAGTTGTCGTGCTTTCTCTGTATGTGCACCAACAATCTGGAATTGGAATTCTCTTGATAATACCACTCGTGACTCACAAACCTTTTCCAGATTTAAATGACACACCTTTTCCAAAACAGCCTTTAACATTACCCCCTAGCGAGCTATGATTTTTTGACTTTGGCTCTGCATAGGCCTAAGTCACTTACTTACTTACTTACTTACTTAATGCTGTGGTAGATGTAGATTCTGTTAATTTGCATAAGGTAAGTTTAAGGATGTGCCAAGTTATGTTTTTATTTTACTGCCATTGCTCTTACTGATGTGGGTACTTTGCATATGGCTAATTCTGCAACATGACAAGGTGGACTGAGAATATTCACAGATGCTGTTAATATTAGTCCATGTGGATCCAAAACAACATACAGAGTTTGATAACTAACAGTCTCAAACTATTTGCTGGAGATATTTGCAGTGAGTGTTTACTACATTAGTGTTATCAACATAATTTGATGTCTTACCTTGTAGTGATGAATCATGCAAAAGTAGGTGGAGCCGCATCTAGTCCTGAAGTGCCTTCATCCATGGATGTGCGGAGGCCAACATCAACTGAAACTGTGGAGCTGGCAGATCGAAACACATTGTATAGGAGCCATGACTATGAAGAGTTGCCTACCAGCAGGTTCTTATCTATTATAATTCCCTTCTTGTTTGCTGATGTTAATGTGCTTACAATGGTGGTGTGTCACTACCACAGTAGCATCATTTCGCCATCATGCATAGACTAACACCCCTGCTGCATAGTATTGGTTGCATCCTGTCCTATATGACGGTGGGCACCAAGACTAGATGAGTCCTTCATGCAAGGGGTGCCGGCGGTAGAGTCTGAGTACTCTGATGGAGTCAGTGTACATTTTAGTCCTTCTCTTTAATAGCTGATACACTTGCTTATTTGTATAGTATATGTTTTTAATGTAATGACTGATGCTTATGTAGAGATGTAGATCGAGTAACACCCGTTAATGATCTTTGTAACACCACACTTAGGGTTGATTGCACCAACCGTAATTAAATTATCAGTTAACTAGTGGCCACTTGACTAAATAGCAGTTAAATCTCCAATTAAGACACAAACACTGCATGAGCAAAAATAATGTCTACTTCCTAAAAATTCCTATTGGCTGCATATGACTGTGAGAAAGGTCTATAAATAGTGCAGCCAATGATGACGGTGCTGCAAGTCACATAATATAATTATGCCACCACTCTCCAGCCAGCAGTGCAGGGCCTGCAGGCTGTATGTCTACTGCATGGATGACAATAAAGACGTCATATTTTAGCGGCTTTTACGTCATTAATACTATGGTAGTGTCTACGTTTACTAATAGTTATACTGAGGTTTTTTTTCTATAATATACATGCTGAGTTGTTCAAGCATCTTTTACATACTGTGCATTTTGATGGTCATAGTCAAGTCATTAAATAAATATGGTTACTTAACTTTTAAATTGCCAGATTTTGCTGTTGAACTTAATAGGGAGATGTAATTGGAGATTGGTGCTTAAGTGGCAGTAGTACAATATGTTTATGTTAATCAGTATTCAGGTTCAGATATAACCAGTACTTAACTTAATATATGGTTGGTACAATAGGCTTTTAGTAATACATGACAAGTTCTCATGACGTGTGTCTCCTGCAAGTTAACAACAATGCAGAAATAGCAGCTCACTCTGTTGCCTGTGCATTGTATTTAGTTGAAATGTGAAAATGATTTAGGTCAGGTTGCACCGTCCATACTTAACTTAAGTAGTCCTTAAATCTCCATTGAAATGCATGGAAATTTAAGGACTACTTAAGTTAAGTATGAACGGTGCAACCCGACCTTACTTTGTATGTACACTTAAATGTTGTCTTCCTTTTGCCAAGGACTCCCAGTTCTGTGTGTGCATTAAGACTTCGTTGAATGTTGTAGCTATGAAAACCCGGACTATGGCTATTATGCTGCAAAAGCGGAAGAGTGTGCAGCACTGGCTTCATCTGCAGACAGTCACTCACCTGTTGGAGAATCAAATGTGATTGGTACACCTGTATCATCAGTGCATTCCAGCTTGATAACATCTGGTGGTGATGATCAGTCAACATTGCTTGGACGACGCGCCTGCCAAGGCTTTAGGTCATAGTTCTTGGTTATGTGTTAATGGCTCATCACTGTAGAAAGTGATAACATTCTTTCTGTTAGCTAGCATTAACATTCTAACATTCTATGTTGTTGCATATTATGTGCATAGCTTTATGTCGGTTTAGTTCTGCATTATGTTTTTTGATCACGTTACTAGTAAAAAAAGGTAAAGGAAGCATTTCGAGGAATAGATTCATTTGGTTGGTATAACAATTTACGTACGATAATTCATAAATCACAACCAAATTCTTTAATTACCTTGACGTTTCGGTCTCATCATGTGATCTTCATCAGAAGAAGCTGGTACTCAGTTCTTCGGGATCTTGATGTGACGATCAACTGTCACATCAAGAAAACGGTCGTAGTAGGCATGACTCAGTTGATAGCTGCCGTCATCACGATTCATATATCGGTGGCCGTCCTTGCGGATACATACTGCTTCCTTGATCCATCTGCTGGACCAGTCTAGTTCTCTGTCAATGACTGATGCCTCCTTCCAGTGGATAGTGTGATTTTCTTGAATCGCGTGGTCAGTTAGTGCAGACTTATTATATTCCGTCATATAGCAGTTTGTGCTAGAAGCACCCACACTGCTTTGGGATTGTGCGTGCCATATGGGATCACACAGAGTGCCGGTAAACAAGTATGCCATTTTGCTTTCAATGCTTTTACACTGTTGGTTAGGCATTTTGAACATCTGGCCGGCAAAAATTGAGTGATGAAGTCACTGAAGTGCTGGCATAGCTATCTGACTGGAGCGAACTGAAAATGATTTGTATATGGTACAGCTGATGCCACTGCAACATTATTATCTCATGCTTTATTACAATCCAGAGTTAGTTAATTTACCTTTCTGGTGTTGGCTTACCTAGGTTGTCCTGAAAAAGAGGCATTTGAACGATTGTTGTTGTTCTTACTGATGATGATATGATGTTGTTCTAATAGTAATTTATTCTGCTGTTGAAGTTTACTTGCACATTTTGGTGGTATGTTATGATTCTGGATGGCAGCTAGAGATGGTAATATTTAATTCACGTATCGTTGTCTGCAGAAAACGAGTCAATCCAATATACTGTGCCTTGCCGACAAACCCGGAACCCAAGAAGACTGGACACTCTTTGTCGTCAACAACAGTCTGCATTGCTATGTGTGTTTCTGCTGCTGCCATTCTACTGGCCGTTGTGTCGTGTGCAGTGGTCTTTGTTAATGGTATGTGGCCTTGCATTAGTGATGCTTGTCGTGCATTTGTTTATGTGTAACATTTACAAGTACTCTTTGTCCATCAGAAAGGAAGGACCGTAGTGTTGCCTGCGATTAGGCCAAATGTTTCTGATATTCAAGTTTTTTACCTGCAGTCTTGGTACGGCAGTTAATTTTAGTGTAGTTTTCAAGACCTCACCACAGTAATTTGATGATATCAGATTCGCAGTGTCTATTCTCACGACCGTCGTGAGCGATGGACATCTGTAGGGTCTTCTCACGACGACCAATCAGACCTAATATTACGAGTCACGTGACCTGTCGAAGGCTGTTATTGGGCGAGACGCTCACGTGACATTGGTGGCTTATTCATTACAGCTGTTTTGCCAGCAGTTTATCGTTTGGCGTGATAGCACAATTAGAAGAGAATCCATCCTGTAATGTATTATTTTGGGGTTCAAATCCTAGTGGTATCAAGTAATAATTCTTACGTGTTTGTGGTCGACTTAATAATTCAGTATGTTTTATTTTGTTTTTCGCTTCATTCACACGTTCACACATTCAGACAAACATTTCAGTGAAGTATTTCGTTTTCATTCCACAGATGGCGCCACTTTCATTTACTTTAAAAAGTCAAAGAAATTTCGATTTTATATTGCAGCTTTTTTGTGTATGATGATTTGTATTTCGTTGATTTAGTGGTTATATGCTTAATTTTGTGTTAGCCTAGGTTTATTGTATTGTTACAGTTTTCTCACCTTGCTTTAATTTTGATTTTCTCAGTACTAGCCAAGAGATTAGCTGCGAAGACCGTCTCCGATATGACCTTTTTAGTGTCGAGTGGTATGTAAATCTTAACTCAATCTCAATCTCACCCACACAGGAATTTTTGACCCAAGTCACATGAATCAAGGAGTAGCTCTTCGATCCGTGTTTACCGGAGTAGTGGCTAATAAACTAGTATGTCCTTGTTATCATGATCTGATCATGTTCTGCCAATGAAAATCGAATACTTCAAATGTATTTTGTAGTATACATTGGAGTACCTATGTTACTGTTTTATGTCAATGTTATATACATGGTATGCCAATAAAAACAATCCCCTAGAAAAAAATTCTGTATTTCAGCAAAGGTAGCACCGATTTGAGTCAAACTTTCAGAATTTGTATATGAGTATTCACTCAATCTATCCTGCCAGTTTTATAGAAACAACTAATATGATTCATCAGATACAGCAGTTTAAACTTTAAGTTTATTTTTCAAGTGAATATGCAGTTACCTATTGAATATATTCAGCTTTTGATGAACAGTTCAAACATTTCAGTGATAACTGTCAGTTGCCTACAGCTCACTCAGTATTTAAACAGAGTGTTTGGAATGTCCACCAGCTGCAGCAACACACAGTCGAAGTCTGTTGCAAAATAATATGATTGCCATAATGTTGCTGTACTCATCTGGCAAATTATTTTATATCGTCAGCAAAACAGATTTTTAGTTAAGCGATGTTGATCAGCTTAGGTGTGTATCTCTGATAGTATTCTAGCATTGCATCCCATGCATGATAGTCCATTGGCATATCGATCTGGTCCATATTCTGTTATTTTTACATCATAATCTTAATGTAATTATTTGTTCACTTCGAAAAATGAACTTGTAAGTTTTAATAGATGTAATTTTAAAATAAAACGAAATATTGGAATGAAATTTTTTGCACATATGGCTTGAATGCTCCTCTGTAAAAGCTGCAAATTTGGTGACAAAATATATTATAATTACAGAGATATTGACTTTTTCCTAAGGGATTGTTTTTATTGGCACACCCTGTAGAAGTTGTTGCGAATACTGCTCGCTTGCCTTGTCATTTACATGTGGTGAAGTCGTCATGTGGATAATTTTGTTGTTTGAAAGATTCGAGAGGAATTCCTGTGCCTAATACTACTGGTAACTTAATGCGCTTGGAGGCTTTGGAACAGCGTCTGAATATGCTTGTCAGAGTGGTTTGTATTTGATATTTGCTACTGATGTCAAACCTGTATAACAGAAATATACAGAAGCCAATCCTTTCAGAGCATTGTTTGTGTACTGAGTACAAAAACCGAAATTAAAAATTTGGCTGAGAGTTATTCATTTAAAAATTGAATGTATATGTGTGATTATTGCTCCTATTGAGCTATTGTAACAGAAATGGCCTGAAACATTCTCCAGTTAAAAATCTAATTACACACAGGACATTACCACTGATACATTTTCTTTGGATAACTCAGAATAACTGAATATCTTCATCTTTTATGCATTTCCATGTATGATTGAACTGATGTTCTTTTTTATGGGAATTATTTATTTTTTATACCCTTCTGTTGTGATTAAGCGGGCAGCCTCAAACTGTTGTCAGTTTCATAGTAATCATTTCTCTTTTTTGGTACACTGTGTCTCAAAAAAGTATACAACTTAACCACCAGTGATAATTTTGGCAGTAAATATCTGATTTCAGTAATTTTTACCATGCGACACTATGCTTAGCACGGTATATGCCGTCGTCGTGTGTCTGTCCATCTGTGTGTATGTGTGTCTGTGTCTGTCACACTCCGGTATTGTATCAAAACAGCTAAACATAGTATCACACAAATAATGCCACACGATACCACCGTGACTCTAGTTTTCTGACACCAAAGCTCACGGTAAAATTCGAATGGGATCACCCCCTATGTGGCAACAAATGCAGGTGGGGTGGGTAAAAATTTGCCACTTTCGACGAAAAACACGCTATAACTCGAAAACGGTACAAGATAGATGCATAGTTTCTATTAAAGTCGAATAGGAAGTCATATGCGATCTGTCAAATGGAAATGTTTTCGATGACCTTCGGTGACCGCTAACTCCCCAAACAACCCCAATGTTTGCATTTTTCGTCACCTTTCATATCTTCATAGTGAGTAAACAGAGAGACTTCATATTTGGTGTACAGTTTAATCATAGCTAGTCCCAGCCGACGGACGATGAACCGTCCCTGAAAGGTGTGTGGTTACGTCACGTAACACGTGTTAAATTTTTGGAGTCCCATCCATATCTCAGGAATGGCTGAAGCTAGAGCTCTCAAATGTTGTACAACGGGAGACTATATCAAGTCTTGCCAAAGGGATGACAAATCATCCCTAAAAGCTGTGTGGTTTTGCTCACGTGACCCATTTTTGTATGCACAACTGAGGAATTAGAAAAATTTCTCCACGGCACTCGGTGAACTGCTATCAACAATGTCGTCTATGATGGACTACTGCTTATCGCACCTATGGCGCTCGAGGCCACCCACGCTAAGGCTTAGGCCGAAGCTCCATCGGTTCGATTAAAGTTGGCTGTATAACATATAGACAACAAATCGACCAAGTGGAGTTTGAGCATTGTCGTTCAAATATATGGTAATAACCCGACATTTCTCGGTCTGTTTAGCAGTTTGTTATCAACCGACACTCGTTGCCTTTTAATTAAACTCGGTTGGCAGTGTGATATGGTTGATTCTGCGTTAAGCAGTGTCGATCGGTCCATTGGCGTTAGCAGATATAGTTATTTGTACAAATACTACTAAGAGAATATGGTTTATTTTTCCACTTCACTTATTTAGTGTACACACCTTACCTTGGGAAACTTTAGGAACCTGAAAATCACGCATAGTTAGAGGTAAAGGAACATCTTTTTGAGAATGCCCAAGTCACTCACACTTTATTTTTTCATTCCTGTTTTTGGCGGTCATGAGAGGTCATAAAAAGTGTTCTAAACGTGGACCATCTGCACGCATGCAAGCTGTCAGTTGCTTTCTTCGTTTGTGTTTGGCCATGTCAATAACGTTCTGCTGTAGGCTGCCAGACATTAACACGGCACTGCTTCAGATCACTAACACAATGAAACTTACTCCTGTTTTTCTAGACTGGAAATTGCATGAAAAATAATTGAAATAAGCATAATAAAGCACCATAAAATTTTTTTTTCTATTAATTACAGCTTCATAGTTAACTTCAAAACATTGGCATGTGTGCAATTTGAGGCTAAATTCATGATTTTTAGGGTCTTAAATTTTGCAAGGTAAGCTAAGTACACTCAGCGGGTGAGGTGGGAAATTAAACCACTATTAGATGGCATAAATACTTGCTAATATTTTGTCCCAAAACTTATTGGTATTTGACAATTACTGCCAAAATTATCGTTGGTGGTTGGGTGGTATACTTTTTTGAGATGCAGTATACTGCATCAAAGTAGTTACCACTTAGGTACAGTACACAGTATACAAGAATATGCCGAGTATTTAACTTCCTGTAGAAATGCAGTCTTTTCCAGCAACTTATGCTTTCTTACAGCTATCTGATAAAAATATAATCTGTGACTCGCACACTGATTGTATTTTTGATATGAGTGGATCACTCATTGCTGTCTTTTGGATCGCTCAGGCAACTTGATGAGCAAATTTTATCATAAGTTCTTTAGTTAAGTTGTTTCAGTTTGTGATCTAATTTATTTCTTGATAATAACCACTTACAATTTGAAATAAGCACCTTATAACAGCTTATAAATGTCAACTTTTTATTAAATGTAATGTTTAAATTCACCAGTCATCGTAATTACAGTCGAGAACCGTTACTATTAATGTGAAACTGAAAGTGAGTTGATGGTGTGACAGATGAATTCCACTAACTCGACAGAGAACAATGGTGAAGTGCAGCTGATGAGGAATCGGATGTTTGCCGGCTTGCGATCCGAGTTTCATGATGAGATGAGTGAGCTACGAAGTGAGCTGTCCGACGAAATACACAACACTAGCAGCAATCTTGTGAGTCGTCACGTGTTTGTCATGATCCCGGTTAATGAGAAAGCTTTGATAGTGAAACAGCAATTTATTATTCGTTTTATTTTCATTAATTATAATTCTGAGTGGGCGAATGTTTCTTCTGGTACCGGCTCACCCGGGTAGTTGTGAAGAAATCTGAATACACTGGTTGCCTTGGATAGATAGGATACGAGAGCACTAAAAGCAGTAAAACTTTGCTCCAATAGCAACATTCATTTCTAAACTGGATGTGTTGGCTAACACAGGTTAGTAGTGGCCATAGGTATGAGTGTGTGTTTGTATAGCTTAAGATTAACCTTGCTTTAAAAATAAACCAGTTAAGCAACAGTTGATTGCAGTGGTGCGAGTAAAGATAGTGAATGATGGCAACTTCATTCTATGGTTTATACTATAAACCATTGCTAAAATATCCTGAAACATTTGATTTTCGTTGACATTATTTTACTTTTATTTTTAAACACCGGTGAAATTTTGATTGAGTCACCGATAATGAGCAGTGTTAAATGTGAGTGGAGCATGAAAACTTCAGAGTTTTCAGTCATCACATTGAGGAAGTAATAGGAGATATAGGCATGTTAAAAAAGTAAAGGTAAAGTTTTCCAATACTCATTACCAAGCGTTGTGCCCAGAGCTGATCCCGGTGTACAGGCAGTCAGCCCGCAGGTGATGTGAAGTGAATCACACCATAGACCCGGCGGCAGGCTGACATTACTTTCTGCCAGGCCTGCGGTTACCTCCATAGCTTTCATCAGATGGCGCCACCCATACACGGTAGCACACATCTGATTCCAGCTTACTACCTATTTTTTGACCTTGAAAGGATGAAAGGCTGAGTTTGCCTGGTTGGCTGATGGTTTACCCACAGTAGTGGTCACCCATCAGCTGCAGGTGAGTGCAAGACAAGGAAAGTTCTCCGGCCAGACACCAACGTTCTACAACTGTGCCACACCACCAACATTTATTACCAGAGACATATTATAGAACACTAACTAACAAGTTGTGTGATGTGTCAAAAGTGAGACTGCCAATGATCTTACTTTGTTGTCTTGGCAGACTGCTGCTATTGGCTCAGTTATGTCACACTGTGAGCATAAACTAGTGACGCTCGGCATTCCTGCCAACATCGAAGCTGCATCGACCGATTGGGTGCCATACACAGTGCACGACGCGAATGTAAATGCATCTTTCTTCAAAGTCTAGTGCCTTATTTAATTTAGCCCGCCCGGCGTGCCTGTTCAGTTGGCTGTATGTTTTGCTTGTGATTCTTCTCTTTGTTAATTTTTTAGTGGTCGACATTCTAGCCATGTAATCACAGAAAGTACTGGATTGATCTTCACCAAATTTCAGGGTTTGTACAGCTGTGGGGAGAGGGGCTTATTAAGTGAACATGAGTTTTGATGGCAGCCAATTTTAGGCAGAATTTGCCCATTTGGCCAACACCATTCTCATTCATCGTACTGGCATTCCGAAACTGATTGCAATATTACAATTCCTATTTTTGAAGATTAAATGGCAATGATTTCTCTGCATTGTGTAGAAATTTGGTGAGCTTTGGTACAGTAGCCTCAGAGATTATGATGTTAGAAAATGTAGCTTTTGCCACCATATAGTAAAAATCGGCATATTGCGCCAATTATCTCAGAATATACTGGACTGATCTTTACCAAACTTTTAGCATTGGTAGACATATGGGTAGAGTAATTAATTTGACATTTGCTTTGCAGTCACCCAAGGAACGTTTCTATGGCAACCAGTTAATTTTGGAGGCCAAACGCAGATGTCACAATCAATGACCTTTGCTTTTTGCTGTGGTGTTTGTTAATGGATTTGATAATTGTGAAACCATTTTCAGAATATTACATGGTGATGATTCACCTATGTTGTGTACAAATTTGGTGAGCTTCTGTCCAGTAACCTCTGAGATTATAACATTAAAATGCATAATTTTTGGTATGAAATGGCAAAAATTGGCTAACCCCACCTTCATTCTGCACACTGGCATAAGAAACAGATTGCAAGATTGCAATTCTGATATCTGTAGACTAGATGGCTACATGATGTAGAAATTTGGTGAGATTTGGTTCAGTAACCCCGGAGTTTACAATGTTAGAATGTGGACAGCAGGCATCCTTACTTGGGTTAGTTTAGCTATGTTTGCTAGGGGTGGCACTGCAGCGATTAGTAATCAGGCCTGTTTGACTACTTTGGTAGGGTAGGGAGTAGGGACTTTGTACCTTCAGCAATGTATATTTGCAGCAAGGTAGTTCAGATCTGCTGCAGTACATCCTTCAGCTCGGAGGTAATATTCTGGTGTTTACGGCTATTGCAAGCAGCAAAGATATCCCTGTCTCGTCACCTTGTCATTATAGTAAGTGGTAGGTTTTGTTATATAAATCTTGGCCTCGGCGTTGATAGTCTTGGTGCGATCCAAAGTCTGTTAGTAGCAGAGAGTGGATGGGGCATGGATGATGAGGGGAGTGGCTTCAGGGATCCGTGGGGGAAGAGGAGATGAAAGATTATGGTCATTTGGGGAGAAGGAAAGGATGGAAAAGTGTGACATTAAGCAATATATGTGTACATTGAAGAATTTTGCATCGGTCACATCTCACAGTTAGGAGTGCCACCAGCGGAGGTTCAGCTGTGTGTTTCTGTGCATTCATTTCGAGGTCTATTTTTTTCCACATTATTTTAATCAAAATGCGCAAAAACAAGTCACATTTAGTTCTGTTTTTGTTTAGCAGTGAAGATTTCGTCATTAGCTGAACTTGCATCAACAGTTGTGCTGATATTTGCGCAGAACTGGTTTATCACCGGCATCGTTTGCACTACTGACGGCGGGATAAGTGCACTTCTAGTCACGCAGAGTATTCCCAGCAGCAGCGGCGGAACACGGTACAGTTGTAAGTGCAGCGGCAGGCGCAATAACAGCGTTGCACATCGTTTCTGCTTTCTGCACTATTGGCGTTGTCCAGTCCGTTTGTAATAACAGTTGTTCATTCGCGGTACGTTGTACTGCTGCCTGCTTCAGTATTTCCAACTGCTGTCTATTGTGTGATGTCTGGATTGTTTGTCATAGGTTCGTACCATTTCTAGCGTTTTTACTGTATTATTGTGGTCATGCTAAAGCTGTTGTAGCACATGGCAAGTTACCTGTCTATAACTGTTGTTGACAATTCCTACTAGCATTGTGTATTTCTTCCGCATTGCATTCGTAGGCTAGCGAACGGTGCAGTATGTTTTATGTTAAGTTGAATGAACTCTGATAAAGTTCATTTATATTGTAGTGCCCTCTCTCTACTGGGATTGTACCCCATCTGTATGTCTGTCTGCCAGCACACATATTCAAACTCACGAGTGAAAAGCTGTCGAAAATTTAAAACGATCAGACTATGTGTCACTTTTGAGGTGAAAGGGCCAAAGGTAATCACCATGAGGTCACATTAAGGTCATGAATAGTTTACTTTAAAGTTGGTGACCATGTTCATAAAGAGGTATGTAGGTGAATGACAGTGCATTTTTAGGTCAAATGTCGGCGCTCAAATATCACTGTATCTGGGCTGTACAAAGTTCCAATGCAGAGGGCTTGCAGATTGATAATGGAATGATGTAGAGTTAGTAGTTGGCAATGTTTAACAGGCTTAGGCTGTTGGTGCTGTTTTGAGGTCAAAAGGACAAAGGTCAAAAGTTAAGGTCGTAAATACACTGTGTCAGAGCGTTGCATGGCTACTATTTATCTGTCATTTTTGGGGTTGATCAAATGGGCAAATTTCGCCAAAAATGATTGCCATGGCAACATCCGTTGAGCCAATGCAAAATTCATGCTTATTTAATAAGCCCATCCCATAATTGTACCAACGCTAAATTTGGTGAAGATTAATTCAGTTTATGTGGCTATAATGTGGACCACTAAAAAATTAATAAATAAAAGAATCACAAACAAAACATACTAGTTACTGCATTGCGTGTATAACATTCTGTAAAAAAAACCCTGTTACCTTTGTTAAACATTGACAGTTTCCATCAAACTGATGTATGAATTTTCTGTTCATTATCGATTGATAGGGCTCCATTCTTAATCGAGGCAGGTGTGCCTACTAACGCAGCTTGCATTACATCCATAAAGCAATTGTTGAGTATTAATTATTAGGGCTAAACCTATTTGTCGGCCATGTCTTGGACCACAGAGTGGATAGCCATAAGATTGACAGTTTTTCGTGAAATTCTGCAATTTTGTCTCCATACATTTTATCATCATTTTTTTGTATTTCTGGGCATATATGTAAAACAACTATTAGTTTTTCATTTTCATTCATATATTCTATATAATAAGGTCAGTTTGTGCTGTACAATGTGTAATGCTTGGCTGATGATGGCACAGAAGCTGCAAAAACCATTATATCCAGTAGTGCTCGGCACCAGTGTCAAAGTGTCATTTTGGAATTTAAACATTGCCAAGAACTCAAAAACTCGTACATGTTTCACTGTAGCTCAATTTGCAATAGGAAATGATGACATTTCAGTTACTAACTCGTGGTTTTAAACTGGATTGATAGGCTAGCCACTGTTTAATGTATACAGTATGGTTGTTGATGATTTCGTTATTGGAAACTACAGGCAAATTTTAAGGAAATGTCATGGAAAAATTTTTCTGGGAAACCTCTTTATTGCTAATTCACATTCGGGTGTATAGCAGTGTATAGTAGATTTTGGGTTGTGTATCATCTGTTTAGGCATTTTGCTGCATTATTGAATCATTGAGAATAGATCTGACATTTATAGGTACTGACAATCATATATCATGATAGGGGTAATACAACATGGGTCAGAATGCCGTGAAGTGTCAGGGATATGTCGGACTGCCTGTGGAGTGGTCGTCCTAGACTTATTCTTTTGACTGGACTTTTTCTTGCAAATCAACAGTCACTGTTTTTTTCAGTGCTATAGTTAATGTTAAATATCAGCATTATATACTGTGATATGCAAACGCAAATAGTACTGAATCATTTTTGTCCATTTTTGTAAAATTCGTGAATTTTAACGAATTTTAAAACCTGACGTCACAAATTCACAATCTATGTCATGAAGTACAAGGGTCGTTCCATAAATAGCTTACAAAATGGTGTCATTCTGTTAATTTAAAAATATTTAAAAAATCTGAAATATACATTTTGTATCTACTTTAGTTGGAGATATAAGCTAAATTTTTCGTGAAGTTGACCTCATTATTATGACATCAGTTGTACTTAGAACACTGTAAGTCAGTGCAGTATTTTGCCCACCAATAAGCTTATTTGTTTGAAATAAATGAACAAGTTCAACTATCAAAGCTGTTTACATGTCAAAAATTAGTGTTTAATTTCTGAACCTGTTGTGTAAACTCACTTCAACGTTTATCCCCAGTCATACGGTATGAGAAAATTGACTGTGGTGAGCACCGCAGCAGTAGTTGAAACAACAATGTCCAGGTTATTCCTGATCAGAAGCACTTTCTTGATCATGAGCAAACATGTTACAGCAGACATGCATTGCTGGTCTCATTACCACTATACAGGGTGTGCCAATAAAAAACAATCCCCTAGAAAAAATGCTGTATTTCAGCCATGATAGTATGGATTTGAGCAAAACTTTCAGACTTGTGAGTATTCACACAACATATCCTGCAAATTTTATTGAAATAACTGATATAGTTCCTCAGATACAGCAGTTTAAACTTTAAAGTTCACTTTTTCAAGTGAACATGCAGTTGCACAGTGAATATTCACAAATAAAAAAAATTAAATTTTTCACAGCTTTTCATCAACAGTTCAAATGTTTTAATCATGAATATCAGATGCCCATAGCTCACTCTGTATTTAAGCAGACTGTTCTCAGTGTCAGTGCCCAGCAGTTGCAGCAACACACGATCAAAGTCTGTTGCAAAATGATACAATTACCTTATCAATGAACTCGTGAAGCAAATCATTCTGTATCGTCGACAGAACGGTCTTTTATATCAGCACTACGTTGTCCAGCTTTTGCGTGTAACTTTGAGAGTGTTCCAGCATTGTACCTCACACACAATAATCCACTGGCACATCCATATGGTGCATTTTCTGTTATTTTTACATCCGAATAGCAGTTTGTTTACTGGTTCACTTAGAAAACTGTACTTTTAAGTTCCGATGATTGTAATTTCTGAACCATAGTAAATATTGTGACGAAATTTGCTGCATATGGGGCGCAAATCCTCATCTGTGAAAGTTGTAAATTTGGTGAAAAGATCTGTTACAGTAACTGAGATAATGAATTTTTCCTAAGGGATTGTTTTTTATTGGCGCACCCTGTATATTGAATGCATCTCAAAGTGAATGACATTTGTTCTAAGTCCTTTTGCTCATGGAAGACAAATAACAGAATGTTGTTCCTTATACTGTAGATGCTTTCAACAGCAATGCTGCCACATTTAATGTTTATGCATAATGCTTATGGCATCGTAGTGAAACTCACAGCTGATATTTAATTTCCTGCAAAAACGTATACTATGGATTTTCCATATTCTGAGAATTAATAGATTGGCACCATTTTATAATTGTATTTGTGGAACAACTATCATTCTGGGACAAACCAGCATATTGGAACCTATTAATTAGTGTGGTACACAGCAGCTCAAATGCCTGTTTTCGAGACATTGTTGTATTGACAAAATTCTGTCTTTAGTGGTTTGTTTTTAATAACTTACAAATTCATTTGTACAGTTTTTAATTGATGCATTATTAGTGCTGTTGTTACCTTGTTAATCATGTTCTTGTATTTCTGCTTTGCTCAAATGTATTTTGTCATAAATGTTTAGGTTAAGGATTTAGATTAATTTTATCTGTTAACCACAACTCCAGAATAATGTTAGCATACTGTTGTATGAGAATTCAGCATTGTATAATTGCATATGATATATACTTTGAATATAATACATATTTTGTTGTTATAAATCAAATATGTGTAACATTTGCTGTGATGTTATGTCCTGTAAATGCTGAAAAATTTTAAAGGAAACATTGTAAAGCAATAAGATTATCAATGTTTTGTTGAATAAAGTGACCTTTGCAGGTTGTGAGATTGTACAAATAGGAAGAATAGGCTCAGTCCATTCCCCAGCCGTATGTCATACAAGACAATTAAAATTGGTTGTAGTTTTTTAATGTTTATTTTGTATTATGTTAACTTTAAGTTTAGTGGTGAATGTTTCCTTTTTTTGTTAGGTTTGGTTCTGTCAATACCACTTACGTGATTGGGCTGGGAATAACATTTTTGAACTAGCCTGTTATTTGTCAAGTGAGACTATTAACCTTTACTCATTCTCTCAGTCAATCAATCATATGACAAATATGTTGTCGAACTATGCAGTGTGTACTATATGTGTCTGGATGCTGTTTATGATACTTTTAGTGTAACAGTTTATTCATACTGTGCCTTATTTCACGACATGTTTAGGGTCGTAAGTTTGTTAGTGTTATTTTATATTGTTGACTGTATATTTGCTTCATGATGTTGCCACAGAGCAGAAATCAAGATGCCTTTCAGCGTATTTACATTTTCACTTTACTTATTTGTGTAATCCTTGTCATCTGGATGGTTGTATCAGTTAGCATCCATTGCTTCATACATGCTATCTGAATTACGATCCTAGGCTCTGTAGTTAATGTATGGTAGTAGCTCTGCACAGCTTACCATTTCTATCTTGATGCTGGTGTGACATTACCAGTGCAGTGGACAGGGTGAGTTAGCCCGGTTAGCCAGTTATAGCCAAAGTTTTATTCCGCAAAGTCGTTTATATACTTACGTGTACATTTTCTGATTTTGCTTGCCTTGTTTCTGCATCGTTAATGAACTAGCGATAGTGTACCACCGCCAACCAAAACCATGTGTGTGTGTGTGTATCCCATTGCATGAGTGCTGTACATGTAATTAGTGCCTTATACTGGCATGGTATATATTATGATAATTGCTCATTTTATGTGTATGTACAGGGTGGCACAAAATCTCTAGCAATGCATTTTGTCATTTCAGACTTCTGTGTATATCACACAGAACAGTCAGTTGCTGTAGCATGTGTCTCATGCCATTGACTCTAGTCAGATGGTGTTCACGACTGCTATGTCTACCAGTTGCTTCAGTGACTGTTGGTGATAGTTACCAGACTGCAGTGTTATTTCAGTTGTGGTTTTTAGTTTCAGTTTCAGTTAAAGTTTTTTATTATGTGATTTTCCAGTTACTATTAAGTTTCAGTTATTTTTTTCAGTTTCTATTTCAGTTACTATTATGATTTTTCAGTTTCAGTTTCAGTTTCAGTTGTAGAC
>Ga0209782_1000244_pt1 | contig 21690 bp, 16 predicted proteins | sample WorMetmaBAHAMAS1_FD_187390 | JGI IMG/M metagenome (GOLD analysis project Ga0209782, IMG submission 187390) | Marine gutless worms symbiont microbial communities from Max Planck institute for Marine Microbiology, Germany - Inanidrilus... | ecosystem: Host-associated > Annelida > Digestive system...
TGTATAACGTCTCTAGTACTGACCCCCGTCAGCGGCTTCCAGGGTAAGCATTATTGCTGCTGCTGTAGTTGTGTAATAAAACAAGAAGCATTTGAAAAATGTTGGGCCCATTCGCCACTGCGAGCCACCGCACGCCGCATTGCCATTCACCAGGTGTTACCGCCTGCGCATCGATGTACACAACGACGACGACGCGTGACAGAGGGGACCGCTATGGCCCCATAGAATTGGCCCGATCATCCAGCAGAGACAACATCAGTGGATTGGACATATTTTAAGGCATCGGCGTTTACTGCTAGATGTTATAGAAGGTCGAATGAAGGGAAGACCTAACTTTAGGAGGAAGAAGGAGGATACGGATGTTACCTATGCTGGCTGAAGATGGTGATTTGGCACTGAAGCGAGAAGCTGAAGACAGATAGAGATGGAGTCTTATGACATCGTGTCAAAAACTTGTTGTATATCCAGTAGCGGAATGCTGGAGGGGGAGGAGCAAGAGTTGTTACGACTTTAGTGCATTGATGCTGTTGGTTGGATGGCATCCGGCCTATAAAAAAACTGAGTGGTTGGACGCTGGCATGGTTATCTGTCCGGTGCAAGGTGCAAGATACCAACCTGTCTTCTGGTTTTTCTGGCTGACATCCATGTTTTCATACAATGAGCAGTGTACCCACACAGCCCGTTCAAAGGCATCCATATTTCTGTGAGACTGACGGTGGGGGCTAGTGATGGTTTCCAGTGTATTCGCCAGTAGTATCGTGCTGTTTGACTTTCTTGTTGATATATTCAGACCTTGCTGTATGTTCAGGACTGATGTCTCATGCGAAGCCCTTTTCGCTACAACTCGACAACGCTGTCGTTCCAACGCTCGTCTCTAACTCAGTCCCACTTGCCAGCTCGGTTCGACCCTTTTTATTCCTTGTGCAGGATTCTCATTAGACCAGCAGTAATTGTACAAACACGCACACGTGAACATGCCCATTGTAACGAGAAAAAAACACTAGATATTTAGTGAAAAAATTTTACCCATGCAATACAACTGTGTTTGTGTGGTATATGGTATAGCCCTGTGTACATCAGTTTGTCCATCATAAGCCAGTGTTCAGTCAGAAAGTTAGCATAGATTTAGCTGGTTTTTGGCATGGAGGCTTAGTTCGACTTACCTACACAGTGTTGTAGGGACATTTGTGTACATGTAACTACATAAATTATGGCACTTCCATCTAGAACCTTGTCACAAGGGACATTTTAAAATTGACCTGTGTGATCTTTTTCTCTCTTGATTTGTTACTCTGGCCTCTTCTGTAGTGATAAGCGTAATATAAAGTAAGTTCTATCTGTCTTTCTTTCCTGTCTGCATGTATTCAGATGCAGCAGAGGGCAGCACCCATTGTTTCCAGCACATACGTTTTAGCCCATTTGTATGAGGGCAGCATATGGATGTTTTTAGGTCCAAAGGAGAGTACTTGATGATAAAGAGCACAGGCCAGATGCCCTCCCGTTAATTGAATGAACAGCGTCTGAAGTGGACTTGAAGAACTGAGCTGAACAAGGGAAAATTACCCACCGACCATGTCCATTGTTACCAGCTAACTGATTCCCGAGGTCGTCTGATCGACAGTGCATTGTTGTTGTCAGAACTCACTGAGTTCGTGGCCAGTGCCGCACGTTGTCGCTGCGCCGGTGACGTCACGTCATCTGACGCACGTTCTGCTTCAGCCCGTCGCTAGTGTCGTCAACCCGACACCAGCCGCTGTCTGTCACACTGGCGCTGCCGCTGAAGACATGATAGTCGCCGACCAGTGGCGTCGCTCGCTTGTCATCGATACTAACGAATCTTACGTGCCAGTGGTGAGTTGCGGCATTACTTATATATCTGCCACGCTGTGGTGCAGTGGCAGCTTTAGCTTACATAGGTTGTGGCACATACATATATGTTTTTTCGCCACATCGCATTGCATAGGCAGGTCTATAATACACCCACAATTTTCTTTTTCTGTTTCTTGCGGCTTATAGTTCTACCGACCTTAACAGCTTATAGCTCGGCAGTGGGTACTCCAGACCTGTCACTTACAGAAAAGTTCGTTTATAAACTGAAGATGGCTTTGTTTGCATGGTCTGTCTCATTAGAGGCGCCTTTGAGAACTTTTATTTAAAATGCGCTTTACAAATTGACTTACTTAACCATCAATGTGCTGCTGCTCTGATGACTAGAAGTGCATTAAAATAACATTTTTTGTGGTTATTTGGCTTTTTTTCAGGTTAACAGTGATGCAGCTAAGGCATCATTATCGTTGTGGCGCTGCATTATTAAAGAGTTCATTATCTGTCTACATGCATGTGGCATGTTTGTGTGTGTGTTTCTGTAGCTGCCGTTCGTAGATGCTTCATCTTGTCAGTCGATTCCACTGCATGACGGTCGGCCGGCTGTCTGGGATAGCGGTCGCAGTAATACAACCACAGTTAGTCACCCGATGGCACCTGCTCTAGATGCAGACAACCCGCCAGGCCGACCTTTTGTCAGACACAGGTATTTGCCAACGTTATGAATGCTTGATGAATGGATGAATTAAAATAATGAATGACTTTTAACAAATTGCTGAAAACCATAACTCAAATTATTCTGCTTTATTCAATCCAACGTGGGCTGTTGTAAACATCTTGTAACCCCCTTGTGAAGTTTTGTGAGTGCCTGTGTATTTTTAAAAATAAAATTTGATACGCATATTGACCATAGCATGTGCCAGGTAAATGACGATAAGCTAGCCAATCCACAAAGCAGGTGTGCTCTTTTAATTTTTTTCTTTGAACACACTCCTACAGTTTTAAAACAGGTGAAGCTAGTCTTTATGCCAGACTGGCAAATGTTGCTCATCTGTGTTATGTTAACATTCCTCGTAATTAACGGTGTAACTTTTCAGCCATGCCAGTGCCATTCCTGGTTAAGTATTTGCTTACTATAAACACATGTGCTGGCAGTCTGTACAAAATTCTCCGCAGAAATACTTTTTTGTGCACATGTCAGTACATTCTTTAAACGTACAGTTGTAAGATTACAACAGTTTGGGAAATTATAGCCCTGAAGATGCTATGTAACCTAAACTGTGTTAATCTTAACAAGCGAACCATTTCCGGCCATCGATGCTGAGTATGCAGTCACTCAAACTGCTCATCAACCGGTGCACAGTATATGCATGATGAAATGAAAAATGAATCATTTAAAATGATGACTCGTATGGTGCATCGATTGAAGGTTTTTTTCTTGCTTTCATTGTGTGTTCCATATGAAACACTCAGACTGTAATGCCTGCACGTGGACATGACCGTGTGGCTGTTGATATGTTAAGGAGTCAGAGAGAGCCAGCAGCCGCAGCGGCCCAGTGTCAGGCATCACCGCACTGTCAGGCATCACCGGTGCCGAAGCACAGTCGTGACGGTGCTGCAGCCGATGACGCAGTAGCGACACTCGGCAGAGCGTCAGCTGACGGTGAACGTCCAATGAGAGTGGTCGATGGAGATGTGCATCCGTCTCCCGGTGATGGTGGCACCATTGCCATTTCAGATGCCGACAACATGACAAATATGAGTACCGGCATGGCGGATGAAAGTCAAACTGTGCCCACTGAACATGGTAAATACACGTATAGTTAACATTACTATATTATATACTATATAATACTATAACTTAAGTGGATTGGATTATTATTATTATCACTAAAGGCAACTTACTTACTTACTTATTTTTGCACTTCTTTTGAATTTCATCGTTTGTGCATAAACCCGACCAGCTGTGTGTCATTGGTGAAGGTCATAAATTGTTACGGAGTTGATCATGGATGCTACTGTTAAATGAAAGTAATTATTAAAGTATTATTATTATTATTATTATTATGTGTTTGTCATCACTTATAGTGGTTTCGGAAACGGCCCACAGCAGAGTGAGGAGTGCAACAGATTTGAGGTCGTCGTCGTCGTCCAATCCGGCAGCAGTTCACGTGACTTTGCCGAGTGTCGGCAGTAGTGACATCCCACACATCACGTGTAATGACGTCTCAGCGACGACGTCCGTCGGCCGGCTGTCGGCGCTGCCGCCACAGACACCGAACCGCGGCGCTGCTATGACGCAGTCGTCGGTGACACGCAGCCACAGTCTGCGCTCGACCGACCGACGGTGTGGCGTATATAATGTCGTCAAAAGACACTCAACATCTTCTGTTAGCACGTCGCCGTCGTCCGTTTGCGATGGCAGTCGACCTCAGCCACGACGTCCTGCTCTGCTGTTACCACCGACGTGGAACTCTACTGGCGTCGATGTCCACCGGTAATCTCTCTTTCCCTTCCCAGCTTTTTAACCGATCGGTTTTCCACGATTGGCACAGTATCAGGTGGATCCACAGATGTCCATGGAAACTTTCCATATTTTGTTGCATCTGGGTTTTTACGTTGGATGCCAACAAAAGCTCCTGTCACTTTTCAGTTCCACACCTGATTGCATGTCTGCCTAACATTTTTCGTTCTTCCATTTTTTGTTTGGTGATGCTGTCGGAGTTTTATTAAACTACATGTTGCTCTAATAATATTCATTGATGATGCTGATGATCGCAATAGTAATAATCATAATAATAATAATAATAATAATAATAATATATTGACTAAAAACCGAATTGCTGCATGTGGAGTGTCAGGAGAATCGCACAGTTATTACTGAAAAGTGCCTTCAGTTTGCATACAACTTATGAAGCTGTATAAATTAATTTAATTTTAATTGATTAATTAATGGTTAACAACACCAGTTGGAATGGTTAGTGATGATAATTAATAATAATTTAATGCTTCATGTGAAAGGTTTACCATAATATACATATTTGCTGTTCTGAAAACACCTTTAATATGGAGGCATTGTGAACTGTCTGTGGCTAAGTGGACTGGTCAGTGCTTCGGAAGATGTTTTTTACCTGAGGACAGTTTTTATGATTTTTGTCATACCTTTACATTTGTATTTGCTTTCTTCATGTTGTTGTTAGTATGAGTATTGTTATCATTATTTGATCATATGCAGGGAGTCAAATTACATCTGTGGCAGCAGTCCGGCAAGAGCAGACCATGGTTCGTACAGTAACGCAACATCTCCGCGTCGAGTTTTTCCGTTTTCTCCGACGACGGCATTCGGTGCGTTGCCGCGCGGCGAGACGGTGCGCGTCGCTGACGTGTCCAGCTTTCCTGGCTCATCATGTAGCGCGACTGCGCGAACGTACGGTGCACATCGTCACCGGCAGAGACATCTGTCACCTTCACTCATTATTCCTGCAGCATATCGTCCGTGCATTGCCGCCGGGGGCTCTCCTGGTGCATACCCCTCCAGTCCCACAAAGATCGCCCGACCTTATCATTGCTTTTAGTTGTGTCTGCAAGTTTGAATGATTAATCGGTTAATCGTTAAAAGTTATCGATGGTGATGACAATTGTGATTCACTTTTCTTTGCTCTACAACGTAAATTTCACCTGGAGGAAAAACATGAGTCTGGAAAAATGTATTCTTCCTTTGTTAATTTACTATCCCTTAATCAGTTTTAGTCAGTCAATTAAAAATTAAATTTTAGATCAACCAGTTCAGTTTTTTAACCATTGCCATTCCTTATTTTAACCTTGTAATCACATATGTGAACTTCCACAAATATTGCAGTGAAAGCATATAACTGTTGTTTACTGTACACTTAGTGCCTCTGGTTTTGTACAGAAAGTTGTGGAGCCTAAATCCAGGAGTTCGGAGATCTTCGTATTGCTTGCAGTTGCTTATGTGACATACAGATGTATTTAAATATATCGTGCAAAATTGCTAACATGCAGATTTTCTGATCCCTGTAACTGATCAGCGTTGTACCAGAATGTGGCAGGGTATTTGATTGCCGAGATTTGCTTATGAAGTCGCATTTTATCCTGCAAATGTGTCACTTGATAGATCCATAGATTGTGCGATCGTGACCTGCTTATATCTATGTGTCTCTGCGGCGAGTAGATTGCGTATTCGTTTTTTTTTCGAACGTGCATTGTCTCGGCGGCAGAGACGAGGTGGTGGCGAAATGTTTCCAGCTTTGATTTTTCCATTTGACCAACGTCGGCTGATGCAGCGGTTAGTGAAATATTGGTGTTCTTTGTTTTCTCCGCCGGTCACTTAAATCAAGAGTGTTTGCCGTGTTTTTGCTTTAATTATCTGTTGACTGTATTGTTTTCTGGTTGACTTCATTTGGAGCATTGCTCTGTTGTGCTTCGGCTGTAGCTTGTGCCATGTTTTTGCATCGTTCTGCACTGCGTTTGACCTGTTTGTTTTATTTTATGACGACGGTTAACTAAAGAAGGCGTGAATGTTTGTTTGCACAGTACTAGATCGTTTAGCGCATTAGGGCTAGGCTTGTCTTATGATGATGCGCCTTATAAATTTACATTTACGTTACATTACATGAATTAAGAAAAGAAATGAATGATTTAAAATAACGACTCATGGGGTATCTCGATTGAAGGTGTTCTTTGCTTTCATTTTATGTTCCGTATAAAACATTCAGAATCTAATGCTGCATTCTAGCTTTTGTGGTTGATAATTTGCTAGCATCCCTAGTGTGTGAATGATAGATTTGTTAACGATGTTCGCCATATTGGCAGCATTTCGAGTTAAACTATGCATCATAGAGTTACCTAAGAGATTGGCTCAGAAGAGCTTCTCCAAAGTTACCGTATCTTGTGTCGAGTGGGATGTTAAACTAAGTCCAGCATCACTGAGTGTTGTGTGTAAGGATGAGAAATTTAATCCCATGTTGCTGGAGTTCCAAGAACACAGTGTCGTCACGTGATGGTGCCTCTAAAATTTCAATGCAGTGAATTTTGTCCATACTATTTATATATTCATCTGTATTCACCATTTATGGTAGAAGAATAAACAAACATATATATACAAACAAGTGAACAAAACACACAGAAAATAATCAGTAAAAGATAGCCATAGCTTGCAGACACTTAAATGGCAAAGTAACAAGAAACTTATGTATATATGGTGTTTATCAGAAGAAAAAGTATCAGTAATAGTAAGCCCCAACTAGGTCTTTGCAACTCCCAAATTAGAAATCAGTCTTCAGATGGAACCGACCAGTAACAAAAGCGAATAAACCACCAATCAATCGAGTCATGTTCTAACGTTTATTGTCAATAGTTTCAGTGAGCGTTGATGCGTTTGTCGCGTGCTTGGTGCGTGGAGTCTTATTCGTCGACATATCAAATGCCGTCTTGCTGCTTCTGTGTGTGCTGATGCTGTTGCTTTGTTAGTCGTTCCTGATCATCTCTCACATAGTGCCTTTGTGTCCAACCGCGTTGAATGTATTCGAATGTTAAACAATATTTTTTGCACATAATTGTCTTAGGTCGGGTTGCACCATCCATACTTAACTTAAGTAGTCCTTAAATCTCCAATTAACTCGGACTTAAGTGGAGATTAGTACAAAACGCGTTGCACCATGGCCACTTAACTGTTAATTGAATAGAGATATAATTGGCGATTTAATGGCTACTTAAAGTTAAGTAACCATTAGCTAAGTGACGATTTAAGTGAGGTTGGTGCAACCCGCCCTTAGAGATAAGTCTGCGTGTATATCAGTGTATGCCCGGCTGGTTTTGTATAATACCGTTAATGGTTATGTTACTTTTACTTGGCATTGGTACTTGATTATAATAACAATTACAACTGTATTACGGTGTTACTACATCAGCTGCATCAACGTGTGTAACATGCTCGATGATTGTATATAGTCGGTTATTCATTAAGTGGTTTCATCGCTGGCTTACTAGCAGCATTTTCTGTTAATAAATATTAAGGAAATATCTCAGGAATATTGCTGTTGATGGTGTTGTTACACGTGCTAGATTTCTTCAAGTGTAAAACTTGTTAAGACTTGAGAAAGGTTTATTGATATGGCTGGCAAGTGGCACATGCATAAAATTGGTAAATGACACAGTGCCGGTGTGTAGAAAGCAACTCTTTGATTGGCTGCTGATCACATCGGCAGGCAGTCATGCTCCGCCCACCCACGTTGCAAGCTTCGGTTCAGTTCAGTTTACTTTGATACTCCCTTAAATCAAGGTTCTCGGGGGTTCTTTAGCAGCAGGCAAAGGTGTGTTGCTTGCATTATGATAGTACAAATATGTGCATGGACTCAACTAATCTGGAAAACCGAGGTATTTCCGAGACGTGAAGCCGTCTGCACGTGTAAAATAAAATAAAATAAATGCACTGTAAAATGAAACAAAAATGATGCATAAACATGCTGAAGTTTACGATCACTTGCGCAGACTTGCAGCGTCGTTAGCATAATATTTTACTGTTGCAGCCAATCGCACCATGTAGTGGTGTGATCTGATGACGTCATGCATGCAAAAGTGAAAATAATTAGCATATGCCCCGCCCATTTTCTTGCAGAGTATTTTGTGGAGGCACTGCAGGATTTTGCAGTATTTATTTTATTTTATTTTACATGTGTGGACTGGAGATGGCGTAAAAATAAGTCATATATATTGAGAAAAGTCATGGGGAGGTCATGGAAACGCTTTGGTCTTAAGACATTGCGTGTTTTAATGTTTAGTGCTTAGACTTGAAGCTGTTAATTTTGCTAGTCACTGGTTTACACTTTATTAAATATGACATGGCTGTAACCATAACATTTTCTTATCATATAGTAAAGAGTGAATTCGTGCTGTGAACAAGTGGTATTTTTATGGACTTCAAAACCGTAACATGATTTTCAGTGTCGTCGATTCACATCTGTTGCTGGCAAGAAGTCGGGAAAATGCAGGGCATTTGTGCTATCCGGAGATTGGTCGAGTACTTATATGTGCCAAATGGTAGTGCATCGCTCCATCTGAATACCACACTGGCATGTGTGGATGATACGTGGCACTGTCCTGCTTCGTGCTTTGTATAGGCTTTTGTCGTTGATATTTACTCCAAAGGCAGAATTGTCCACTGCAGACACCTGTGAGACCGTTAATCTTTTGTCATTGGACTTGCATGTTTGCAGCGTTGATTGCTGAATGTTGGCATTGCAATAATTCTATGACGAACAGGGTTCCCACCGGTTCTGAGAGACTGTGATGTTTACGTTCGGATTTTGACGATCCCGAGAAGTCGTACGTATGATCTCGGTGCATCAGAAATGAGGTCCAGTGAACAGCGACGAAATGATGTTGTGACGAGAATGATACTGTTGTTAATCATTTGCAGCGGACATCACTGCCGTTCAGAACGTGCGTCCGTTGTATGATCATAGCCTGGCTTTTTAGTGCGAATTTGCAGATTCTAACCAACCAGTTATTGACCCTTTCAGCATGTATCATTGAGCTGGAGAAGTATCTTGCTAATGCAGAATGCTGGCTTCGCGTTTGCATAGTCATAATACTTTCACGTTTGATTGCATATAATCTCATGAGCATGAACCTTGATGCCAATTAGCCGGTGACGTTATGTCGTTTCTGATGCGATTGTCGTCATTTGGGTTACTGCAAATTTCTGTTGCTCCGCACTTTTAATTTTATTTGGAATTTGTTTGTGGGACTGTTTCGTAACTAGTGATGTGTATGTGTGAATATTTAGCATTTTAACAGCTATATGCTTGCTTTTGTGAAAAGTCCACTTAATTTATATTTGACATTTTTGAGCAGATGAGACGCAGTTATGTGTCTTGATTTTCGCAGTGGCTTGCCGGGTCTGTTGCAGCATTATAATGCCATCCAGTTGTTTATAGTCATGCTGGCAGTGTACTGAACAAAAAAAACGAAAAATGAAACGATGATAATAAGAACTGTGCACTGTCCGACGTACCAGGCTGTACTTCATCATTTTTTCCGTAGCTTGCTTGCATTTTCGGCCAACAATGTATCCATTGCAGTCATCGACACAGATAGAGAATCAAATTTGGATTGCCCAAGTGTGAGTTGCTTCTGTGTACAAATGTTATGTTATATGCTAGATGGTAATAATGCATTCGGTTGGTAACTTCATGCAGCCAAGCGGCTGACGGAAAATAACCAACTGGATTTTGTTAATCCGGCCAAACGATAGTGCTCTTGACAATGTCAGCTGACCGGAAACAGTTTCTCGTATGATATATCTCTGTAGTTTTTCGGAAGTCACAAGATATTGGACGAATCAGATTTCTACTTCCGGTCTAGGACTGGTCATCTTACCAGGGAAGCATCGTGTGTAACTGTGGTAACCGTAATTCAATCGATATATATATCAAACTGGTTGGCAAATACCGGTCATGATAATCAGAGTCGCGTAATTAATGTCCAAGTCGGTGCAGTCTCTTTAACCACGAGTGGAATATTGTTGACAATAAAAATGAGGCCTAAAATTCAGCATAAGATCTCACATATCGGTTGCAGTAGTTGCAACAGCATATGCATCTATGTTTGCTGCATTATTTTTCGTAGTTGCGAGATGGTTTGTGCACAGTATGATATTTGTTGTGCTAATTTTATCGCTTTGCGGGTATTTTTTGTGTTATCAACTGCAGTACTGATACAAGTATATCGTCCGTGGTTTTAGGTGTGACAAGTTCGCTTCTCTGTTTGTCGCTCTGCAGTGATGCATTGATTTAATTTTATTCGTAGATATTCTTTGCATTCATTAGATAGTTTTTGCTATTTGTGTGTGGTGCATTGTGAACATGGGTAGTTTTTTTGCTGTTGTCCTTTATCGGCTTTGTTGTATATCTCGCTATGGTTATTATTATTGCGGGTATTATTATTACTATTATTATTATTATTATTATTATTATTAAACAGTAGGTAGGTGCTTAAACCATGATATCTTCTTGTTACTGAAATGTAGAAGACTAGCACTGCATTTTAACTGTTTAACAAATACATAATTGCTTCTAAGATGTGTACTTTCAGTAATTTCTGTTGTGTTGTCTTATATACAGTATATTCTCTCTCTCTCTGTTGTCACAGTAGCTTATATTTATCAGTCACTATCTGGACGTCATTAACCGAGTTTAACTGATTTCTCCTACTCCGATTAATGCTCTTAATGTGATGTTTTGTGCAATTGTTGGTGATGTGATAGTCTCTGGTAATTTTAGTTCTTGTTATTTCCGTCACGAGAATCAAACGACAGCCATTTGACGTCATTGATGACAAAGGCGGATAGTTGTTGATATATAGCGTTGCGTGTGACAGAGTTGGAGCATTGCACTCTTGTAGCAAGTGCACAACGGTGTTCAACGCCGTGTAGAATTTTGTTGACAGATGTCAGTACGGTCAGTGTTGTGAACATCTTACTAGCTGGCGGTGTGTACTGATAACTTGACGATAATTGTTTGTATTATTAGTACGATGACGTCGCTTTCATTATTCTGTGAAGCATCGTATAGTGTGTTTTTTTTCGGTACCGCACTGCTTGCATGTGTGACCGTGCAACCAGACAAGTGATAGAAATGAACTTAAAGCATCGTCGTACTTTGCGTATGGCCGATAGTCCACTGTCTGCTGGTGGGCAGTGAATCTATCCTTCAGGAGAATTGTGGCAATGCAGTGTCTCCCGATTAAGTATTAAACAAACCGCTAGTACGCAGTAATACTGTTGTTGATGAGATCTTTTATTTTTCTTAACATTATCAGACGAATTAAAGAAAATTAGTAATTTTTCATGAACGAACTTCTGTCTTCCGATTATTTAACTTGACAAAAAACAACAGTATGTGGATAGGTTTTAATTTTTAATATGCTCATAGATGTTGACATTTGAATTCTTCTTTATCTTTTATGTGCAAGCTGTGTACTGGAGAATGCATATTTAAGGATCTGCATAACTCTGTTAACTCTGTGAGTCATGTGTGTCAGCTATCTGCGTAATGGCAGTATTTGCTTTGGCATAATCTGCGTGTATTTTACTGGCTCAGATCATACGTATAAGATTGCAGAAGTCTGCCTTGAGGGGCGGAGAATACAGAAGGTCTTTGTAATAATTTATTAATGTTAATTACCAGGATGTCAGTACGATCACAATTGGTCAGAAGCCGGTTACTGCTATTCCTGAAATAATGGCTGGGAACTGCAACAAATGGTTTGTTTGTTTTGCCATTTTTAATTGTTGTGTGTAATTTTGTGTTTAGCAGATTTGGTGCCATTCACAGCCGTCAAACCTTCCCCATGAAGATGGTTTGGGTATGTTTAAACATTGAACGTTTAAATGAGCTCAACACCTAATTATTCAGCCTTCAGTACTGTGTTTACCAGTTGCACTCTGTACAGAACCGCCTGAGTACTTTTTTTCTGTTATTTTGTTGCTTTACAGCTTGTAACCAGTTCTGCAATGGTATTAGGCCTGTATGACATCTTGTTAGAATGTTTCACAGGTAGTGCGGTGGTTTCGTAAGTGCCGTGTGGCTTGTTGATGTAATATTCAACGTGTAACTTATTTAGATTAGCATTTCACGACACAAGAAAGACAAGGCTAGAATACATTGCAAAACCTTGTTGGAAATATGGCTAGCTGGATGCATTAGATGAGCAGTTTTGCAGTGTATTTTAGCCATGTTACAGTTGTTAATATCTGGTGACTTGCCACTGACCGTATATCATTTCATGGTATTGCTTTTGTGATTTGCTTCACGGTTAATGCCGCCGACGATCATTTAATGATCAACTGATGCTTTAATCAAGTATTTTGCCTGGTGTGGTGGCTTGTAATTAGTTTTCGGTTGTATTTGCAAGTGTGAATCGTCCTTTAATATTGCAGCAGTTTGTGTTTATGGTGTGTAGTCTCACCTTATATACTTATATTACATCTTCTTCACTCTCCTACGGATCAAAACATTGAACAGAAAGTCACTTGAGCCTGTTTTGGAAAACTGTTGGGTTGCATTGAAGTAATTTGCAGTATAGTCCAAGTGTCTCAGGGATGAATTAATACTGGTAATAATAAAATAGTGGATCTTTTGATCAAATATTGTCATATATTAAATTAATTGACAATATTTGCCCCAACCATGATATGGTCCAAATGCATTGTGTTCAGTCTATTTAGTACACAGTTCATTTTTTTCTATATTGCATTTATGTGTGCTTTAGTTCTGTCTTGATCTAGAATTGACATGTCTCGACATTTTAGTCTGTTGTACTCTGTAATGCTTTGCAAATAAGCAATACCAGCGTGGTAGTCTTTTTCGCTTCACAACTGTGGTGTGATTGTGTGAATGTTTCCACATTTAATGTATCCTCCGGTTGTGCAAATTTAGTGCGATCATTTATTGCGTTGTGTGCTAACCACATAATTATTGAAAGTTTTTTTTGTTGTTGTTAAATTATTATTAGCTGCTTGTGGCCTCGATTAAATGTTTTTTGTTGTTGTAATTTTGTTCTATTGTAATTCATAATGCTATATACAAATTTTGCAGGTAGTCAGTATGCTTGCAGCGGAATTGAGTTTTCTTTACCAGGAATTAGTAGCTATCTATGATACCAACGTGGCAGAAGAATTGTCGTTTATGGTATCTACTGTAGTAATGGCCGAGTGTCTGTTGCCAAGCTTAATTTATTTCGTAGCTTGGCTGGTATGAAAAAGTTAATAGTGCAAAATTAGTTTTGTCTATACTAGCCTATGACGGATTACTATTCAGAAATATTACTACATACTGCAGTTATAACACTTGATGTTTGCATTTTACCTGTCCAGGTATCATTTTATTTGCATTATAATTATAAAGGTGTGCTTTTATGAAAGTAGTCTACATGTATAACTATGGTAGCTAATCCGACCATTGAGCTGGGGTAAATGTAATTACTGCCTTGAATTGTATCAGCATTTACGGTACTTCGCTTTGCATATAGCTTCACTGTATGTATTCATATTGTCACCATAATGTGTTTTTGGGCATTGGTAGTCCACCATGCTTTCGGATTTATAAGAAATATGCTAGTTAAAATCTGTTTTGGAGTTCTTTCCCAGCTGTTTTCTCCAATCTTGATTTTTTTATCCCGTATTTTCATGGTTCCTCAATATTTCTGTTTATTGTATGTGGAAAATTGACATTTCAGGAAGGGTTAGTTAGAAGTTGATCAGATGCAGGATTTTCATCAAGGCCACTGGGAATTCCACGGAATTTAGCAAGATTTCACAAAATTTCTTTTTTCTGGGCTTTCTTAGTTCATTATTGCACAGAACTCATGGTTTTGAATATCTTAGTTCTGTGTATTACACGTTTTATTATGGCTACAAAGGAAACAGGAATTTTTGGAATTTTTTTGCACTAAATGGGGAATTTTTAACTTTTAAAACAGAATTTGCCGGTGGCCACGTGGTCAATTGCCGGTGGTCAATTTCAGGCTCATAGAGGTGTTTCAAGATCTCACCAAAAACTTGCTGTGGTTCAGTACAGTTTTTCTGATATTTGGAAGCATTGTCGTTTGCTGTTGTGTTTCGGAAACTTTTTCTTGCACACGTGTTGGTGATATTATTGCATATTATTATAAGGTGGTATAGTTTTAATTAACGAGTGCTGTTCTGGTGTTACTTGTGTATCTGTATATCGTGGTATAAATCATTGTGTATTATATTGTTGTTGGTGTTGACCATGTGACGTTGGTGTGTTCGTGCCGAGTGCGATTGATTTTATTCATTAGTTTGACGCATTAAATATTTGAAGTTACGTAATCTTTCTGCTTGCCTTCATCATTCCACATCCTTACGCATACAAGAGGCTGCAGCTATCGCCGAGTGTTGTGCACAAAAGTTTCATTTCATATGATGTAGCAATGCATCATTGGTCACTTATCCCGTCCATGAACACAACAGGTATGGGTAAGTGCATATGAGCAATTGCTTCGTATTTGTGCCCGCCGGGTCGGGTACGAGTTTGGGTACAGACATGAAATTACAGGTACAGTCAAAGTAATGCCAAGTTCACACTGCCGACACACGACGAGATGATCTAGTCATGTTGCGTCGCATAGGTGGTGGGAAGTTGACAACATCTGTGACAGTTGACGTTCCATTGTGAAATTTTGTCCCCAAGTTTGAGTGTGTGACAGATTTCCAGGGGGGAAATACCCTTATTTCGTAGATACATGTATCCGAGTTCTGTTGAACGTTGCTACATAGTTCAAGACAAGCTGAGAACTGCTTCTGTGCCAAAAAATAAGCATGAATCCGTTGAGCGGTTTTGATCAGTACTGGCTTGTGACAAAGACACACAAACATACAGACACCAGTTGAAGCTGTGCGGATATGCCAAGATTTCTACCCGGCCTGTATCTGTAATTTTATGTCTGTACCCGTAATTGTACCCGACCCTTTGGGTTTGGTTATGAACCATGTGCTTGTACTCGGTTACCCATACCTGTTCCGTTTATGAATGGGATAAGTAACCAGTGATGCGTCGCTGTACTTAGCGTCATATCAGATGAGTGTCCACTGGAAACAGTCTTCCACCGTCATCCCCAGTATTCCACTATAATTGAAGCACACGATAGTAAATTGCTCTTCAAAATATTTTGCAATTTTGAACAAGAACCATTTTGAAAAATGTTGGGCCCATTCGCCACTATGAGCCGCCGTTACATTGCCATTCACCAGGTGTCGCTACTGTCGCACGCCAGCTATACATGTAGCTATAGCGCAGGCGGCGTGCGATGTCCACGACGACAACAACAACGACAACGCGTGACGGGACCGCTATGGCCGCATGGAATGGGCCCAACAACAGTGAGACTGATGTATTTGTAAGGTGTAAGAGTAAGGACCGTATCTGCACGTAGTATGAATGGCCCTTTAGTACGATGTGACTAGTACTTAACTCATCGCGCGCGTGCAATATGGGCGGGTCATCTTGCACACTTTTATCCATCAGAGTTCGCGCTGGCGACATTTATTTTGTCGGCGGCCACGTATAGCGCGTTCGTCGGACGGGTCTGTTAATGGATTACGTGACTTGGGGCCGCAGCTAATGGCCGCGTCTCACATGACAGCCGGTCATTTCCGCATTTAACACGATCACACGCCGACCTAGATGCTGATTGATTAACAGAAAGCGTTCTGATAAGCTGGAATTCCACGGGAGCAGTTTCCTCGTAGCATTCTCGTGACATCCTCGCCGACACACGCGACATCCTCTCGAGGATGTTACGAGGCTGCTATACGAGGAAACTGCTTCCGTGTAATTTAAGCTTTAGCCACTATAGGCCTACTGCTGATCACATGGCTAACGTCAATCGAAAACTCCGCGACCAACTTCTCGCTGCCTTCGATTTAATTTGTCCTATATTTCTGTTGCTAAAATTATCACTTTGGCGCTCTGACTACGATGACTTGGCTGGGCATCGGGAACTACGCCATTGGGTAAGTTAGAGTTATCATGCGGAGCAGCTGTCGTCCAGAATCCTCTTGACCAGGAGGATCGGGTAATAGCAGGGCATTACGAATAAGTTTTTGTGCGAGGAAAGCTCAGAAAGTTTTGAGCCTAACTTATTTCAGTAAAATATGGGTGAGCATAGGCCTAGATTTATTGTTCATCATTATCGCCGCCTTCGTCGATGTGTTGTTCTAAGGATAGCTCCCTTTCCAGAACAACCGCTAGGCTACAACCAAAGAAACACTTCTGGTTTCATCTCACGCAACTTCTTTTACTTTATTACAACTTTCTCTCTACAACTTCGCTTCCAGCAGTCGACTCCACTGCACAAAAGCACAGTTTATAGTGATCTCGGAGTTTATGGATACCTATAAAAATAGAGAATTTCTGACTGTTATTTCAGCCACTCTTTAGTCGAGTATTTAAGCTCATATCGTCCGTGAAAAATCTCATGCTCAGTGCTCACAGGTCACACGCAGAACAGGCTGCTTTACTCATTGACGTCGCCAGTTATGAGCCACGTGCCCCCTCAATTTCCAACATTTTTTGTTCAGTTCACTTTGGAACTGCACAAAGACCTGACAACGACTTTGTGCGGTTATGTGTCCAGACATTTTACAGTTTGTGACAGCAGCAGCTGCTGTAGTTTTGTGGCGGCTACATGAGCATATTTTGTATAATTTTTGTGCGACGAATTATCGTCATTTTGGACGAGTTTTATGCCCCCGTCGCCCCTACTTGAATCCGGATTCGAATTAATGCGTCATCCACTATAATTTTTGGACTCCTGTTTCAAATATGTTTAAAAATTCGAAGAAACACTTCCGTGGACAGAGATTATCGACTGACATGTCCAGGCAGTCCCGGCATGGGTCTGCTTATCAACACGACTGCTTAGGTTTGCTATATAAAAACTCCCGATTCATGACGGCTAAACGCAGACTTTTTTTCTCGTGGAAATCGCTGGTTACGTAGGCCTAGCCAGTGGCGACGGTACTCTGTGTGCCCTTTCTGCTGCACAAAGCCTAAATTCCACAGGAGCAGTTTCCTCGTAACTTCCTCGTAGCAAATATTGTGAGGAACTCGCCAAAGTATTACGAGGATGTCGCGAGGATGCTATGAGGATATCAGCAACTTTCAGATTCAGATCATCTCTTCCAATTTCTTCCAATTTTTAAACATATTTGAAACATGTCCGCAACAAGTCGGTGCGCGTCGGACTCGTGGAATTTGGAGAACGACACGACAAACGGACAAACGGGCAATACTACCGCAACAAACCGCCGGCCGCAATTGTTACGAGGAAGTCGCTAACATCGGACTTTCTAGAGGAAGTTACGAGGAAACTGCTCTCGTGGATTTTAGCCTTAATCAGCTGGCACTCTAGCGATGCTATTCATTTTGAGTGTTAGTGCATGGTTAAAGTGACGGGGTGCTAGGGGCGATCGCGGCCGCCCCCAATCGTAAGAGCCCGCGCGAGTCCCCGGTCGCCTCGGGTTTTATCCCCCACCTAACTGTTTAGCCCCTCAACATGAAAGCCGAAATTAGAATGTAACATGCACTAGAATGTGCACCATTTTCAAGGGTAATACTCTCTAAAATTTTTCTAGACAGGGGCACAACTGCTCTCCACACCATCCTTCAGTGGGGAAAGGAACACCTCTTACCCAGGGGCGTAGCGACGGGGGGGTATATCGGTATATATACCCCCAAAATCAGTCTACCTTACAAATTTTTATGTGGTTACTGGTTGTTTTTGTCTCTTTGACCCAGGACAAATTCGATATCGTGCCAGTGTGCGCCTTAGCTCGTGTTTCTTTTACTTATTTAACATGTTTTGATTTTGAAATTGGAATGACTAGCTAAAATTTATACCCTCCCCCAAATGAAATTCCTGGCTACGCCCCTGCTCTTACCACATCGTGCCTCTATCGTTCGATCGTCTGTCACCAATTGAGCCATCTCCCCACCTCTTGTTAACCACTTTAAGCACTGCAGTAGGCCTAATGTTCTCAATCGTAGACAGCGGAGTTATTCCCCAACTCACATAGTACTTCCGGTCTTCACGTTCTTTTTCCCATACTTCCAGCTGTTGTGCTTGTCGAGTTCTATCGCTGCTTAGGAATTCGCACGTCACGTGCCAGGGCCATTATGTGAAAACAAGAGGTCTTCCGTCGAGGAGGTTGGCGGCTTGCGATGCATGCACTTAGCGTCCACTTGGCGCCACATTACGTGCTTTTAGACGCCTAGCTCTTCAGCGTCATAAACTGAACGCTCGCTCTGAAGTATCTACAGCACTGCGCCGACCGATTCCGTCGTCTTCAGTCCTCTTACCGTCATTCGTCGAAGGCCAGTGCATGATCGAACCGAGGACGTAGACTCACGCAAGGACGTTCCTTTTGGGATTCATTGGGCCCATTCCATGGGACCATAGCGGTTCCCTCTGTCACGCGTTGTCGTTGTCGTCGTTGGCGTCGTGGACATCGATGCGCAGGCGGCGTGCGACAGTACAGTGGCGACACCTGGTGAATTGGCGTGAGGCGGCTCGTTGTGGCGAATGGGCCCAACATTTTTCAAATGCTTCTTGTTCATATATTGCTTCCCATTTAAAGAGTCAAATCGCCAAAAATACCCAATTTTGGTGGAATGAATGGTTAAGCACCCAAAAAGCATCCAATATTCTTAACTTGTACAGCACTGCCAAGAGTGTCAGCGAAATTTATTGCTCGGTAGAGGAGCGGAGTATTGCGACGGTTAGACATTAGTTTATCAGAACACGGTCGTCAGAAGTCACGAAGTAACGTGTGACGTCGCTTCGCGGCGTGACGGATTCTCTGAAGAGTAATTGAAGTCACGCCCACACGCACCGGCATCCACGTTCACCGCGTGCACAGTGGGCGTGACCTCTACACAGATAATAATCGTCAAACGTTTCGCTGATGGTGTATCAACGACGTGATGTTTCCGTCGGTCCTCGTGGGCCTGCAGAGACGGCGATTCAACCCGGTGAACGGCCCACAACAGCTCCGATAAGCTACATTCCACGGAAGCTGTTTCCTCATAGCATCCTCTCGAGGATGTCGCGCGTGTCCGCGAGGATGTCACGAGGATGCTACGAGGATGTTATAAGGAAACTGCTACCGTGTAATCTACGCTATAGGCCTATTAGCCGACTGGTCGCCATGCATAGACGCGAGAACGTGACAACAATGAACAAGATTGCCCAAAGTAAATTGCGAACAGGCCGCGTGACCTACCCATAGCCGCCGCGCATAATCGTTCCACCGTATTTTCCAGGTGGCGTCAATATGCATGCCCATCCAATACACGATTCCTTTGACCTACCCCACTCACCATCCCAAATCGCAGCTCCATCGTTTCAGCCGTTTGTCCATTCCCGGTGCCATATTCTCCCTATAAGTTACATTGCAGCGTCCCATCCCCCCCAAAATTGTTTTTTTTTCCGTGGGAGATCTGGACATCCGTCTAACACATGGCTTCTGGGGCCGACACAACCCACCAACCCAAACGAGATCTTGATCGAGTCTTCCGTTTTTCCGCAATACACGGCCGTAACCAACAAACAGACCTACAGACGGACAGGCAAAACAGCGAACATTGGAATCAATCGATACCAAAATGGCCGCTTTCTCTATAAATGTGCGACGCAGCCTAAAAACTCGTATCCAACCATAAACACCCGGATTGCTGTAAAATTTCATCGCCAGGGTCTCAACAGTCGAAAGTGTCGAAGATGCACACGCATGGGACACATTTTTACCCGCACGGTTGGTCGTACAAGAGCTGAAATTGTCAGCGTTGGGGAGCCGAGTTCGCCTCTCTCTCTCTACTTCCTATAACCCCCTCGTTCGCTCCATGTTTGCCACTTCCCGATTTCCCACCCCACTTCACCACAATTCACGGACTCACTCGCTCTCGGAGCTTTACCACATGTACGCTACCTGCCGTCGGGCGTTTGTAGCATACTTCTCGTTTTTTGGTGAACTCATTCATCAGCGGATGATGAGTCGAAGAGGAATGGGGACAAACACACTGAATGAGGTATCGCGCGGGAAACGATAGCAGTCGGTGCCGCTCTGTTGACGGTGCAGCCATCTAGCGAATGTTTCTAACGTTTCTAATACTGTCGTTTCGGCTCTTCTGCTGAGTCGACTTACGTCATGAGGTTTCCTATTAGTGTTCTGTAGTAACCATAGCCCTAATGCGCAGTTTTTGAGCTATATAGGCATATGGGACAGACAAACAGACGGACGGACAGACGGATCGCAGCATTGCTTAATGCCTCGATTGATATAATGTTATCGAGTCTGCGTGGACAATAATCACATCTGTGCGAAAGCATTTTGCTGTAGCAGCATGATGCAGCATAGTAGCCTAAATCAATCATTTCACTCGCCAGTTTATCACACGGCGTATATTGCACAATGACAATCGTCATTAGAAGATTATCGATTCGTATAAGCGCTAAGACTTTTGAAAACAGTCGAGTGCTTCTATTTGCTATTCAGCAAACGGCACCTGTGTCGTGCATTGCGGTAATCTCTCTTGGTTTCATTTCCGCCTCCAGTTGAGCGTGTTTTTGTGAATATGTTATCAGGTTTTCTGCAAACAGCCGAGAATAGGCCTACATCAGCGAAACGTCTCACATTATTCACCGTTTCGTTGATGCACCTGCTACTTGCCTATTACTATTACTTCGTCCCCGGCATGGAGAAGAGTATTGTGATGAGCGTGTCTGTCTGTCTGTCTGTCTGTCTGTTTTTTTCTATCTGTCGACACGCATATCTCGAGAACCACTGTCCGTCCGATCTTCCTAACTTCACTAGACTTTCCGCGAATGTTGACTGCGGCCGTAACTTGGTCCTCATTTTGATGTATAACGTTGCAATAATATTACGGCTATGTACTTCCGGTTTTGTTGATGACATGCAATGGCCGACGGCGCTTCTGAAGCGTTCGTTGGGTGACTGCACGATATACCCCGTCGAACTTTTATCGTCGGAGCATATCGTTTCGCCCTGCGATACCATGTTTAGTTCTATATTACACCGACATGCGGATGATGCGGCGATGCATTTTACCTTAAGTCGTACACTCGATAGCAGGGGCGGTTCTAGCAACTCCACTTTTGGGGAGCTAGTGGAAGCCAGGGCCCAAAGGGGGGGGCGGTCACCGGAAAAAATGGTGTCGGTCGTATGTTCAATGTAGTTTTTTTTTGATATAAGAACAACATTATAATCACTAAATTTTTCATCCAAAATGTCCAGTTACAGTT
>Ga0209782_1000245_pt1 | contig 21687 bp, 17 predicted proteins | sample WorMetmaBAHAMAS1_FD_187390 | JGI IMG/M metagenome (GOLD analysis project Ga0209782, IMG submission 187390) | Marine gutless worms symbiont microbial communities from Max Planck institute for Marine Microbiology, Germany - Inanidrilus... | ecosystem: Host-associated > Annelida > Digestive system...
GCCACGAGTTGCTGCATAGCCACAACCTGACCATCGGATGAAACAACAACTCTGTATCACCACACCACCCATCGCGTACATACGGGACCGGGTCGGGCCACACACTTGAGGAATTAGTGTTGAGAGGAACAACAGGGATGAAGTTCTACGAGATTCTTTATTGTTCACATGACAGTCAGTTCATTCGTCATTCCTTCTCATTCGAGCTGAAGATCTCAAAGACGCTGCTGACTGGCCATGTACCCTACAGATGAGGACAGTTCGACAGCCAATGGCCAATCATTACATCGCTAATGATCCATGGGACGGGCCCGCCGACAACATTGCCATGGTATAGCTGCTGCTGTCGTGCACACAGTAGCAGGGTGATGAATGAGCGTCACTGGTGTGTGCATCGTTTTGGCGGCAAACCTGGGATGCAGTGGTCCAGCAGCTGCCATTGCTCGCGTGGTGACAGGATGATGGATGGGCACTGCCGCCATCGGCATACGCACTCTTGGTGGGAAAGCTGGGGACGTCACCTATCGACTAGGATCAAAGTTAGGTATTTACGTTTCCACAGTACAGATACATGTTTCTCCTTCATACACATGACCTCGCATATCTATGCCACAAATTTTGACCAGTAACCTACATGTCCAGTACACAGTTAAAAACAAACATTTGTGCTTTCTCACAAAGGGCTGCATAAGTAAAGATCAAATTACATGCATTAACAAAATTGAAACATCACATACATCTAAAATGCTGCAAAGTTCCACTGAAATGCAAACCTTAAATTCTGACAATATAGGGTCACTGGTGGTCTGGAGCAGGCGCTTGTCCAGCCTTCTGTTCATGTCCATTGTTCGACGCAGATTCTCTCGTTCTCTCACCGCCTCATTCACGCGATCAAGGACTCGCTTAACTAGCGACTTGGCTTCAACCAGCTGCTTGTATTCATCAGTATTTTCTGCATGACAACAATCAAACCGCACTACACACACTGTATTGCTCTATTGTACCACAAAAATCCATCTTCAACGGCATCAGTGCACTACGTAGTAACCATTTTGCACCAAGTTAATAATGCATACAAACTTCAGCACACAGATACAATGGTTACTGATGAGAGGTCTAATATATCACGAATTGTGAGAATACGCAACAGATACATAAATATATAGTTAAACAGCATTACCATTTAAGTTTGTGCTTCCTGTTTCTAGGAATGAGTGCTCATCGATGCAGGATTACAACAGCATTTTATAAATAAAATATGACAAAAAATTTACACAGTGTATTCCTACACAAGTTAGCCATTCAACTCACAAAACTTGACGTTGTTATACACAAGTACTTACGAGACATATGCTTGAGCAGTGAGTCGATGAGTAATGGATATTTGGTCAATCGCTGCATCTCTTTTGGCAGCAGATCTTTCAGTTCCATCCTCCGGCACATTGGGTGACTAACCATCTCCTGCAAGTCACACATTTCAATCAGCTCCAATGTGACGTAAATTTGTCATAAATTCAGTTCACCCCACACCAGCATAAACTGCATTTAATTGCCATAGAAAAAATAATATGCATTTATTTTATCCTGAATATGCAAAAAATATATAATCTTTTAAAAACCATACATTTGTCAGTCTGGGTAAGTGTTAATTTTTATGCTGCATTTTTAGCACTACACCTGTAATCGTGTTCAGATTTGTTAAATTTGCATCCCACGTCTCGCAAGTTACGCTATGTCTGCTGAGCTTCTCTTTACTAAATAAGATTGATTTTTCAGAGATATTTTTTTAGTTCTGATGCAAGACTGCTTTGCCTTTTTTGACAATACCACATTTCATAAAGTTGGGGATCACATGCTAATGAAAGTTTGGGTACATATTGATAACTATTTCAAAGTTCAAACTATAACGTAAATCACATCTGTCAAACCTTGAACATGATAAATTATTTTTAGTTCACTTGTAGATTTTCAGCAATGTTTACAACAAAACAGCTTCAAAATAAGCTTTCATATTTTAGCTATGGTTTTAATTATAACGTTTTCACATATATTTCAGACACAGTTACTGCTATTGGTCACAAGAGTGATCCATTTCAAATGTCATAGCAAACGTTTGCACCATAAAATAATTCACTTTTAGTTACACTGACAATCATATGGTAATGTCAATCACAAAAAAAACACTGAAATTCCACATGTTTGATTTGTAGTCATTTTGGATACAGGATAATTTCAGTTATCTAAATGATTTCTTAAGTAAGTAATCAACCTATATAGTGCCAAAGTCCGAGGAGAATCAGGGTGCATTAGTTCAGTTGCAGTAAACTTAAATAGCACGGTTCAATAATAGCTGTCTACATAACTCTAGTTACATCAGAATCACCTGCAAAAACAGAGCAAGTTTCGGGTCTTTCCGTCGATGGACTTTAAGTACTTCCTGAGCATGTGACTGATCACGACAGAATTCACAACACGCTGCCACACATTGCTCACCATTTTCACCTCCAAACTGATCAGACAAACCAAACATTGCACAACTCTTAACATCCACTCCACTCAGTGCATCAAAAGTACAACATAATGGAATGATGGCAATACGCATAAATATCTACCGTAAAAACTCAAATATAATATGCAGGATTTTAACCACAAATAGAGATCCAGTAGCAATGTTGTTTAGAATACATTTAAAGTAAAAATGCATATTTTCCACAGTAGTTTTATTGCATAAATATCAATATCCGGCCATATATAGACACTTATTCTTATCAGTCATTGCATTACAAAATATATAATTAACTTTAATTACACATTCTCAAGTAGTATTTTCAATTCTTCTTCTGGCACTTACAATAACAGATCGGCATTAACACCGGAACGGACTGACAAGCCTACGTCCAACATACCAGTACATATGTAGGTTCGTCAGTCCGCTCCGGTGTTAATGCTGATCTGTTATAGCAAGTGCCACATGGTTTGAAGAAGAATGAAAACAGAACATAGAACAAGTGCATATTATACAGCTAAACTAACATTTTCCTACAATTTTCCCATCAAAGTTGGGATGCGTACAAGTATTGCACAAGTGAGCGTATTATATTTGAATTTTTACAGTATCTATATAGCAATCAGTGTCACAAAACAGCATGACAGAGATGCATTGTAAGTAACCCGTGTCATGAACATTTGTCAATGCCATTTACCACAGTATTTTGATAATACATCCCATCAAAATAGAAATATAAAAACATTTTTAAAAGATTCACAAATGCCTTTCAATCTAATAAAACTGAAAATTACTGGCTCTAGTTGAGATTACATCAGAGAATAAGCAACATACAGTGTCAACAAGAATATCTCCAACTTTCTCAACAACAGCTCGTTCCTTTTTTCTTGCAACAAATTTGTCTTTTAAACCAACTGAACAACAAACAATTCAGCAGAACATAAATACATGTATTGCATCCAAAAATATATACAATGCAAATATTAACAGATTCATTAACAGGCAAAAAATACAAAAAAATATATGAAGTCGAAACAAAACCCCTATAAACCAGTGGTGGATATAGTACTGACACAGGCTAAAGATTAGACAAGACAGCCTAGCAGTGGCTAGCATAGCGCGAGATGATCCCTCCACTCTTCCCGGTCATGATCCCTTCCCTCGCGCCCGCTGCACCACGACCACAATGTGCGGTAAATATGGATCGGAATTTGAAACCTAAATTAGCTATAATGCGCCAATGCACTTCCGTCACAGACAGACGGACACTGACATCGTAGCATAAGCGCGAGATGTATATATTACATCTCGTGCTAAAAAAGGAAGCAAGCTGAGCACCAACCATGGATTTTTATGACTTTATCAAGGCTGGGAAACAGAAGATTGATAAGATCTCGACTGAGCCACGTCTCATTCATCATCCGTTGATAGAACAACAAATCCATCACTCGCAACTCGCGCACGTGAGTTTGTTCTGTATGGAATAACTCTACATAAGACACATTTGAAATCATGTAAACAGCACATAAAATTATCACGACAATAAAGTACATGTAAGTAAAAACACTAACAGTCACCAAATGTTTTACTGTCATTGTGCATTGTCTGAAATTAAGCAATGAAAGCTCACAAGTTTCAAAATGAACTCAAAAACTGAAGAATGTCAGCTTATGAGACTGAACAATAAAGTTAACAAAAAACACAACAACAAAAACACTGAAAATCATGGAACAAAAAATTAATAAAGTCTCAGTCACTAAAGGTGTGCAGGACTTGCAGAAAATAAAACAACTCAATGTGATAACAAAAGAAAACATTTTGCTAAAGAAATCTGAATGCCTCATTTGACATCAACAATTCTTTAGCTTAAAGTAAGTCATAGAAGTTAATGCACATAAATGGCTAAACCACATACTGAAACAACTGCAGTCCTATCGACATGCAGTCCTACACTGGCAGCAGCAGCACACTTCACTAGCAAAGTGTGACCTTGTTCTTTGACCTTTTGACCTCATTTTCTGAGCATGGCTAGTGGCTGCTATTGACTAGTCCTGTACTATGTTTAGTATCGATATCTCCAGTTGTTTTCCTTTTAGAGTGCACACATACGGACACATACTCAAAGTTACAGATGCAACAGATCACCCTAGCCATGGCTCGGCTATCACAGGCATCGGTGAATTAGCAGCCAACTATAACCTTACCATTAATAACTTCTTGTCGTTTCTTTTCATCTTTCTTCAAGCAGCGCAACTCATCCTTGGGAATGACAGCGTCTAATGCAGGAAGCTCCAGTTCGACATTCAAGTCTTCCAATTGCTCTGGAGTAAACTGTGGACCTGAAGGACGACTGACAACACCGCTCTCAGGTAAGATCCTGCCAATAAACATTAAATGACATCTGCTCAGTGGAAATCTATCAGTAAATACTTTATCGGTATAGTAACACCACATTATGGAGTGCTAATATTAGCCAAAGTATTACCACAACACGTAACTGGGAATTCATGATGACATGAAGAAGAGATATCTGTTCCACTGGGCATAAGTTGGTGGTTAAAAATGACAAGCTACAGTAAGTGCTAAACTCACAACGTTAACGAGATGCATACCTTGACAATGAGTCGTCCAGCTTTTGTTCACCTAAGCGAGCAACTATTCCACCACCAGGGCGTGCTGCATTAACACACCGAACAGACACTGTATTCCGACTGCGTAAGAAGACAACAACAAATACACAACATGACAGAAACAAGTAAGTAAACTATTTCCACTAGCTTAGTCCTTTGTCTTTGGATGGCACAACTGTTTACTTATTTGGTTACAAATAGTATGTGCATACCACCTCAGTTTGTTTACATTTGCAAATGATCCATTTGAAACATTTTGGGAGTAGCGGCCCCAAAAAATGGAGCCTAGGACCATAAAATTCGAACTCGGCCAAGAATTTTGTATAATGCACTTACCCACCAAGTTTCATCATCCTATGTTAATCGTTCATAAGTTATCGTGTTGACAAACAGATTTTGTCGAAAACATCCACTTTTCTCTGCTACACTATGCCGGTGGAGAATAAATACAGATTGTACAGCTGATATCTACAAGACAATTAAGTGTCGTACCTGATTCTTGGGGTTCATCAGTGCTGGCGACAGGAGGCCTGTCTCGGCCTAAAGACAATGAACACAACACTAACAGAGTTATTAACTGGCTGATATGACAGTCCATGCAGAATCATTAGCATAGACGTGAGTAATTATACACACACATTGCATCACGTGCAATCAGGTCTACTTTGATCAGTTAACATCATTCAACGTGTCAGTTTCAACTTGGGAGTGTGTGAAATATAACATATCTTAGTATTTGAGCACTAGCAATCCTCCCAGTTGATAACGGGAGCAGTTCATTGGAGTGAAGTTTTACTGCCCACATGATGCAGCATGCCCAATCTGATGACGACTAGTGCATCTGAAATACGGGGAAGATGCTGGAGTTATCCTCAGTGATGTTACCTAGACCATCTCAGATTAGATCAAGAGCAGTCTCTGAACTTTCACTTCACAGGTATTAACAGCTCTTTAGCGCAGATAACTACCTGTGTGCACGAACAGTCATTCAATCTGGTTTCAACAGTTACAAGTACAGCCAACGTTGGCCATAATTTCCTATTTCTCAGCTAGTGTACAGCAGCAAAAATATGATGGCTTATTCCACCGTCGCACTCATGCCTCCTATGTCGACAATGGATGTCTCTCGTGATATAACATATATGTTAACTCCACAGGTCCACTCAAGCGTGAAATTCGAAGGCCTACCGCTGGCGACTCATGTGACGGTGGAATAAGTGTGTTATACAACTGCCTCTCATGGTATAAGTTCATTTACACTTACTTAGGTTGATGGTTTAGCGCTGTGGTAGCGTCGTTCATCGTACGAACAAAGTTGCTCAACGTTGAGCCCGGTTAGTACTGGGATGGGTAACCGTCTTTGGGCGGATATACCACCTTGGTATGTAACCAAGCCAACTAGGTCAACTCAGCCTTGCATCCCTCTGGGGTCGCTAAATTGAGTACCAGCTATAATTGGCTGGGGTAAAGGTGGGAATGTCACCTCTGCCGGGTGGCAGGTAACACTGTGTGAACCCATGTGGCACGAGTTCCCGTAGCAGTGAGATGCTTGTAGCATATACTGCTATACACGGCCGTTACTTTACTTTACTTATACCACTCTAGACAGTTGCATAACATATACATATTCTGCCACTTAGGCAGGATACAAGTGTGACAGGCAGGTATAGAGAATTATGCCATATAACGATAGTTCTGCTCTGGCATACAATGCGCTGTGCAGTAAGAAGTGGCTAACCGCCAGACACAGGAAGCTGAGACTTTAGAGACTCAAGCATTGTCGTCAGTGCACCCCGGTCCTTCAGACGACTAGCACGAACTGAGCCGCCGGGACAAGGCACAATCAGACTGTTGAGACACGACTTGTGTACACTGAGCTGACAGTCTGCACCACACAGCAGCACCACACAGTGCGGCACACTTTCACACTGTGCACACACACAGCTGCATCCAGAAGTACAGTCACCATTCTACGCACATTGACAAATTCTCAGAAACTTCTCTGACTCTTTGTGCCACGTTACATTACCCACATCATGCACACAGTGCTATCGGCACACTATAAATATCAAAGCACATTCTATGAAAATGTTCACAATGATGTAATGAGCAGTAAAAACCTTGAAATGGGTAATAGAAGACCTTCAACAGTGTATATTAAACACTGGTGTAGCATCAAATGTGAAATTAGCAATAAACTGTTTTTTCCGACTCAGTATTTTCACTGACACTTAACGCTTTCAGTCAGTTCCCAGAAGTTTCCTTGAAAGTTGTTAAATTGTCTAACATTTCCAGGTTTTACAGACAAACGGTGACTGGTCACTGTGCAAAAGACTGCGAAAATCGACAGGTCTGTTAACCTCACATGAAGCCATAACTATACATCATTTCTGGGTCACCAATGGCATTGTGCAGCAGCCAGCATAAAGGTCGCAATGCCAACACAGCTGACACACTTACTAAACTGAGGAATGACTATTCCAGTATGTGACTAGTCCAATAACTCTGGCAAAGCTCAACTACAAACAGCATGAGCTACAACATGACAGTTCTGCAGAAAGGAAACTGTATTCATCAAAATGCCGCAGAATTGAAGTGACTGTACATGTATAAGCAAAATTAAAACTTCCATTAAAGTTCTTCTGTCATACGAAATTAGAATTTTTCTTCAAATTTATCAAATTGTCAATATATCATTGTAACATCGAAAATGTATCAAAAATATTAAAACGTGCTTTGTGGTGGTAAGGCTCAAATAAATTCCCTCACAGTAAAAGCAATACATATACCTGAAGAGTAAATAAATAAATTTTAAAAAATACATACAAGCACACTGAAAGCCAGAACTGAAGGCATTCCAAACAGCTCTGTTACAGTGTGTACAGTGAGGCACTAGGACGTTGGCAGCGGCACGTACAAAGTGATGACCTACTGCCACACAGCTCTGCACCACACACACATCAGACGCAAGTCTAACAACAACTCCACAATGCAGCTGGCATATGCTAGAGTGCACTGAACAGAAATGATCACAATTTTATGTCCAACTCCACAAAACAATAGATAATTTCAGAGACTCGGCATATCAAAGTGAATGAATGCTAAGTTACGTGTGCATGGTAGGATACTTGTAGAAATGTTGATGTTTAATTTAATTCATTATTGCCTTATTACACTCTACATATAGAATAACTAACGGTGAACTATAGTTCAAAATACTGTTGTAGCTGAATCGATCATGATGGTACTGCAACCCATTCTAAACGTCACTTTTACTCTGCTGAGCAAAAACTGCCAGATTATGTAAATGACACAACCACATAATATTGCCTGCAAACCCTGAAACTTTCACACAAATTGCTCAATGTACACTCCCCAAATGGGCTAGATTATACTCAGAATTCCTTTCCATGTCCAATACCCCACCTCTTAGTTGTAAAGGTGAAAATTAGAGTTGGACTTCTTCTTCATACCAAATTTTACATTGCATGCAAACAGTATCATCATGCATTCTTGGCACTGTTTATAATTTCCAGTTTAAGCAAATAAGTAAACAGATCAAATTAACTAAACTTATTTTTAAAAACAAAAATGTAATCTTTCTCATGTATTAGAAAATAAAAATATCACATGCTTTTTATCTTGCACCTGAGTTCAGCCTCTCCCTAACCCTAAGTGCTGCCCAGCCCAGATTGCCCCCTCTGCCTAGTCATTATGACACTGAACTGACTGAAAAATTATATTCAATACTCTCATTTGAGGACTCATCTCAGTGCAGGATTTACTGCATTTAAGTCTTACAGTGTACATTTATTGTGTTGGCTCGGTCACATTTTACTGGACTTCATTTTTCTTACTGTATGCTAGCAAGCAAATCAAAAAGCGCCTCTGTAGCGCCTCTGTATCCTCTAAGGACGACACGGTGCTATACAAATGCTGTATTATTATTATATTATTATATATAATCTGACTGATGTGAATAACTGTCAACCATAAAAGTAATAACAAACAGCATATCAAAACACAGCTGTAAACCTTTCTGCTTGACTTGAGCCATGAAACTCTTTTATCTCGGGTATTGAATGAGACGTAGCTGTCCAGCATGCCACCGGCATCGACGAGACCGATCTGTTTAAAGAACGTTGCCATGGACGCAGCCGTCGCTTGACTGACATCATCTTGCTCGCGACTGTGCAATAACCAGAGGCACAACGACAACTGTAAATACTGTTAGCATTCAAACTACATCACAGAATCTGTTGTAAATACTGAAACTCTCAATCTACTTCTGTCACAGAAGAAAACACATACGTGTAATGCAGATACTGATCCCACAGTTCGGTCTCGACAACCTTCAACTCCTCGTGCTTATCCATATCAAGCCTCAGATTCTTCTCACCAAACAGGTTTCCGAGCCCTGCAATGCAAATATACCTGACCATTATCCAAACAATCTTCACGTAACACAAATCCAGTGACCACAGTCATACATTACTACATATTAAACACACAATTCAATTCTCTTTTCCTCCAAATATGTTTTACTGATCCATATTTCTACTTTAATCAATGGTAACCATAAGAACTGTGCTAATATAGATTTTTTACATACACTGATATTTTTACAGCGTACAGTATTTGACGTAGGAACACAAGCATCTTATTGCATGCGACTGAATACAAGGAGTATCTCCCTTGCACTTATTCAGCACAGGATGTGCGCAACTAATGTTGATTGGCTGCCAAAAAAAAAATATAAAACGGCTATCACACACACTCTTGAACCAGACAGATCTTACAAACTGCTCAATTTAAAAAACTCACACGTACCTACATATATGTTTACTGAAACCACTACCACAGAGGTCACACGTAAGCAAGCAATTACTAATACAGGTGATGGAAGGCATTGCATACCAATTAATCGTTGGTTGCGATAGTCGTTAAGCAGCTGATTGACGTCGTTGTTGATGCGATGCAGCGCCGGCAGGAAGAGAGATCGAAGTTCATTCTCCTGTTCCGACTTACCCTGAAGAACCCTTTCAATTGAAACTACCATGCTGCTGTCAATGCCAGTCACTCGCAGCGGCTGCATAACACAAGTTCAATCATATACTGACAGATTTATATAACTCCTATCAACACATGTCAGGTTTTCCTCCAAGTTCCCTAAAATATCAATGCAAGGTCATTTGTGCACTTTAATAACAGGCCATTTCACCGTTGTATAGAATGATATTACAATATAGATGGATGACCCGATGTGCCATCATCCAGACAATGGCAGTGGCGATGCAGAACAGAAGCAATTCTCTCTCTCTCTCTCCATCCGTCAGTCATGCTTATGTGTTGACACAAAACTGCTGACACAGGCTTACTATAAAATGTCCTACTATCTAGCAGATTCACAGTTCTCTTTTTCTCATGCAAATGTTCATTTCATATCATGAGTGACTTCATACAATGTATGATGCTGACAACAGCAACAGTTAGAAACCTAAGCAGTCGTACAACATGCAATCCCATGCCGGCATACCGCAGCACACGGCCACAGTAGGGACCAACCAATAATTATAACTGACGGTTTTTATAACCGTGTGACCTTGACCTTTTGACTTCAAAGTCAATGCATGCCGTGGTGTAGCCACAGAGTATATTTGTACCAAATTTGGTGCTGACAGCTCGAGCCATTGCAGACACACACACAGACAGTCACAGATGCGACTGATCACCTTACCCACACCGACCACCGGCATGGCTAATGACGAGGAAAGTCAAAGACACAAAGAAATAAATGCCGACTCCAAGACAGCAGACCTAACTAGGTACATTCGTAGTGCGGCTAAAACACAGAACATCAGTGACTGCAAGTACCGCATGTTCAGCAAGGAACGTCACAAAGATTTCAAGAGCCCAGCGTGTCAGCTCCTTAACACTGCCTCCACGCTTAGAAAACCCATCTGCGACTAGAGTAAACAACTGCAGCAAACACACAACAACATCAGCAGACTGCAGGTACAGTCAGTGCACAAAGATAAATATGTGTACAATATATTTTATCGGTACACAGCTGCAACAATGTGCAAGCTGCACATATGATAATTAAGTGTCTTGTAATTACATGGCTGATTTTTCTCGCTGCAGTTCAACCGTAAAGTCTAAAGCAAAATCAATGGCTACTTTTTTGCTCAGTACACATAACATATTACTGGACAAATCCACATCATTTCAGAACAAATAGCAACACTAGGGTGCACCCCAAACTGGCATTCGCTGACCCATTTTACCACTTTTTGCTTCTTTTTGCACTTTTTGTAGAAATGATACAAGTGAAGATATTCAAGTGAAATTTGTACTGTTTTGTCAGTTTCATAAATGAAAATATAAAAATTGTGGCAATCTCCAAATTATACTGGATGCCGAGTGACAGATGCAAGTATTCAACTCTGTCAGATTCTCAGGTAAACTGCGCTGAAAAAGTTGAGCAGATCTAGCTGGTTTTTTAAACAACCTATATTCAGTTGACCTTCAATGTTAGAAGGGAATCTGGATAATAAGTACAGTGAGACTTTACCAGCGGTGCTGGGTCATGTCGGCTGAACAATATGTACTGAATGAAGACGGCCAGATGTGCCGGTTTCTTCTTCAGCTCAGCCATACTTCCAAACACGCCTCGGTTCACTGACTCCATATTCATTGCCTAGCAGAAATCACAGCATTGCCTCATTATGCAATTTACATTGCTTACTAACAGGTACTATATGATATTTAGTATACAAATCTAAATAACAAACAACAAACTAATAGCGCTAAAACTCAGACATATTATGTAAAACAATAAAATGTCAACAAAAGGTACAAAAAATCCTACAAATCCATATATTAGTTTCAACCATTTACTAACTGATTTCAGTAACAGAAATAATCAAAATAAAACGTTTTCAACAGCTAACCTAATCATCCCTGCTTCAGGTCACTCACAATTGAGATAAGCATATTCAGAATATTCACTCAGCAAACTGAAGCAAAATGTACTTGTGCACCCAGTTAAATAAATACAAATTTTAAACAGCAAAAGTACTTTAAAACATACATAATCTTTCTCGTCATCGTCATCCTCATAAGTCATTATTGTGCTTGCTTCAGAAAACGCGCCAGTCGATGACGGACTGCTACCGAGTATACTAGGAGACATGCTACGATTCAACTACACACAATATCATCATTTTTATAACAAAGAAAATTATCACAATAACTTCATCCACACATCAAGAATGCACTTAACAACCATTTTATTAAGAGAACATCTGCCTCTGTTGTCTGCTTATGAACATGATACCAATGTGCCCTGTATAGTACATGCTCACAATAAGATTAAGATCGTCAACATTAACCACACACAATAATAATAGAACAAGATACTCATTGGTCATACAGAAACTGAGTAACATTCATTATGCTTTTAAAAAATTGTCATTAACAAAGTTTAGTGTTTGGTTAGTCAGCTAGTTGACTGTGGTTACTATGTGTAGTAAGACAGCGACAACATTGCCGCAGCATACGTCACACTCACATGCACAGAAACTATGGAAATCGGTACAAAAACTCCATTTTTACTTACGTCGTCCTTGAATGGAAAATGTCTGACTGACGCAGGCATTGTGGCACTTCGGTTCAAGGGTGAAGGCGGAGGTTTTGGAACTTCACGAATAAGATACAATTGCAAGAAATTACCAGCATCTGCAAAGAGTACAGATTTAGTCACACATCTAGAAACTGACAGTTCACATTGTTCACAGGTGGAGCCCATTACCTTAGCACAACAGCTTTGTGGTGACCAGTTAAAATAAAGACTCTAGAAAGTCTTCATCAATTATATCAATTATCATTTATCAGCTTTAAAGATGAATAGGACAAAGCGACCTTTGTGAGTACCCAAACCTAAACAGAAATGCGTATTCACTTCACTTTACTGTTAATTTTCCTTGCAGAAGCTAACAAAAGAGCAATATATTTGGAAATGAGTGCAATCGAAAACCATTCATTTAAACACACCCACTACTGTCCAATACTATAAAATTAACTTCTAATCATTCTAATTTGTAACAATTGTACCTCACTAACAACATTACTTTTTATAAATGAACTGAATATGTTCAATAACAAAAGTGGGTCACAAAGCAGCATAGTCTAGATCATAAACACTAAGTCATAACCGATCATATTTAATCTATTTCACATAAAAATGGCAAAAATATTATGTTCATTATATGCTGCTGTGGTGTCAAATAACTGCATGAAGTAGACTATCACAGCACACAACAATACTCAGTTGTCAGAGTACTTACATAAAATCTTTCTTATGCAGACTGGTATCAGCTTGTCTTTCTTTCTGACATTCTGAATTTTGGTCTGTCTGTCAGCATATTCTAAAATTATGGATGAATTTTCATGACATTTTGGAGTGGACTCATCTGGGTATGGACTGGAGAAAACTGATTAGCTCTTGAGGGTGCTTTCCAAACTGGGTGCTCTGACCTGTTTTACCATTTTTTCCATGAGCAGTAATGAAACTGGTGAAGATATCCAAGTGAAATTTGTACTGTTTCATCAGTTTCATGAATGAAAATATGAAAACTGTGACAATATACAAATTATGTTAGATGCCAAGGGACATGTAAAACTAACCAACTCTATTGGATTCTCCAGTGAACTGTGCTAAAACAGCTGATCAGCTCAAGCTAGTTCTTTGCACATAACTACACTGTGGTTCAAAAAACCTGGACCCCTGTTATATTTTCAAATAACTTCCACAAATATTAGTCAATATTAATAATTTTTGGTACGGTGAATCTACAAAGGGTCTTCAGTTTTCAGGTAGGTAAACGGTGAGTTTTAATAAAACTTACTTTATTTCAAGGACAGCCATCTACAGCAGATGATGCTAATCAAGAAAATGGGCCCGTGCAAAGAGAAATTTATTTTATTTTTTTAAATCTATAGGAGTTTAAAGGTTATAAAGCTAATGATTGGTAAGTGAAATAATTTGCAAGAAAAAATATCAGAATACCACTCTGCATGTTTTTGAAACATCTAAAAGAACAACCGCAGCAGTGTCTGAGTGTGATCTCGTCTGGCATACAATAGAGTTGTTGATGAGAAGACCGACCAATGGACTGAGATGATGACTCGTCTTGTGTCCATGCAAAGCGATGCCATTTGGAACATTTGTTGTAATAATGGATGCAACATGTCATTTCCATCATTTCCACACTGAATGGATAAACATTTCATGGTATGGGGTCCAATTTTCAATGCACAGGGTAAAATGGCAGCTATGGAATTAAAACTGAGCTAGTACTGTTTTGTCAAAATTTTGAATCCATGAATGTAAACATTGGAGACTCTTTGTAAATTCTGTCTACCAAAAATTATTCGCACTGACCAATGACCAATATTTGTTGACATTATTTGAAAATATAGAATGGGTCTGGTTTTTTTAAACCACACTGTATATCCAGTTGGCCTACATAGTGAGAAGAGGCTCTTGATCACCCAAATAAAAGTCCATTGTATCACAAACATATCAAAAGCTGAGGACTTCATCATTTGTGTCACATATAACCAGCACTGTCAACAGTGTTGTTCATGCATATGAATATTTAAATTTTAACTTTATTTTCACATACCTTTAACAAGTTTAACTACTTCTTCATGTGAAGATTGTGTGACTAGCGTGCCATTGATCTACAAAGTAAGCACAAATATGGTTAGTGCAGATAGTGACAGGTTAACCTTTACAAGCAGCAATCAGTTAATGACAACAGCAGACAGCTCACCACATGACTGCAACAGTTAAAACCGTGTAAACTGTTATGATAATATAATACGTTCATATTACTCAACCAAGGCATTAAAAAACTATACATAAATGCGACGTTTCTGCGAACTTCATCAGGCATATGGTCATGTGACGACGATGAACACGTGACTAATAAACATTCTTAGGTCGTTGGCAAGTTGTAAGCTGCCCCGTCTCTATTCATATTTCATAGAGTTAAACTCCTTCCATATGCAGACAAATTCCTTGAGCTGTCTTGGTATTTTTAATGCTTTAGTTGTGTAATATATCTAATCCAACATAGTGAATGTTTACAAACATTTCTTTGACAACTGCGGCATAACTGTATAGTGTATAAAAAGGCATGGAGTAGATGAATAACCTAGTCTAGTGGCTAAGGCATCGAAATGGTGACTCAGTGGTCGGCCTACGCACTGTCAAGTAACAACCTTGGGCAAGTTGTTCACACCCATGTGCCTCTGTCACCAAGCAGTATAATTTGGTACTGGCCGAACAGCGGTGACACTCTTCGGTTGGGAAGGTAAACGCAGGCCTGGCGAAAAGCGCCTCTGAAGTTACGACCATATGGCGCTATACAAATGTCTATATTATTATTATTATTAAAGTAATGGCAGCCTACCGGTGGGTGGATGGCTTAAAGTCACATGTGGGCTGACTGACTGTATACCGGGATCAGCTCTGGGCCCAACGCTCGGTAACCAGTACGGGAGAACTTTACTTTTTTTAATTAGATATGGCATTATTTGAATAAATTTTTATCACTTTCTATTTGTGGTGTCAGCATTAATTTCAAGACAGCAAATTTTATCACCACATGTGTGACTGCTCATAACCTCTAGAAGTCCTTAACATTCATCACGACAGTTAAAATTATAGGCCCTAAATGTTTCCTTATTTACATGTAAACATGTTGTGGCTAATATATGCTACATGTGGGGTTTTCGTATGTTCAATCAGGTAACTGATAATGCTGCCACTTCATAGGCTATATATGGTTTCCTATTAATTTTCCATTATGTTATAACTATATCTCTACACTGTGTACTGTTTGTTTCCAGACATCATCACCTACTGAGGAAAATAAAACGTTGTCATATGACCACGAACATGTCCCATCTGGTGGTAATCTATCATGCATAGGCTTAGCCAGTACTTGTCACTATAACGAAACTGAGATCAGATAGAAAGGGTCAATAAATTATCAAACAGGTCATATGACACTGACCACGCCCTCTTTTTGGACGTTTGTCATGTGACTATGATCAACCTATGTACTAAATTTGAAAAATTTAGCTTCACTGATGCCAAAGACACAAAGAGTGGCCCATAATTAACAGGAATGCTTTTGACTGTATCACACTGTTGAAACACTTAAGTCTGATATTCCAGTAACAAGTCCTGGTCAACATACAAACCAGTTTATAATGAGACACTGAAAAAAATTAATGCCTAGCACAAGATAATGAAATTTTTACCTTTGAAATTCGATCACCAACACGTACACCCGCTTTCATTGCAACACCATCTGAAAGCAACAGCAAAAACAGCAATTTCAAACATCAGCCAAATCAAGCATTAATTCAACAAAGATGTGCTCTCAAGAGAAGGACTGTGTGTGGTATTCACACAGTCTTAGGACCACAAAATACTGTCTTGATCTGTATGCTGAAGGGTTCATTTAGGTCTTAGTCTTGAAGGTGGGATCTTTGTCTTCGGGTGCCGGTCTTGTAGTGCATATTCAGTCTTCTGTTCTTCATTGTATGCACAATTACACCTGGATGCTTTGTTCATATCAAAATAAAATGTTTTAAGTATAGTTCATATAATTACATATAACACACACCAACTATTTGGATATACACCACTTCAATCACATTACACCTGTGCTCTTGAAGCACCGATCTTGGTCGTGGTTTCAAACCACCAGCCTTGGCCTTCGTCTTCGAGTTTGGTTTCTGTTACCTCAATGCAATTCAATTTTCACAAGCTGTTCTCCATTATGCACATGTTATTCAATAAATAATAACATGTGGTATCTCTTTTGACCTGCAAAATTCAAAACATCGCTAATACTAAGTTCCTTAAATTTTTAAACAATCATCTTTATAAAATGTCACAGTTCCACTTAAACTTGCATACCAAGCTGAATATACACCAAAAACTGGCTAAAACAAAGATTCAAATTACCTTCTTGTACGGCTTGAATATAAACTGGGCCATAGCCACTCATTGTCATGCCAAATCCATTCGGACTTTTGCGTAATAACACACTGACACCAACAGATTCTGTGCTAAATTCTGCAAATTACAATATATTTAACATAAATGTAAAAAAAACAGTTTTTTCACAGTTTCACCCATCATAGGCATTGTTGTACACAACTCCAGATTATTTAATCATACTTATTTAAGTCAAGATAAACTAAAGACTAATTCTGTGTAGGAATCAGCTCTCTACTCTCACAAGTTCACATATAGATACAATAGCCAGTGAAATAAATGCAACCTTTATTGTCCCTTCCTCATGTACAATTACAACAGATCTGCACACTAGAAGTGCATTGCAAAGCATAGCATGTAGCCTGCCTGGCCTAGCAGTGCCACCCTCTAGCAAACAGCAATGAAACAACAAACCTGAGTACAAATCCATGCAGTGGCTAGCAGTGATGCCCCTGGCAAACATACTGAAACTAACCCGAGTAGTGATCAATGCCTACTATACACATTCTAGCCTTGTCAACTCCATGACTACTGGACCAAACCATTCTATCAGATAACTAGGGTCATTGCAGGTGTTAAAGCATCCATCGGTGTTGCAATACTCCAATTTATTGTGGAATGCCAACACACAGAATGAAGGTGGCATTGGTCAATTATTGCTATGCACCCCAAATATTAATTGGTTATCACAGCAATGTTCTTTGAGTAATCGCAAAATGAATGTGAGAGTGATTATCCTCAGCCACACGTCTACCAATCCTGAAAATTTGGTAAAGACGGCATAATAAACTCTGAGATAATTTGTCACATAAGCAAGTTTTGCCGAATACAGGTACACAGTTGAACCTCATAAACTCCACAGTTACTAGGCTGAAGTATATCAAATTTCTACCAGAGGTAGATGAGTCAGCACCAGTGTTAATGTCTCCATGGCCATTATAATCCTCCAATCCTTTATGATATGCTGGTGAAATAAATGAATGTTTGCCTCCCCCAGTAAAAAAATTGGTTGCCACGGCAACATCCCTTGTGCAATCTAAAAACAAATGTCTGGTTGGCACTTGTCAGGCTGTACAAGGTTAACAGTTGTCACCATAGCATATATACAAGTGAGTTAAAGAGTTGCTGGCAACTGTATTTTTTAGTTTTTAATATGGTGGCTGTTCACCATCTTGATTTTATAAAACTTTAACATTTTGATAGCCAATAGGGTCCACAGGTCATAATCATCAAACCCATTCACTGTATCACAAATTCCATCCTAAATAGCCTAGCTTTAAAACCACACCAATTGCCATTTCAGCTATAATGTGAGTTTGGTCAAAATTACCAAATAGTCACACTAAACACCGCTAAAATGGCTCATTTCGTCACGTTTTCACATTTGGATGTTATTCCATATATGGTCATAATGGTAACTGATAACGTTTATTATACTGTATTTACATGCAGTTGGCAGTAACAAAGTTCTCCAAAAAATCCTGTTAAGTGCTGGTTCGATTTTAACCCCTCCATTGTGAAATTCTGTGTACACAGTGTATGCCTATGGTGATTCTTCACTTTTCAATATAGTACAGTCAAACATCTTAGAACTGTTGGACATGTGTCTGAACCACCAATTTTATCACACTTTATCACTGCACAAAATACAAACCGTACAGGTGCACATCAACAGTAAATTAGTGCAGTCAAGGAACAAAGTTACATGACACATCACCTGCAGATGGAGACTTTGTAAGCTGACTTTCAGCATTCATCACTGCATTCTTTTTCGAAAGTCTGGCTCGTCTACATTCATGCAACAATTAGCGTGGGTATTTCCACTGCAGATTAAATAAACTTCAATCTCTCATCACACAATATCCCATGGTCAAAGTTAATTCTCCACTAAGTTCCTTTTTTAAATACAATTTTGATCAATAATTAGCAAATGGGCAATTAGTTGATGCTTCATTAACTGCATCCAATTTAGCCGTCTCTGTTTGGCTGTGGTATGACCTAAATTATGCAGTGACATTCGCATGATCTTGTTACCATGAAAGTTCAATGCGAGTTAGTAAACAAAAATTTTTCGGTGCAATGATGTGTCAGCTTGCCGTCAAGTGTTCTGTTGCATGATAAATTAACAGTGCTTTACACACTTTGTAATCATAAAATGACTCCTTCCATGCTTTGCCACATGTTCACTTTGCTCAAATTAAGCATTGTAGAGGATAAAAAGCAAAACTAATTCTGCAGATCCGCCAGTTAATAAATCACTAATAAAGTAACTGGCCAAAAATGGACAATTAACTTAATGGACCACTTACTCGACGACTGGGCGTTAACTGCCGTTGGAGAAACATTTGTGTTAATCCATCATTATCTGTGATTTTAACTGGCCATTGAGTAAATGGGAGATAAATCTGCAGTGGAAAAACCGGACCTTAAAAATACATCAGTAATTCTTTCACAACCAGTTTCTTGTCTTACCTTGAAATTTAACAATGTCTGTGCAACATGATGAGCCCATAATATTCTATATGCTAACAAAATCAATACCCAAAGACAGAAAAAGAATCATATTTTCACATCTATATGTTAATAGCAAATTTTGTTGACATTTATGGCAATAGTTATATATTTATCGCTTACATTCATGCAATACATTAACAGACAGCTCTTGGCAGCTTCAATAGATGGTTGTAGTTCATTATGAGACTGAGATTCGTATTTATGAGAAGTAACTTAATTTTGAAAAGAACAGATTCTCTAGCAGTAAACTCCATCTGCTATGCCAGACAGTCAACCCCACAGCCTCTGACAGAAGACTGCGGAGGCCAATGCTAATGCATGCTGTTAGCTACTGCTGGAGTCACATAACAGTGGCAGATGGGGGAGACAACTCATGACTTCTCATAAACGTTAACAGAGGTATGACAGTAGAAAGGGAAAGAAGAAAAAGAGGGAGGAAAGTACACAGAACACTAAGCTCACAGATGGGTGCAGCAGCAAGGCCCCCAGGTTTTATATAAACAACTAAATAAAAGACAAAATTTGCTAACAAATAGAGCAATAACTCAGTATTTCAATAACGCAGAACATGATGTCATAACGACTGACCGTTTGCTAATGCGTTTTCTCTTGTCAGAAGTGCTTCCCAGAGTAGTATAAACATTTGGCTGGTCTCCAGATGACATTTGTGATTTTGCCTGACTTTGCCACAATGTACCTCGGTCATTTGCTGACACAGCTACTGGTGCAGTTTCCACATCACTCCGATGACGTTCTTCGTGCATCTCACCACTGATAACAACACCATCATTCTGCTCACATTCCTTTGCCTCGTCTTCATCTGCCTGCTCAGTAAGTTCAGGCTCCACAGTCACTGCACTGCGTTGAACTGGCTTAGAAAATCTCTGTGAACCTTTTCGTGCCAGTAACAACGGCTGACCAACATGGCGTCCAAATTCTTTGACGTCATTGTGGACTCTGATTTCATCATTTCTGTCATCATGCACTTCACCGACTGTAAAGTTAGCGCGCACTGCTGCAGCTTGATCTGACTCAGTATGTCCACTAGAGTCATAGGTAAACGCCATATCTTGTTCATAAATTGGTGACAACATATCATAGTCAGGCGTTGGCGATCGAGATCGGTCAACATTATGTGAAGGTTCGTCCGAATGAACATCAGCTTCAGCTGCAACATCATCACCTACTTCAAAGCTTGTATCACATGATGACGATGATGTGAAAGGTTCGTAGTCCGGAGGTGGAACACCTGTGTCAAATGGATAACCACTATATTTCTCTGGTGATGAAGAAAGGTTCATGTCATCATACTGAAAAGATTCCCATAAAGCAGCAGTCTCAATCAATCTCGCACGTATTAACTCAGTTGTTTCGGAAATTATTGCTTCAACGACTGGCAATGGTTCATCATCACCATTACCATCACACAGTATGGTGGAAACCCGTTTCTCACCTCCTGGAGAATCTCTAACCAATGTAGACGCCTGACTGGATAACTGGACTTCCTTTTCACCAGCTATAAACAACGGCAAGTGTTGCAGAGCTAGCGAGAAATCAAACATGACTCGCTTAGTAGTCCGGACCACAAAGCACTCCTGGTGATCAATGTCTAGAATCTTCTCGGTTGGAGATGGAATGATAATGGAGGGCAGTAAGTTCCCTTCAACGACACTTTCATGTCGTTCAGTGCAACACACTTCGCTGCAACCATTGGAAAGCTGCAATGCCTCTGACGACCCTTCATGTAAACTGGCTTTAGACAGACCAGTGTTAGAATGGTTCTGTAAACCGTGCCGAGCTTTACCATCTACTACAATGTTCTGATTAAGCAGTGTCAACTGTGGTGGTTGCATTGAGGGATGAGTGAACTCTCTAGGGTCAAGATCGTCGGGCAAACAATCAGAATACGTATCGCTATCCTCATCACCTCTACCAGTTTCCTGCATGTGATGGTG
>Ga0209782_1000246_pt1 | contig 21676 bp, 16 predicted proteins | sample WorMetmaBAHAMAS1_FD_187390 | JGI IMG/M metagenome (GOLD analysis project Ga0209782, IMG submission 187390) | Marine gutless worms symbiont microbial communities from Max Planck institute for Marine Microbiology, Germany - Inanidrilus... | ecosystem: Host-associated > Annelida > Digestive system...
TGGCCCAGTTGGTCCAGTACCTGGTTGTCCCGCCTCACCTGGTAGGCCTGCGCGACCAGGTGGACCCTGCAATCCAATCAATCCATTCTGACCTACCAAACCCTTCGTACCCTTTGGACCTTCAAATCCTCGAGATCCGGTACTGCCAGTGTTGCCCTGCTCGCCGTCGCGGCCAATGAAGCCAGTTACGCCGACCTCTCCTTGTGAGCCGGGCGGTCCGCGCCCACCTCTCAGACCTTGGACACCCGCAAAACCGGTCGAACCTGTGTCACCAGTGTCGCCAGGTATTCCGGACTCTCCACGTTGCCCCTTTCACACACAAAATGCACAGCTGCGGTGAACGGAGTACTGAGTACACATATTCATCCGACAGTTAAACATGTCCTTCAGTAAATGTCACTGAATAACAGACAGCGGGCAGTGGAGTTTCATATTCACATTATTTATTACTTAGATGTTAGCACCGGTCTCCTGTACTAGACAACATCCGAGCAATGACGATTGTCTGGATAATAAGACGGAAGATGATTGGACTGTTCCGTACTGCATATGTATGACAGTTGTGTACACACATGAGCAGTTCTTTACTGTTGGTTACACTTAGATGCAGCTTTTTGTGTGAATTTTTTTTCTAGACCATTCTGCTGTGCACTTTTGTTGTCTTAGGTTTACTGCCTTTCAACAGTACCATATGCAGTATTAAGTGGAGGGTTCCAAACCCAGAGGTAGACCAAAGAGGACTTGGAGAGAGGTTGTGCAAAAAGACTGTCAAACGTGCAAATTGAACAGGGAGGACTCTATGGGTGGAGAAAGTTGATAAAAGATGGTTGTTGATGCTGACGGTAGGTGTGAGTGGGTGAATGTTTCTTATGGTACCAGCTCACCCAGGTAGTCCAGGAAAACGGGCCATAAAATGGTCGTTGTTGTTGTTGTCAATAGTGCTGAGTCATGAGTTTGAATGAAAACGTCTCCAAAATGGCCTATTTTGCACTGAGTGAACTGAGTGAAACATACAACCTTATATCAAGATTAACACCTTTGACAATACAACAGGCCGTAAAATTTCACCAGAAAATAACCCAACATGAAGAAGACTCTCAGTAACCAACTTAAAGAATTACATTACATTACATAAAACATTTATAGTGTGCATTCGTACAAAAATTAACCGACTGTCCATTACATAGTCAATATATAAAACATAATGAATACAATAAAATCAGGAAAAAAACGCAAGTTTATAAAAGACAGCTGAAAACCCAGAGTCATGCATGAACATAGCATCCACTGCCCGAGCTTGCAGCAGCATACCCACTCAAACTGTCCAGAAATTTGCCAAATATGCTCCAGATTTCTAATGCTCAAATGGTCCTAGAGACTGGGCAATTAAAAAAAACAGACAGACCCTTGACTTCAATCAGTGGCTGTGAATGTAGTAATGTCCACGTGTTGTCACAATACTGGAAATTAACTAACAGTAATAGGAAGGAGGATGCATGTGTTACATACGTTCGCAAAAGATGGTCATGTTGCACTTAAGCAAGAAGCCGAAGACAGATGGAGATGGAGTCATAGAATGTCATGTCAAAAAACCTGCTGTATAGCAGAATAGCCTACTGAAGGAGGAGAAAGAAATATGTCGAGTGGTAATCAAATGGAAGATGGGCTCATAAATTGCTAGGATGGCCAAAGCAGCGTAGCAAATACTGAAAACTGTCTCGTCCAACATCACAACTTCAAGGGAGCTCTCCCTGTCCACGGGCAGTTCTAGACCACATCTAATATACAGCAACTCTCTTTGTGGTAACTTACAACAAAAAACTGAAGCAGATGCAGTCAGCCAAAAATAGGTTTGCATTATTTGTACGCATCAGCTGTCCAGTAGACGAAATGCCGTTCTCAGCACAGTGACATCGAACAGTGACAAAATACTATACTGTGCTCACCATTGTCATCACTGCTATCGACAATTACTAAAGCCTAAAGTCCACGAGAGCAGTTTCTTCGTAACTTTCTCATAGCAAGTGTTACGAGGAAGTCGCTAACATTTATTCATGAGGATGTCATGTGTGTAACTGGACGTGTTACGAGGATGCTACAAGGAAGTTACTGACTTGTCAAGCATATCAAGCATGTCGCTAGCATGTTACGGGGATGTTATGAGGAAACTGCTCCCGTGAATTTATCCTTAACTCTACAGACTAATGCCCAGACCACTTCTGAACTACAGCGTTTTCTTGTTTTCAGTTTCTTTTCCTGAATGTTTCTGTTTTTGGTTCAACGCAGCAGATTTTGTTGTCTGCCTGCTTCTATAACACTTTGTATATCATATCTTTGAAAGAGATTAACCTTGAATCCAGTTGCTCCTATAGTGCCCGTAGCACCAGTTGGTCCTCGATCACCTTGGGCACCAGGAATACCTTGTAGGCCATTGTCACCTCGTGGCCCAGCGACACCAATCGCACCCTCTGGACCAATGCCTCCAGGATTTCCACGTGGTCCAGGTGGTCCAATAGGTCCAGTAAATCCTACAACAACACAGACAAATAGTTAACACTGCTCAAGATTAGTAAAGTACACCTTACATAGTGGTAAGAATCACATGTCAGCAGCCAGTGGTGATTTCCAGTTTCTGAGGCAGACCACCACAGGTGTGTTAAACACAAACCCAGCACCTTGACACCATTACTTTCCCGTGATTATCTTTCCAGCTCATGGCATCACTGCCCTTGGGTTGGGAACAATTTATACTGCTTGGTGAACGGAGCCAAATGTGTGTTAACGACTGGCTTGACTGTGCTACCATGCCGCTGCCGCGTCAAAGACGTATATCTACTGTACATCTAAAACTGGGCCAACTTCCACACTGCTTCTGATAGTTACCCACACTGGCCTGGGTACGGTGATTAGCTGCATATCTGACTGTCCGTGAGTGTGCCTGCCATGCTCTGAAAATGAAATGGCGGGAGTTATCAACACCAGTTGGTAGAGATACAGTCCACGGCAGGCCTTACGCAAGCGTTGAACCTGAGGATAAAAGGTCAAAGGACAAGATTACAGGGTTATCAAGTGCAACCTTTGTGCATAGTTAGTTGGTGTTTAACGTCCCTTTTCAGCACAAATATATCAGGGACGAAAGGTCAGGGGTGGAGAGCTAGATAGATAGATAGATAAAATTATTTATATAGCGCCTATTATTCAAAGGAGTGACTAGGCGCCAGAGCTATCCCTACCCAGTATAGGAAGGCCAGCGATATATTAACCTCAACCCTGGCCGCCTTTTTTTTATTCAGCAGCCAGTGCCAGCCACCCAAAAAGGGAAAGGGATTGAGAGGCTCATTTAACTTATTACACCAGCACCAATAACAGGCAGAGACAACTTCACACCATAAGACAAAAATAAATAGTCCAGATGGTCTGCAGGTGGTGGAGGCATGTATGGCATGGGTCTGTACGTTGATATGACTGCACAATTTTGTTGTTTCTGGTGGCTTTTGTGCATCTGTACCTGAATTGTTACACTCGTTAAACATGGCCTCAGTCTCCAGTCTGGCCGGATACTTTGTGTCAGATAAATTAAGTACGTGTGCTTCAACAATAATTTTTTTTGTTGTGTCGATCATTTCGGCCAACAAAAACTTTCCCGTACAACCAACTGATTCAAGAAAATTTCCAGTATTCTTGGAGGAATTTCAGATTCCCGTAGATTTCCAGTATTTCTACGAGTTGTAGATACCGCAAAGTACTACGTTAAAACAGCGCGACTAACTGACCTGTGTCTCCGACTGTTCCTGTGTCACCTCTCTGTCCAGGATCACCCGGCGGTCCCGCTGAACCGACCTGACCCACAGGTCCACGAGGCCCAGGATTGCCCCTATCTCCCGGTGGTCCAGTCGCTCCACGCTGTCCAGTAAATCCACTGATTCCGCCAAAACCAGCAGTTCCCTTTGCTCCAGTTGGTCCAGTGAACCCCACCTCTCCCATATTTCCGGGGGGTCCACTACCACCTGTGTCGCCAGTGGGACCAGTTTCTCCGACTCCACCACGAGCGCCCTGTGGACCAACACCTCCAACTGGTCCAGGCTGCCCTTTGGCACCAGTTGGTCCTGTAGATCCCACACCACCCGACGGACCATTCGGTCCATCTGGTCCGGTGAATCCAGTGAATCCAGGCTGGCCACTTTCTCCGCGAAGTCCAGTTCGTCCAATTTCTCCAGGAGGCCCAGGAGGCCCGTCCAAGCCTTTGTTTCCAGGAGGTCCAACTTCGCCGGAAATGCCCCGGACGCCTTTCGGACCCGGAGACCCGATGAGTCCACTTGGTCCAGTATTTCCAATCACACCGCGGTCACCTTTGGGTCCTGATGCCCCAACCACACCTGATGAATACAAACACAGGACAGCACACTGCTACACTATCGCACTACAAACTGATAACAATGCGATTAGAATTACTGCTACTGCTGCTGCTGCTGTTACTTTCCACTTAACTGACGTTTCTACAGGTACTCCCAGCTGTGGTGGATCTTCCACTCTGCAAAATAAAGAAATATATGATAACTGAGGCAGGCTTTTATAGACTTTTACAAACAATGTGCTTTCCTTTCCCGGCGAATCAGGCTGAAGTCCAGTCGGGATTTTCTCTCAATGTTTCGAGGTCCTTTCAGCTGCTGATTTAGGCAACAGGTCCCCTTCCTGTCGCCAGATCAGGCATGGCTACACAACTGTGTAGGTCATCCTCCACAACAGCTGGATGCTGATGATCCCGCGTCTCAAACACATTGCAACACTACCTCATGAAACACTGATTCATCCCTGATCGTCGTGATAACATACGATGTGAATGAACATGATCTATTTCTTTATTTTTTGAGAAATCGGCCCTGGGAAGCTTTCCAAAGAACACTCTATCGAGCTGCAGTCTCAGGCTGACTTAGCTGCTGTACAGCACACTGGCTGTCTAACAACACGGTGAGTGACCTACACCGTATGCACAATTGTGGCGAGTGCATGGAAGGAAACAAAAGGCATCGTAAAATACGAGGGATCAGAGCGTTCAGTACAGCAAGCTCCAAGATGGATAATAACAAACATAATAGTCACAATGTTGTTATGCTGCGATACAGCAACAATCCAGAGAACAAGAAGTGACATGTACTCACCGCGCTGGCCCTGGAACCCTGGCTGGCCAGTACCTCCAGTGCCTCCAGGAGTGCCCTGCGTACCGACAGGGCCAAGCTGACCTCGCTGCCCGACGCTACCAGTTCCGCCAATCTCACCCGAAGCGCCGGTGGCACCTTGAATACCTTGCCGACCAAACTGACCCGAGTCGCCTCTCACTCCCTTGTCGCCGGTCGCGCCCGTTGGCCCTCGCGCTCCACTTGCTCCGAGCTGACCCACTGCACCCGTGAAGCCGGTGAAGCCCTGTGGACCCGTGTGCCCGGTATCTCCTCCCTCGCCAGACTCTCCACGAAGGCCGACTGAACCAGGGAAGCCGAACTCGCCCGGCGATCCAGTGTCTCCCGAGATGCCTTTTGGTCCCTGCGGCCCAGTCGCTCCAAACGCACCGGACGGACCAACATCACCCTTGGCACCTTGTGGACCAGTGGCACCTGTCGGGCCTCGGGGTCCACCCAATCCAACTGAGCCCTGAGCTCCCGGATCACCCATGTCTCCTTTCGGGCCTTGGGGACCAGCGTTGCCACGATCACCAGGGGCACCAACCAGACCAGGCTGACCGGCTGCGCCAGGCTGCCCCGTATTACCAACAGGACCTAAACAATGCAAACACACGCACACGTAAAAAATCAGTGAGCATTTTCTTAATGGCACATAGGTAGAATAAGAGATCATGACATTCATGGAGTGACAACGTAGAAAAAATACATGTAGTTCATACTGCAGTAGTGTACAGATGATTAGTAAGACAGAAACCAGGTGAACATGAACGAGGAATCATATTCGGTAATTCTGGCAAAATAACTGGTTCTACTGGCTTATATAAAACAACATACACATGTTCATTACTGCTTGGAATATGATACCAATGCTGTTAATGAAGCATATGCACAGATGTGACGAGGCCATGGGTCAGACCACAAGTCTGTAACTACTGGCCAGTGCAATGCTCGACCCATCGTTGCCTTCCAAGCCGCAGAGCGTAACAGCACAATGGCCAGCACCAAATTATACCGCTTGGTGAAAGGGGCACAACTGTGTTAACAACCTGCCCAGAGTTGGTGTGCAGCCACCACCCCCAGGAATCAAACCTGCAAACTCTTGACGACAAGTCCGCAGCCCCAACCCACTGATTCAACCAAATATCACACGATCTGCAGCAACCTGCAACAAGTTGCCTGGACGAGGCCAGAATGATCATCGTACTACGTGTTGCAGGCTGCCAGTCTAATGGTATAATTTGGTGCTCGTGTAAACAGACCTACAGAGAACATATTGCAATTAAAATACAAATGGCAAAAAAGCTCCAGTCAAATATCTTTTAGTCACGCTGCAGAGCAGCTTAGAGCTTAAAAGCAGTTCCACCCTACATCTAAGGTCACTACAAAACACTAACAGGAAGTCATATCTTGCCAGTCATACATAATCAATGGCATGCTTTCCAATGGCTGGAAGTGTCAGAAACTGCCTTTCACATCTATTGACTTCGGCACACAATATTAATGGCGACAAGGATATTGCCCTCAGTGGGGTCTAGCGGAGGCGGAAAATCATCGTTCAATGAAGGAAGAGCTCTTACCATTATTGCCAGTAGCTCCAGTGAATCCAGCCTGTCCCTGAGCACCCCGTGGTCCTGGAAGGCCAGTTGCACCAACTGTGCCCGTATCACCTTGGAAACCGGACTGACCACGCTGTCCAGTGGGTCCTCGAACTCCTGTACCACCTCGTTGACCAAGATCACCGACCTGACCCTGTGCTCCGGGCTGACCGGGTGCACCCGAGAACCCGGTATCACCGGGTGGTCCGGTATTGCCAGCACCACCGAGAGGTCCCCGTGCTCCGGTTGCTCCTACCTGACCAAGGCTGCCTGGTGGACCATCCTGTCCTGGCTGGCCTGCCGTGCCCGGTTGACCTTGCTGTCCAGGTAAGCCAGGATCACCTTGCAAGCCTTGTCGGCCCTGCGGTCCCGGTGCCCCAGTTTCGCCGACCTGGCCCTCTTCACCAGTTAGACCAGGCTGGCCTATGCGACCAGTTGCGCCCTGTTGACCTGGCTGTCCGAGTGATCCCTCGGGTCCACTCGGACCAGTATCCCCAGGCTGACCGCGAATGCCCACAGCGCCAGGCAGGCCTGCTTGTCCATTGAATCCAGTGTCACCTGTAGCACCTCGGGCTCCTTTTTCTCCAGAGAAACCAGTGTCTCCCTGCGATCCTTGATTGCCAGGGAATCCTACAGTTCCAAACTGACCTGGATCACCTCGCTGACCTTTTGGACCGGAAGTTCCAGTTGCGCCTGCAGAAAAACGTCGCGACATCATCACCCGATAATTTTTACTCGCACTGCATTCACAACCTTCGATATGCATCACAACTAATACAAAAGGACAGCATAGTAGTAATCGTACTAACTATAACAGTACCGTAATAGTAATAAAAGCCTCGGCTGCAGCATCTGTGTAGCCCACACTTGCAGATGTGGTGCCATAGCAGACACAAAGCCGATGCATGGCCTGGTGTGCAGGCAGGCCGCCAGCACAATAGCCAGGCACCAGGCTATCAACGACGTCGTTCCAGTGTCTCCCAGGCCATTCGGGCCCCCTACGCAGGCACTCCCATAACCAAAAACCTGCCAGTTTCCCCAGACACAAGCAGCGTAACAGGCTAACACAAATACCGTGGCATGCCAGCAAGTGGTCGACACTCTTGCCGACTCCTACGTACATGCCACGTCCCACTCTGCCAGCAGCGCTGCTGAAGCTGCTTCAGCCATGAAGGAGCTGAAGTACTTTTCCCTTCCCCAGACTATAGCGATCATCCAGCCAGTAGCATCTGACATATGCGTGTCACTAAATTCATCAGATCTTGATTTTCGGCATAAGGTCAGCCATCGTTTAACTGCATTTTCGGTGATCCATGCGAGGCCTCCTTGTTGCAGTGCCTCCCAGTTCGTCAGGGCTTAACAAATTCACTGAGGTCTCAATGATTTCTTAGCAGCATCGAGGCCTGCACATGGTTTGGACAAGTGAGGTAATGTAAGGTAAATGCATATAGCAGTTATGTAACCAGCCTCACCGTTATGGGAACTCGCATGCCATATCGGATCAGACATTGTTACCTGCTACCCAGCAGAGGTGACATTCCCACCTTTACCCCAGCCAATTACAGCTGCTACTCAATTTAGTGAGCCCTGATGGATGCAAGGCTGAGTTGACCTAGTTGGCTTAGTTACATACTGAGGAGATATACCTGCCCAAAGACAGTCACCTATCCCAGTACTAACATGGCCCAATATAGAGTAACTTCATTAATGAGACGAATGACGCTACTGCTACACCAAGCCACCAACCAGTAAAATGAATGAATGCAGTAAAATGAATTACTAGAAGTTCACAGTTTTATACCTGTTCTTCCAGACCTGCCAGCTTCACCAGGCTGACCGTCACTGCCACGAATTCCAGGACTTCCAGGCAAGCCAGACAACCCCTGTGGTCCTGCCAATCCAGGCGGACCACTCTGACCCGGATCACCACGCTCTCCATTCGATCCCGAACTTCCGGTGTCACCACTGGGACCGGTCGGTCCAGCACTGCCGTCTGCTCCTCGAAGTCCAGGTGGTCCTTGCTGTCCAGATGGTCCAATGTTTCCAGTGGCTCCAGTGGGCCCTTGCTGACCTCGAAGTCCTGGTGACCCAGGAGAACCTACTTGACCTGGGCTGCCAGTTTCTCCAGTGGGACCAGATGGTCCTTGAGAACCTCTTTGTCCCTGAGGACCTAGCTGGCCAGTTGGCCCTGTAGCGCCAGGCTGTCCTGTTTCCCCAACGGGACCAGGTGCTCCAGGAAGACCATTAAAACCTAGAAAAATGCAGACCAAAAGATAGCAAGAACAAACAGTTCCACAAACAGAAAACATTTTATCATGCAGGACTTATGCCATGCATAAGCACAGCAATGTATATGCTACAGTGGCCTTCTTCTGTCTGTTATAAGCTAATGTTCTATCAACATAGGCAGTCTAATTGAATCAAGCTGGCTTTCAGCACAGAATCTATTGATACCCTTGGCTTGTCCTACACTGTGTTACAAGAGACTTTGGGTATCTTCCAAAAATAAGGGCAACAACAATACACTAATGGGAAATACAAACAAACAGAAACAAACGATATATTTAACCAAGGTTTGTAAATATTTTTTACAGTTATACTACAGTTATACTTCTAACAAAAAGTCAAACATACAAACACGAATCAAAACATTACCCCACCAACCTTGTGGTATAAGCAAAAAGGTGAGACTGAATATGGTGAGATGACACGTGAAAACGGAGGCAAAAATGCTGGAATGTGTCTAATAAAATGAACTGGGAAAATGATGGCAGGGCACAACCGCCAGATGCCGACTGAAACCAGTTGGTGGCTGAGCGAGGTGAGTAAGCAGTTCTTAATCGCACATAAGTACATTATAGGCCATTCACGGCCACAAGAAGTCTGACAGCAACAGAATCGTGGTAAAAAGAAAATGTAACATCAAGGCTACAGAACGAACACGAAATTGAAATTACAGACATCAGATCATCATAGAAATGGGCCAACAGTATAACTGTGATGCAAGCAAGGGTGACAAAAGACGAGGAATAAGTACTGTGGGGTAACTGGAAAGAGATTAGTTGTCCAGAGAATACAGGGTAATGTCTTCTGCAAATATCAGTCGTAAAGCCCAATAACGTGGGTTGTATCACGCAGAACAATACAAACGGAGTGAGTGGTATACCTTGCGGTCCTTGTGGTCCGGTATCTCCGGTACGTCCTCTCTGGCCATTAGGTCCAGGTTGTCCATCAGGTCCAGACTGGCCGCGGTTACCAACCCGTCCTACAAATCCTGTCTGGCCGGTAGCACCAGTAAGGCCACGCGGCCCAGAAGTGCCGGTGGCACCAGGAAGCCCTATCTGACCAGGTGAGCCTGGCTGGCCAGCATCACCAGTTGCTCCCGTTCCGCCTGTAAATCCCGGCAGGCCGAGCTGCCCCGACTGACCAGGAGAACCAATATCACCTGATATACCAGCTGGACCAGTGTCTCCAGGACTCCCTGGAGATCCAGGCTGTCCACTTGGACCTGGCTGTCCAGAAAATCCCGTCTCACCAACAGTGCCCTGTGGTCCAGTGAAACCAGTAAATCCGTTTACACCTGCCTGACCTGGAGAACCCTGTGGTCCATCTGGACCTGGCAATCCAAGTGCTCCCATTGGTCCGAGGTCGCCCGCTTGCCCCTTCTGACCTTTAGGACCGGTGAAACCCTGGAAGCCTCTCTGTCCTTGTGGCCCAGTAGCTCCATCTGGTCCAGAACGTCCAAAAGCACCAGGCTGGCCTTGAGGGCCTTGAGATCCAGGAGATCCTTGTGGGCCTGTGTCGCCAGTGGATCCAGGTGTCCCATCAGGACCTGAATCACCTCGCTGGCCAACTTGTCCTGGCTGGCCTGGCGATCCATCCTGCCCAGGTGGTCCACTGCTTCCTGTGAAGCCAGGGAAACCAGGCTGTCCGGCCGGACCTACAACAAAACATCACACACTTCATACAGTCCTAGTAGCCAGAAACCTTCAAAAACACAGACAATGATAGATATGTCGATGTCACTGTCAATCATGAATTTATATAGCGCATGGGCTCAAGTTCCTCTAATCCGCTCTATACGCTAGTAGACTGAGACAAGAAAAGTTTTAAAATCATGCCGGAGACTGCCAAACGAATGCATCGGATCAGGCAGAGTGTCCGGCAACAAATTCCAGGGCATTGGGCCAGCCACAGCAAAAGCTAGATGACCAAAGATTCTGGTCACCATCAAGACTGGCACAGTAACAGACAGACGATGCCACTGCTTGTCATAGGCATCTGTTAACTGTGGGTCACGCTCAATGATGACAAACAGATACTTATATGGACACAGTGTCAGCTGGCACTTGACAAATAGTAATCTTTTTTGCACTGGTACTGGAACTGTGGTTCTTAACATGAGTAAGTTAGTAATTTCTTAACAGCACATCATCACACCACAGGTTATTCAGTAAAAGTTATAAAAATGGACTTCGTTGATAAAACTGTCAGTCACTATCGTCATCATTGTTAATTATGATAAAAGTAGTACATAAAAACGTACAATTACAATAATACAAAATAGAAAATGAAGTAATAAAACAATGCTTAACAACACCTTAAAAACTACAACTGTACATGGTTGAAGTATTGGTGATTAAGTATGACTGTAAATGTGTTCGAATAACTGTTTCAGAGACTGGAACATGAAATACTTTTCACAAACATTACTGTCAGTGGCAGTCTGCAAGGCCCACATATTAGTAGATAACACTACCAACAGCATGGTAAAAAGCATAAAGTTCATTGCCCTTGCAACAGTTCCAGGCATCCTGCCACTAGTCGACACAGAACTTAGAAACGTGACATATAAGTTCACGTGTTGGAAGGTCGGAAGTTGCATCTTTGTAATAGGCAAACAGACAGCTGACTTAGCTGCAGCAACAGCCCGGTCACTGTCATAATTGTTCACATCTTGGTAACTGGCATAACAACATAGCAGACTAGTTTCGCCACTGTCCACGAAACTGGCACAATCTTCAACAATTTTCTGCACGAGTAAAGTTTGAATCTACTCATAAACCTCGAGAAAGCTCGACAGAGAGTCACAAATTAGCAATCATATTCATTTCTTCACGACAACGAAAAATGAAGACCTAGTCTCGGCTTTTCTGGTCTTGGTCTTACGTGTTAACCTGAGCGGTCTATTCAACATCACTGCACTGGGGTTTGCAAAACGTTATGCAAAGTGTTGACTGAGACGATGGTACACAATGACAAATACTCACCACGGAATCCAGCAGTTCCTTTCTGACCAGACTGACCCACAGGTCCAGACTGGCCGGTGTCACCAGGCGATCCAGTAGCACCGGGAGTTCCCAGAGCTCCGACCGGTCCAGGTGGACCGGCCTGTCCTTGATCTCCAGTCCTGCCCATCTCACCTGGTAGACCTTGACTGCCCTGTCGCCCAGCTGGTCCGGTAATTCCAGTACCACCAGTAAATCCAGGAGTCCCACTTGCACCAGGTAATCCCAGAACGCCAATAGCCCCTGGACCACCAGGCTGTCCAGCAAAGCCCTTGCTGCCAATATCCCCAGTACGGCCTCGCTCACCGCTGAGTCCCTGCGGACCTGGTGAACCGGTGTCTCCTTGAGGCCCGGAAGAACCAGTTGCTCCCGGCTGCCCCTGTCGTCCCTGGAAGCCATTATCTCCCCTACTTCCTGCTGGGCCTGTTGCTCCAGTGCTTCCTGTTCACACAGATTTAAACCAAGTTTACCAAATGTTTGAATATTACTATCATCATGCATTGTTAGAAACCACTGGGAGAGATAGAAGTTTCCACCCCAACCCTTTCCAAACTTTTTAACCAATTTAATTGCCATTCTGAATAGATGACTATTTACTAAGACCATTCTACGCAAAATTTGTGCATATATAAAGTGTGTTTGTTTGTAGTTTATGGTGGCTGTTACACAGGGGATTTATGTCTGCTTTAAAGCCACAGTATGCTTGTCTCGTTTCATAGTGTGCACCTATAGTCAAAAAGGTAACACTTTTCATTTCATTGCCATGAACTGCGACCTACTACCTTGACCTCTGAACCTGACCTACACACATACCAACGAATTCTCTACTTGGACCAGTAAATCGGCCAGTGATTACTGGGTACTTCAGTTACTCATAGATACACAGACATTATGCTACCGAACTGAACTTTCCATTACCAATACTGTTAGCATTGATGACCAGCTGTAATGAGGTACTGCTTGTCAAGCTGGTTGTACTTGTACCAATATTTTATTCGGCTGACTGCTGGCCAATGGCTATCTAAATCTACTTACTTACTCGCTTCATAAAGTATTCACTGAAGGACACATGGCTAGCTTTCGAGATATGATATTTTCGCAGAATGAAAAAAGGCATCATTCAGACCTGGTTCGCCATCGTTGCCAGGTGGTCCTCTCTGACCCTGCTGTCCCGACAGTCCTTGGAATCCCACTTCGCCTTTTTGACCTTGAGGCCCAGACATACCAGTAAATCCCGTGAGACCTGTAGCACCTGTTGGTCCTTCAAAGCCTTGTCGGCCCTTTGAACCCCCAGGACCAGGTGGACCAGTTGCTCCGGGATCTCCACGGATTCCATTTTGTCCAGGCGAACCCTGTACACCCTGCTGACCAACCGGTCCAGGATCGCCTCTTTGTCCGACAACATTGGAAACTCCAGGAAGACCTGGTTCGCCTTGCTGACCTGTAGGGCCCAAATCTCCTTTCATTCCCTTAGGTCCAACTGCTCCAATAGGACCAGCACCACCCTCTGGACCTGATGGCCCGGTGTCACCCATTTGTCCCGACGATCCGGTAGCACCAGTCCATCCAGTCTGGCCAGTGGCTCCATTCGGTCCGGTAAATCCCGTTGCACCCTTCGGTCCAGGCTGCCCAACTGCTCCGAGCTGACCGTCGAGTCCTGTAGCGCCAGTTCTACCCGGACCGCCAGGTGCTCCGGGTGATCCGATGGTTCCAGGCTGACCTGTCATAACACAAACACACTCGGCTGTTGTTCGACTAACCCTCTTTTCTGGAATTTCTCCGGTTCACACATGATCATTCCGCCAAAAAGAATAAGATATGGAAGCAGGCATATGACACCCTTCATTTCACCCAACCAACAGTGTCAAACATCAACGAGAACTCAGTGATGCCAACCATGGAAAGATCACCCACTGATTTTATCTTTCCTTGATTTGTTAACAACTCCTGAGGGAAGAGTACAGAATCCTTCACCCGGGCACCACATCTTCTGGCAAATCAAGCCTTGTTGGTATCACCTGGCAGATGAAAATATATTATTCAGACAGTAACGTACAGCAGTTAGAGGTGCTGACAAAAGAAACAAACCAAACTGCATATTTAAGCACTTTGCATGACTGATTATCTACACCTAGTGATCTTCAGGTTCAGCCTATCTGTTTTTTTTCTGCTGTATCCTTTATCTATTATTCTTGCATATATGTTGCTTCCTGTTAGGCATTCAAGTGCATGCTAACACACAGACCAACAACTCTCACCAACGTCAAGTGCTAAAACTGGCAAATTGCTAAGCAGTAATAAACTGCATGAAGTCAGTTTTTTGACTACTGCAAGAAGTACTGAAAGGATGTAAACTAACAACAGAGACAGTTATAGAAACATCACAATTATCATCTGCCAAATCATGTGTAAGTGTAGGCCATATATAATTTCTGTGTATTATTCATGACAGCTAGAAATCTCACCAATGGTGCCAGCTTGTCCCTTAGGACCTGGCTGGCCACTGGGACCGGGTTGTCCAGTGAAGCCATTGAAGCCTCGTTGACCAGGTGCTCCAGCAAAACCAGTAGCTCCAGTCGGTCCTGGTAAACCCGAAGAACCGACGGCACCTGGGAAGCCAGTACCGCCGGTGGCACCAGTGAATCCTCCTACACCAGGAGCACCCTGAGCCCCACGCGGTCCGACAGCACCAGCTGAACCCGGCGATCCAATTGGTCCTGTGTCTCCTGCTTCACCATTCTGGCCTTGGTTGCCAGGTGTACCCGGGCTACCAGATGGACCGGTATCACCAGCTTGACCACGCTGGCCAACTATTCCAGCTGGCCCTGGACCACCAATAGCTCCAGTAAAGCCAGATGCACCGGTAGCACCCGCTGGTCCAATCCTGCCAGCCTGACCGGGAGCACCGTCTTGTCCAGGTGAGCCACGAGATCCGGGTGAGCCAATCGGTCCAGTGTCTCCTGTCTCACCTGGTAGACCAGGCTGACCTGCGAAACCCGGCTGGCCAGGCTGACCGATGTTGCCTCGGTTTCCTTGTGATCCTGGGTCACCTTGAGAACCGGCTATGCCTTGAAGTCCCTGCTGTCCACGTTCTCCACCCTGGCCTCTACTACCCGGAGATCCTATAGATCCCTGAGGACCCGGCGATCCAGCAGGGCCGCTAAGTCCCGGCTGTCCTTGTGATCCTGGACTTCCATTCGGTCCTGCTGGTCCAGTAAATCCTGTATCACCTGGCTGTCCTTGAACTCCACTCTGTCCTTGTTCTCCAGGCGAACCATCTGGACCCGGAGGTCCCGGCAGTCCGGTGGCACCAGCACCGCCAAAGACTCCAGGCTGACCAGGTTGGCCGACTGACCCAGGTTGTCCTACTGGTCCTTGTGGACCAGTCTCACCAGATGGACCTCTGAGTCCCTGAACACCAGCTTGTCCAATTTGACCAGGTGGCCCAATCTGTCCTGGCTGTCCAACCTGCCCTGGATCGCCTACATTACCCTGTGTGCCTTTTTGACCAACTGGACCAGGCTGACCTCCGATACCCTGGTTACCTCGAGGGCCAGTTGCTCCAGCCGCACCAGGGTCACCCGTGTCACCAGACGCTCCCGTGCCACCAGTAAATCCCGTTCCTCCTCTTGGACCACGTTCACCCTGCTGGCCAGCATTTCCGGGGGAACCAGTATCACCTGGGAGACCAGTAAATCCGGCGGCTCCTGCACTACCAACACGTCCTTTTGGCCCTTCAGTTCCCTGCTGGCCCTTGGGTCCCGACAGACCAGGCTGACCTGTTAAAAACAACACATTGCACATTGCTGACCAATCTCTGTGATTATGCTATACTTTGTGCATGCACTTTGCTAACTTAAACATGTGATTTGTGCAAATCACCTAACTGATAAACTTGCTCGTTCTATAAAGAATGTTCTTCTATGTACATTCACTTCATATCACGGACAACCTACTAAATTTACTGCCACTTTATAGTAATATTCATTTATGAACGACACTGCAAGCAGACTTAGCAGATCCTGTCTTTCTTAGCACTTCTGTTCCCAATTCGGAAGATTAAAATGTTGCGAGCCGTGTCTAAGCCTCAGACAAATGTCACTAGTAAGTCCCACTACGCAAAGCTGATGCTGAACATAACTAAACCCCTCACTGTTTCATCTTCTGTAATCTTATCGCAAGTTTGATTTACACTTATAAGCAAGAGGAATAATAAATAAATGGCTACTACTATTGTTAACGATCTTGCAATATCATTATGAAGACAAATACACCAGTGATAATTAGTCGACAGTGTCCTCTGGTGCCATCAATCAAATACAATCAAACTTAGAAGACTGATGGTTTGACTGAGTCTGTTGTCTGAAGTAATGCCAGTCATTGACCCTAAACTTGACTCTAACCCTAATACTAGCCTTCTGTACAGCCAAATTACAACTTTGTAACACTACATAATTTTGGAGTCTGTAGACAAAGATAATAATACAACCTAATATATATATGCTCCATTTGGTTACTGATCCAGCAGTGCCATGAAACTAGAAAAGGTAAAGAGCAAGATAAAATAAAACCGGTGTATCGCTACTCTGAAAGCCATGCAGCAAACCAAAGATGGCCCAACAACAAACCTGGATTTCCTGGAGACCCTGGATCGCCTGTCTGACCCGTTGCACCGCGAGGTCCAGGTTGCCCAGCAGCTCCCTGCTGTCCAATTCCACCAGGAGTTCCCTGAGGCCCAGTAAACCCTGGCTCGCCACGTACACCCTGTTGTCCAGGAGACCCCGACGGCCCCGTGGTACCCAGTGGACCAACTGCACCTTGCTGACCTTCCTGACCCTGCAGACCTTTCACACCAGGTAAACCCACCGCACCGACAATGCCTGGTGTACCAGTAGCACCAGCTCCTCCTGAGGATCCGGTATCCCCAGCAGCACCCTGAAAACCTGGGTTTCCTGGTTGTCCGGCAGTTCCAGGATTTCCTGGATTACCCTGTGCACCTCGAAGTCCTTGCTGTCCAATCTGACCTGGCGATCCTGGTGCTCCAATGCCTCCAGCTGAACCAGATGGACCCGACGGTCCAGTGTCACCTACAGAACACAAATGAACACTGCTTATGAAGCCAATAGGATAGGACAGAATACAGGTTTTAATACAGCGGTTATTATTACCACTGTGGGACTTCACCCCTACACCCACACGTCTCTTACTGCGGTATACATTCTCCTTTCCCTTCTTCCTCTTATGCTTCTCCCTTTCCTAGTCATGGCATTTATTTACAGTTGTGTATCACTAGGTGACAGAAGATAGCACAAAGACATTGAAACATACGAGATTATGACTGGAAAAGAAATTGTAAATATGGAATATTCTTTTTACTGGCTAAACCTGCAGATGGACTGCAAGGCGTTCCTTGAAAGTGTATAAACCTACCGCCAGACTTAATCTACGAAAGGATTTCTTTAGTCAGCGTGTCATTGATGACTGGAACAAGTTACCACATCATGTTGTGGACCACCAACACCTTGAAGAACAGACCTGACAAGCACTGGAGCTAGCTGGATATGGGTATTTAAATCTCTGCTTCTTAGACCATCAATGTACAAATACAAGTACAAGTACAAGTACATCTTGTCTGTTCCTCAGTGGTGGGGGTGTGTTGTGACAGACTAGCGAGGCATGCCATTAACGTGGCTGGCTGTGTCACAAGTGAAGCATTTCACACACGCAGAATTTCACATGCCCAAACCATCGATACTAGGCCCGGTAGTAAAGATTACAATTATTATTACTATTATTACTTTATTGACTCTGGTACATCATTCCCAGGGAATAAAAAACTGCTATGCGCAGAAAAAAAACTGGCTAGCTGGAATGGTCCTTGCTCTTCCTCCTCCGCCTTCAAAAACTATCGTGTAGTAGAATAGCATTGAAATGCTCTATGAGAACCGACTGAGTGGAAAGCTTGCAATTGAGTCTCGATAGAAAAGCATGACCAGACGCGTTAACTGGACCCAGTATTCAACGGCGATTATTATTATAATTATGAGTACGTCAATAAAATGAGACAGTAGTGTAGCAGTATGGATATCCCAACATAACTGCCATAACTCTCTGAGCTGCTCACTCTAACAAGAAATTTGCCAAATGCTGGATGCAGGAATCAGAACAATTTAATAAAATTAACATTTACATAAATTTACTAACATCTTATATCTTTCCATTAAACATATACTGACTGCAAAGCTAAAGCAAAAAAGTCCAATTCTCAACAGTAACTACAGCATCATTCAATTTACTTCACCTACTGAACGTCAGCAGTACAAACAGCCTACTTATGTAATAAAAATTTCAGCTTATTTAATGTAGCTTTTAACAATTACCATATTTTAAATTACCAATGACAAAACATTGTGATCTTCATCGATATGATGTTTTTTAATAAAAAAAATTCAATTATAATTAATTTTATAGAAAACAGACGTGTTACAGTACAAGACAGTTATTAATTTTTTTTCATATGCAATGATATCATTCAACATTCAATCAAATGCTGCCAGTAAAAACTGATATAGATGTTTCCTATACTAATCACTCAACTCTTGGATCACTAGAAACTAGGCTGGATAAGATATCTTGCTGATAACAGTGCAGCTATGTTAAATAAATACTGAATAATGTGGTTAAAATAATATGTTTCTCTTCTGAGTTACACTATATTTAAATAAAACTGAATTATTCTGTCAGCATCACTCACTTCAACTGAGATACAGTGTACAAAATATGAAATATAAAGTGAACAGGTAATGTATGTGCTTACCTTGTAGTCCTCTGAGTCCTGGGAAACCTTGCTGGCCTACTGGCCCTTGCTGACCAGGCTGGCCAGGCTGCCCATTCTGACCTGTCGGTCCAGGCTGTCCAACAGCACCCACCGACCCAACAGAACCAGTAGCCCCTGGACTGCCAAACAACCCCGTCGGACCACGGACCCCCTGAAGACCATCCACACCACGTGCACCGGGCCCTCCAACCTGCCCAGTGTCTCCCTGAAGTCCATCGGTTCCGGTGAATCCAGTACCGCCAGTTGCTCCAGTTCCACCAGGCTGACCTTGTCTTCCCGGGTCACCGGGAGTACCAGCTGCTCCAGGGTTGCCTCGCGAGCCCTGCTGCCCTTGCTGACCTTTCTGACCAGTTGTTCCTGTAAATCCCACAAATCCAGTATCGCCGACAAGTCCTCGCTGGCCTTGGAAACCGGGATTTCCAGCATTTCCCGGAGGTCCTTGATCGCCCGTATTTCCAGGTACTCCGGTGAAACCCTGCGCACCCTGCTGTCCTTGTGGCCCACCAAATCCAGCAAATCCTTTCAATCCAGATTCGCCGGTATTTCCAGGTATACCAGGTGATCCAATGTCGCCAGCAGGTCCTGCATTGCAACATTATCACACACCTTCATGACACCCATGCGCACTTCGTACGTTCTAAATCATCTAAACTTTTGCATTACTCTGCAGTACACTATTCCGTAGTTTTTCTAATAAAGTCAGACTACACACATCTGGTCATTTTTTTCAGTAAATGTCACAGTTTTCTACATTTCTTTGTTACACCATCAACTTTTATATTCCTATAAAAACATGTGGGATCTTTCTTCTTCAATATTTTACACCTACTCTCATAAACTCAATTATAGAAACTTATGCCTTTTTAACTAGTTTATTTTCGTATCGTATCTTATTTATTTTCGCTCAATACAATACATACAGTACAAATTCATTGATATCAACTAGAGACGAGTGGACAGAAAGGCTCTTATCGAGCACCAAAACTGCCCATAGCCTAAGAACATGAGAAAGAGTCAAGACATACATCCATAAATGATCCATAATTTTCCAGACATACTTCAATGAAAGCTGATTCTCGAAAAAAAGTAAATGTTTGAGTATGTTTGATGCGCTTCCTGTCATTCATCCAAGATCGTGGAAGTACTAAAGATATATTAGAGAATAACTAAATATGGTTAAACAACAAGATAACTAAAATACAACAAAAAATAAAATAACCTGTAGCCCCGGTAGCGCCTGTCCATCCATCCAGTCCTCGACTTCCTCCTTGACCAACCTCTCCGACTTGTCCAGGTGACCCATCGGGTCCCGCTAACCCAGTTTCACCAGTGAATCCAGTAGGACCTGATGCACCTGTGGCTCCCGGATCTCCACGAGCCCCTACCTGTCCTGGCTGTCCAGTGTCTCCGGTAAATCCGGCAGGTCCAGTGAATCCAGGTTCTCCCATTGATCCCTGCTGTCCAACATCGCCCCGTGGTCCACGATCACCAACTGAGCCATCCGGACCAGAATTTCCTGTTGCTCCGGTATCTCCAGATTCTCCGCGATCACCCTGCTGACCAACGGGTCCCTGTATGCCCTGCTGGCCCGGCAAACCCACAGTTCCCGGGTTACCGACACTGCCTGGCTGGCCTGGACTGCCCGGTGAACCAGTGAAGCCCTGCGGTCCCGTTGCTCCCGGCACACCCTGAACACCATCCTGTCCTCGGACACCTTGAAGTCCATTTGGACCAGTCCAACCGAACACACCAGTGAAGCCCGTATCACCCAGAGGTCCACTGATTCCCTGGTTTCCTTGAGATCCTTCAACAACGAAAACATGCACACAGTTACCTGTTGGTCCAACACAACTGACAAAATAAATCAATGATAGCATTCCAAATGAAACCAGACGACATTCACCAGAAATAGCATTTAAGCCACACAGCACAACTGGGCACACCATCGTTACCGGCAAGCAGCACATACATCAACCTAAATTTTCCTGCAGCGTTTGCCATAATCTCGGTACTACAGCAGAACAGGTTGTGATGGCATGGGCATGTGCTACGAAAAGAAGATAATGATTTGGCGAATAAATAAACGGAGCATGAAGTGGAGGATTCCAGACCCAGAGGTAGACCAAACAGAACTTGGAGTGAGATTGTGCAAAAGGACTGTCACGCAAGTAAATAGAACAGGGAGCATGCTACGGATCGTAGTAGATGGATGAAGCTGATAAAGGATGGTTGACGATCACGACAGGTGCGGGTTGGTGAATGTTTCTTATGGTGTACCAGCTCACCAGGGTAGTACCAGAAAAGGGTTGTTAAATGGGTGTGTGTGTGCCGTAACTGATTTTCCCAGCTCATTTCACCTCTGACGTAAATCAACTACTACAATAATACATAAACCTAACTCCAACTCGTAACTCAATTTTTCCAAATTACATCAACTATTCTCTAGTATATAGTCTACTTAGTCCCCAGGTTTCATGAAATCGACCTATATCTTTAACTATCATGCTAATAAACAGATAGACATTATACAGATAAGCAAACCAAATACTAAAACGAGCAGCAGTAAAAACTGTACTTTTGCCTTAACTAGATCCCTTAATGCATGATATTGTTAATTATAACTGACAATTCAGCTTTTTAAAAATAATCCAGTTATCTCTATTATCTGACAATCAACTAGTAATAAAAGTATTATCAACACAACTATTGGGCTATTCTAAAATGTTGGTAGAAAATAATATACCCGGTAGCACAATTTTGATCAAGTCAAGTCAAGTG